>Ga0326514_10002154_pt1 | contig 12605 bp, 7 predicted proteins | sample 3_2548_0518_D_FD_203653 | JGI IMG/M metagenome (GOLD analysis project Ga0326514, IMG submission 203653) | Bovine rumen microbial communities from UC Davis, California, United States - 3_2548_0518 | ecosystem: Host-associated > Mammals > Digestive system > Stomach > Rumen | place: USA: California...
AGGCATCTGCTCTGCCGATGGTCGCCACCTGTGCATGATGCCGCACCTGGAGCGTGCCGTGTTCCCCTGGCAGAACGCCTGGTATCCCGTCAACCGTCGTCAGGATGAGGTGACACCGTGGATGGAGGCATTTGTGAATGCCAGAAAGTGGGTGGAGGCAGCCTCCCCCACCCCCTCCGAAGGAGGGGAGAATAAACTCTGACAATGACACAAGAAATACAGCAAGAAAAGAAAGCCCCCCTCCCTTTAGAGGGGCTGGGGGATGTAAGGCACTTCTCCCCTCCTTCGGAGGGGTTGGGGGAGGCTTTCAAGACCTTCTTTAAGATTGGCATATTCACCCTGGGTGGTGGATATGCCATGATTCCGCTGATAGAGGAAGAGGTGGTGAACAGGAAGCGATGGGTGACGAAAGACGAGATGCTCGACCTGATAGCCATCGCCCAGAGCTGTCCAGGTGTCTTCGCCATCAATATTGCCACCTTCATCGGCTACAAGTTGCGCAAGACACGCGGCGCCATCTGCACCACGTTAGGCACCGCCCTACCCTCTTTCCTGATCATCCTGGCCATCGCCATCTTCTTCAAGCAGTTTGAGGACAACCGCGTGGTGGCCGCCATCTTCAAGGGCATCCGTCCGGCGGTGGTGGCCCTGATAGCCGTGCCCACCTTCCGGCTGGGGGTGCGCGCCCAACTGAATCGCTTCACCCTCTGGATACCCGTCGCCTGCGCCTTGGCCATCTGGGCACTTGGTGTCTCGCCGATCTATATCATCATCATAGCCGGACTCTGCGGCTACGCCTGGGGACGTTTCAAGTTAAGAATTTAGAATTAAGAGTTGGTACGACATGATATTCCTACAGTTATTCTTCACCTTCTTTAAGATTGGCCTCTTCGGATTCGGTGGCGGCTACGGCATGCTGTCGCTCATTCAGCACGAGACGGTGGAGAGCCACCACTGGCTGACTACATCGGAGTTTACCGACATTGTGGCCATCTCGCAGATGACGCCCGGTCCCATCGGCATCAACAGCGCCACCTATTGTGGATATAGCGCCATCCATAATGCCGGCTATAGTCATTTGATGGGCATTCTGGGTTCGGCCACCGCCACCTTCGCGCTGGTGCTGCCCTCGCTGATACTGATGATACTCATCAGCAAGATGTTCATGAAGTACATGAACACCCGACTGGTGAAATCTGTGTTCGAAGGTCTGCGCCCTGCCGTGGTAGGACTGTTGGCTGCCGCCACCCTGCTGCTCTGCAACAAGGAGAATTTTTCCACTCCCTCTGACAATTCCTGGCAGTTCTTCATCAGCTGTGCCCTGTTTGCTGCCACCGCCTTCGGCACCGGCTACCTGAAGATCAACCCCATCCGCATGATTGTCTGTGCGGGCATCACCGGCCTGCTGCTCTTCTACTGACAGTCCTCATGCTTAGACAACTATATATATAGGGCACTTGTCTGACTGGGGAGGCTCCCTACGGGAACAGGGAGCCTCGCTACGAAGACAGAAAGCCTTCTGATTCCTATACGCCAGGAAGTATTCACCACCAAAAAAGCGCTCCGTGTGGGGAGCGCCTTTGTTATTGTTTTGTAAGTTGTAATCGCCGTGGATTTAGAGAGCGAACTTGTAACCAACGGTTACCTGAATCACGCTGTTCTTACCCTTTACAGAAGAATCGAGCACCTTGGTCAAACCGAAATTGTAGCGAGCGTCGATAACGAACTTCGAAATCTCGTAAGAAAGGCCAACGGGAATTGAGAAATCAAAACTCTTCTTGTTGGTAATCTTTGCGCTACCTGCTTTTGCACTCACACAGAAGCCAGGCTGTACACCGGCCTTGATAGCCAAGCCCTTCACTGGATAGTACTGAGCAACGATGGGGATGTTAATGTAATCAAACTTATACTTTTCACTAGCATTCTTAATCCCGCAACCCTGCATAGAATAGAGGACACCAGCAGCGACGCCAAAATTCTCTGATACACCGTACTCAGCCTCAACACCAGCAACAACACCGACCTTCATCTTGGTGTCATCAAACTTTGTAATTGTCGAGAAGTTTGCACCAACCTTCGGCATGATAGTAATCTGACCTTCCTCGTTCTGTGCATTAACTGTCAGAGCTGCAACCATCATGGCAGCGATCATGAAAAATTTCTTCATAGTCTTTTGTTTTTTAGTGAATAAATGTGAACTAATAATAATCTTTATCATTGGGTTTCCCCTATTTGATGCTGCAAATATAATACATTTTTTTGAATCTGCAAGTTTTTTTAATAAAAAAATGCCATTTGGGGTGATTTTTTCTTCCCCGCATGGCATTTTTACTAAATTTTCAGTAAATTTAAGCTAATTATTTGTGCTTCCAGTAGTAGTCGACACCACGTTTCACGTTCTCCTTAACGGCATTCGATGTGAAGGTAGCGCCAGTGACGCCATCCACCTCGGGCACCGGCTTGCCTTTGGTGATTTTCATGCCCTCGTATCTGGCCAGCAGCGACTTCTTTACGCGGGCATTATATTTAGGTGTCTCCTGGTTTTTCAGCATCTCCACCTTGAGAATCTTGTTTTTCTTGATGTATATCTCCACGGGGGTGGCAGCGTTATAGCCATCCACATCGCCGGCTAGCGTGGTGGTGTTCACCACAACGGTGCCGTCGCTTTCTTTCTTCAGTGCGCTCTGTGCTTGTGCAGCGAGCGTGCCCATCAGCAGGGCTGCTATCATCATCTTCTTCATAGTTGTCTGTTTTGTTAATAATATTGAGTTTACACGATTGGTTGTTTAATAGTTGCCCAGGGCCTTGATGCTCTGAGCCATCCACACCTGCATATCACCGGGGCCGCGATGGTTCCAGGCGTAGTAGGGTATCATGGTGAGGGTGGCAGGCTTCACGACGGCTTCGCCCTGAGGGTTGGTGTCGAGGGTCTGTCCGCCGACCTGTAGCGCTGTAACGGTAAAGGTCACGGCGCGAGCGCCATTGATGGTGCGCTCGGCAGTGGTGAACTGGGGCTGACGGGGCATCAGGAAGTTGAAGACAGAGAAGGATGCATTGTCGGCACCCTCGGCGCAATACACCAGCGGGCCGCGCTCCACGGCGATGCGTCCACGGTCGGCAGTCACATGCTGGTCGGCCTTGACGGTGCGCACAGGCATATCCATCTGGATCTCCACCACATCGCCCTTCTTCCAGAGTCGGTTGATGACGAGGTAGCCCTGCTCCATCGTGCCCTCCACCTGCTGACCGTTCACCGTGACGACACAACTGCTCTGGGGCTGCTGGTCGTCGAAGCGGTAGAGGTCGCTGGGCACGGGAGTCGACAACCAGCCGGGAATACGGATGGCCATATCGAAGGCCTTGGCCTGGTTCTTCAGCACCTTGATGCTGACGGCACCATCCCAGGGGTAGTTGGTCTGCTGTTCCAGCGTCACATCCTTGCCGCCCACCTGCATGGTGGCGGTATTGCCGGCGAAGAGGTTCACATAGAGCTTGCTATTCTTCACGGCATACATATAGCCGGGGAACGAGGGGATGAAGCGGCAGAGATTGGAGGGACAGCAGGCACAGCCGAACCAAGGCTGGCGCTCCACGGTGTTGTCGGCATTGAAAGCATACTTGCCGTCGCTGGCCAGGGGGTTGGGATAGAAGAACCGTCCGCCATCGACACTCATGCCGCTGATCACACCGTTATACAGCGTGCGCTCCATGCAGTCGATATACTTGGCGTCGCCATGCAAGAGGAACATGCGATGGAACAGGTAGACCATCGAGATGGCGGCACAAGTCTCATTATAGGAGGTGAGATTGGGCAACTCATAGTCGGCACCAAAGGCCTCGCCGTCGTGACGGGCCCCAACGCCACCTGTGATGTAATACTTCTTGGACACGATGTTGTTGTAGATGGCATCGATAGCCTTCAAATACGACTGGTCGCCGGTCAGCGCAGCCACATCGGCCATACCGGCATACATATATCCGGCACGCACGGCATGCCCCCACGCCTCGGTCAGCTCGATGGCGGGCTTGTCGCTCTGCGAATAGACATTCTTGGTCTTGGTCTTTCCACGATAGTCGAGCAGGAACTTGGCCTCGTCGAGATACTTCTGCTCGCCGGTCAGCACATAGAGACGGGCCAGCGCCATCTCGGCAATCTGGTGGCCGGGGGTGACGCAGGCCTGTCCGGGATTGGGGCCCACCTCACGAATCACGCAGTCGGCATAGCGCTTGGCGATGTTCAGAAACTTGTCGCTGCCGGTAGCCTGATAGTGGGCGCAGGCGGCATCCACCATGTGTCCCAGATTGTAGAGTTCATGGCTCAGAATCTCCTCCACCTCCCAACGGTTCTTGCCGCTCCAGTGGTGCGGATGCTGGGGGTTGATGGTACGGGCGGTATAGAGATAGCCGTCGGGTTCCTGGGCTGCCGCCACGATGTCGAGCACACTGTCGATATAGGCCTTGAGCTGGGCATCGGGATAGGTCTGCAGCACATACGAGGCGCCCTCGATGGTCTTATAGACATCGGTATCGTCGAACGAGAAACCCATAAACTTCGACACATCCCACTTAGGAGTCTGCAACCCCTCGTGGCCGGGATGCTGCAGCGTATAGGCCGCCATCTTGAAGTTCTCATAGCGGTGGGTGGTTTCGCACTTGGAGAAGGCCAGGGGGATGGTCACTTCACGGGCAGCCTTGATGCGGTCGCCCCAGAAGGTGCCGGGCGTCACCTTCACTGCCGTGAAAGGCACTTGAGTAATGGGATAGCCGTTCGTTCTGGCGACAGAAGTCTCTTTCTTGGCATACAGGCCCAAGACCAGTAGCACACAGCATACCATGGATAACAGTCGTTTCATCTTATTCATTGCTTGTTCTTACCAATTCGCTTGCAAAGGTAGTAAAATAGTTACAAACCACCAAGTTTTTCGTCTTTATTTAAATAAATAGGTAATATGACAAAACGTTTTTGTTTCTTTTTAATACTTCTTGCTACCCTGATGCAGGCATCTGCACAGTCGGGCAAGGTGTTCATCTCCACCTCGTTTCACGAGCCGGCCACCGACGGACTGCGCTTCATCTACAGTCGCGACGGCTGGCAGTGGCAGCAGGTCGACGGCATCTGGCTAAAACCTGAGGTGGGCAAGCAGCGCGTGATGCGCGACCCCTCCATCATCCGCACCCCCGACGGCATGTTCCACTTGGTGTGGACGTCCAGCTGGCGGGGCGACCGCGGCTTCGGCTATGCCTGTTCGAAAGACCTGGTGCACTGGAGCGAGCAGCGCTTCATCGAGGTGATGACCGACACCACCACCGTCAACGTCTGGGCGCCCGAGCTGTTCTGGGACGATGTCCGCCAGCAGGCTGTCATCATCTGGGCTTCCTGCATCCCGGGCAAGTTTCCCGACGGACAAGAAGAACACAAGAACAACCACCGTCTGTACTATACCACCACCAAGGACTTCAAGCGCTTCGCCCCTGCCAAGCTCATGATAGAGCCGGGCTTCTCGTGCATCGACGCCACACTGGTGAAACGCGGCAACAAGGATTATGTCATGGTGCTCAAGGACAACACACGTCCGGAGCGCGACATCAAGGTGGCATACGCCACGTCGCCCTACGGCCCGTGGAGCAAGGCCTCGGAGCCTTTCACGGGCAAGATGATGGAAGGACCCACAACGGTGAAGGTGACGCGCAAGATAGACAAGACCGAGGAAAGCGGCTGGCTCATCTACTACGACCGCTATGAGCTGAAGGACTTCGGAGCCCACTTCACCAAGGACTTCCAGACTTTCGAAGATGTCAGCAACAAGGTCAGCGTGCCCCATTTGCACAAGCACGGCACCATCTTCGAGGCCGACGAAGCCATCCTCCAGGGGCTGCTGAACGCCAAGAAGATTCACTATACGGGCACGACGCTCAGCAATCCCAACCGCCACGACGGCGGACTGTCGCCCGTGGTGGGCGTGCACAACATCCAGATACTGCGCGCCAACCGCGAGCATCCCTCCGAGGCCAACGGACAGGGCTGGACCTACAACCACCAGCCGATGATGGCCTACTGGAACGACCAGTTCTACATCCATTACCTCTGCGACCCCAGCGACGAACACATTCCACCCTCGCACACCATGCTGCAGACCTCGCGCGACGGCTACCAGTGGAGCACGCCGCAGATACTCTTCCCCGAGGTGCAGGTGCCTGAGGGATTCCAGAAGCCGGGGCGCGAGGAGAAGGCCCACAACCTCATCGCCATCATGCACCAGCGGGTGGGTTGGTATGTCAGCAAGAGCGGTCAGCTGTTTGCCATCGGCAACTACGGCGTGGCCTTCGACCGCAAGGACGACCCCAACGACGGCAACGGCATCGGGCGCGTCATCCGTGAGGTGAAACGGGACGGCAGCTTCGGCCCCATCTACTTCATCTACATGAATTCCGGATATGCCAGGCAATCCGGGAAAACCGGAATTTTCCCCTACTACACCAAGGCCGACAAGGCCACGAAGAAAGCCTGCGAAGAGATACTCGCCAACCCCCGCTACCGCATGCAGTGGGTGGAGGAGGCCGACCGCAACGACCCGCTCATCCCCCTGCACAAGGAGTATAAGGCCTACTGCGACTACACGCTGCCCGACGGACAGATCGCCTCGCTGTGGAAACACGCCCTGACCTCTACCAGTGCCGACGGTGGACTGACATGGGCACAGCCTGTGGAGCGCGCCAAGGGCTTCGTCAACAGCAACGCCAAGATATGGGGTCAGCGACTCACCGATGGCACCTACGCCACCATCTACAATCCCTCGGAATACCGCTGGCCGCTGGGCATCAGCCTCTCCACAGACGGCTACGAATACACCACGCTCAACCTGGTACAGGGCGAAGTGCCTCCCATGCGCTATGGCGGCAACTACAAGAGCTACGGTCCGCAGTATGTCCGTGGCATCCAGGAGGGCAACGGCATCCCCCGCGACAGCGACCTCTGGGTCACCTACTCCATGAACAAGGAAGACATGTGGGTGGCCCACATCCCTGTGCCCGTACAGACCGATGCCCACACCCACGCCGATGGCAGCGAGTTCACCGCGGCCTGTCACGTAAGCCGAGGCAGTGCCTCGGCCCCCACTCCCGCCCCTTCTCTGGCGGCCCTTTCCTCCTGGAACATCTACTCCCCCGTCTATGCACCCGTCTCGCTGAGCGACGGCTGGCTGACGCTCTCCGACAGCGACCCCTTCGACTACGCCCGTGTAGAACGTAAGATTCCTGCCACCCCGGAGCTAAAGGTGAGCTTCGACATCCAGGCCCGCCAGAACGACCACGGTCTGCTGCAGATAGAATTCCTTGACAGCCACGGCACAGCCTGCTCGCGCATCGAGCTGACCGACGAGGGCATCATGCGCTGCAAGGGCGGTGCCCGCTATGGAACGTTGGGCAAGTATGAGCCCAACACCACCTACCACATTGAGGCCATCTTGAGCGTCGCCAAGCGCATGGCGGAAGTCTACATCAACGGCAAGAAGGCCGGCCAGCGCATGTTCTTCGCCCCCGTGGAAGCCATCGAGCGCATCATGTTTCGCACCGGCAGCGAGCGCCGCTTCCCCGACATCGACACCCCTGCCGACTGGTACGGCACCCTCGACCACGCTGGCGACCGCGACCCCGAGGCCGTCTTCTCCATCGCCAATGTCGTCACCACTCCCGTTCCCACTGGCTCTTCGGCGGGCTCCTCCGCCACCACTCCCGCCGCGTCAGCGTCGGGCGGCGCCTTCCTCCGCTACGACACCTACCGCCCCTACGTCGATTACTTCAACACGATGGAGCCCGAGACCATCGCCCAAGCCATCCCCAACGACCGCGCCTGGCAGTGGATGAAGGACAACGTCCCCCTCTTCGACTGTCCCGACCGCGGCTTCGAGGAGATGTGGTATTTCCGCTGGTGGACTTTAAGGAAGCACATCGAGCAGACTCCCGTGGGCTATGCCATGACGGAGTTCCTCGTCAATCGCAGCTATGCCGACCAATACAACCTCATCGCCTCGGGTGTGGGCCACCACATCCACGAGAGCCGCTGGCTGCGCGACACCACCTATCTCGACCAGATCATGAACACCTGGTATCACGGTAACGACGGACAGCCCATGAAGAAGCTCCCCAACTACTCCTCGTGGATAGCCCACTCGCTGTGGGGCCGCTATCAGGTGGACGGGCGCAAGCAGTGGATTGTCTCCATGCTGCCCTCCCTCGAATGGGAGTACAACCTCTGGGAATCCACCCATACCCGTGAGGGCGGTCTCTACTGGCAGGCCGACGTACAGGACGCCATGGAGGAGACCATCTCCGGCGGACGCCGCAAGAAATACCTGCGCCCCAGCATCAACAGCTACATGTACGGCAATGCCATGGCCGTCGGCCATATCGCCCAATTGGCTGGCGACGATGCCAAGGCGCAAGCCTATTTCGACAAGGCCGCCGACCTGCAGGAGAAAGCGCATGCCAAACTGTGGAACGAGCAGCACCAGTTCTTTGAGACCCACCGTGTCGACTCCTCCGCCAATGTCCGCGAGGCCATCGGCTTCCTGCCGTGGTACACCCACATGGCCAAGGACGATGCCAAATACGCCGCCGCCTGGCTGCAGGCTGCCGACCCAGAGGGCTTCTCTGCCCCCTATGGGCTGACCACTGCCGAGCGTCGCCACCCCCTGTTCCGCACCCATGGTGTGGGAAAGTGTGAGTGGGACGGTGCCGTGTGGCCCTTTGCCACCTCCCAGACCCTCACCGCCCTCGCCAACTTCGCCAACGACTACACCGCCCATCCCTCCTCCTCCGCTTCCTCCGTCTCTCCCTCCGCCTCCGCTGTCTCTCCCTCCTCCGCTTCCTCCGCATCAGCCACCACTCCCGCTGATTTTTCAGCGGGTTCAGCAGGCCTTCTCCCCCTGGACTCCCTCTTCTTTGCCGAGATGGAGAAATACATGCAGAGCCAGCACATGCGCGGCAAGCCCTACATCGGCGAGTATCTCGACGAGACCACGGGCTACTGGCTGAAGGGCGACCAAGAGCGCAGCCGTTATTACAACCACTCCACCTGGAACGACCTCATGATTACGGGTCTCTGCGGCCTGCGCCCCCGTCAGGACAACACGCTCGAAGTCAACCCTCTGCTGCCAGCAGGAAAATGGGCGTATTTCTGTCTTGACAACGTGCGCTATCATGGCCACGACCTCACAATCCTCTGGGACAAGGACGGCTCTCGCTATCATGCCGGCAAGGGTCTGCGCGTCTATGTTGACGGCCATCTGAAGGGACATCGCAATGATTTAGGTAAACTCATCATAGACAACGCCCTATGAAACCACTGGAGAAACGATGCTTTATGAAAAGGCTGCCGCTCTGTTTCCTATTTATCATAGTATTTAGCGTTGGTGCCTCTGCGCAAGACTACTTTGGCGGTGCAGAGTGGATTGGTGCCATCAGTCGCAGCGACGCCAACATTCCTGAGGGGCGCCACTATACCGGCTCGGTGCTGAAGGAGACGAAAGCCGTCTGGGCCAGCGCCCATCCGCTGTCACGCCGCAGCATCATTCTGCGCCGCAGCTTTAAGCCCTACAAGGCGGTGAAGCATGCCGAGGTGCGCATTTGCGGATTAGGTTTCTACGAGCTGACGGTGAACAACCGCAAGGTCAGCAAGTTCGAGTTTGCCCCCTCGTGGAGTGACTACGACAAGACGCTGTGGTTTAATGTCTTCGACATCACCGAACTGCTGTGTCAGGACAACAACGAGTTCAGGGTGTTGCTGGGCAACGGCTTTTATAATGAGCAGGGTGGACGCTATGTCAAGCTGAAGGTGTCCTTCGGTCCCCCCACCCTGCTGTTCATGCTCTATGTCACCTACGATGACGACACCCGCGAGCGCCTGTTGAGCGACGGACAGTGGCAGTGGCAGGAGAGTCCCATCACCTTCAACAGCATCTATGGCGGTGAAGACTATGACGCCCGCTTGGAGGCCTCCCTCGAAGCCATTCCAGCCCCCTACTCCAATGGCAGCGAGCAGGGCTGGAAACCCGTGGTTGTCCAAGAAGCTCCCAAGGGCAGGCTGCGTCCGCAGATAGCCAACAGCGTGCAGATCATGGAGCGCTACCCGGTGAAAGAGGTGCTGCGAAAAGACTCTATCCTCATTCTCGACATGGGACAGAACCTGAGCGGCTATCCCGAGATTACCGTGGAGGGCAAGGCTGGTCAGCAGCTGAAGCTGACACCCGGCGAGACGCTGACCGACGACGGATTGGTGAACCAAAAACAGACGGGGCGCCCACACTATTATACCTATATATTAAGAGGAGAGAAGCAAGAAGCAAGAAGCAAGAGTCAAGAAACTTGGCACCCGAGATTCTCCTACTACAGTTTCCGCTATCTGCAAGTGGAGGGCGACATCGAGGTATTGAAGAAGGTGGAGTCGTGCTTTGTCTATAACAGCGCTCCACGCACGGGCAGCTTCGAGTGCAGCAATCCGCTCATCAACGACACCCACCGCATCATCGACCGGGCCATCCGCAGCAACTGGCAAGCCGTGTGGACCGACTGCCCTGCCCGCGAAAAGCTGGGGTGGCTGGAACAAGACTGGCTGAACGGCGAGGCTCTGGTATACAACTACGACGCCCGCAGCATGATAGAGCAAACCATGCAGAACATCGTGGACGCCCAGCATGCCGACGGCTCCATGCCCGAGATTGCCCCCGAATACACTCAGTTCACCGGCTCGTGGGCCAAGCCCTTTCAGGAGTCGCCCGAATGGGGTGGCGCCATCATCGCCCTGCCCACGCTCTATTGGCTGCACTATGGTTCGCTGAATCTGGCCAGCCAACACTACGATGCCATGAAGCGCTATCTGGACTATCTGCACACCCAGGACTCGTGCTACATTCTGAAGATGGGGCTGGGCGACTGGTATGACTACGGACCCGGGCGTACCGGCTTTTCGCAGAACACCCCCATGCCCCTCGTGGCCACTGCCCATTACTATCAGTGGACCTGCTATCTCTACCTGCTGGCCAAGCATCTGGGCCAGAAGCGTGATGCCGAGCTGCTGAATGGGCGTGCCGACAGCATACGCCAAGCCTTCAACCGTGAGTTCTACCATCCCAAGACAAAGACCTACGGCTCTGGCAGCCAGTGCTCGCTGGCCCTGCCGCTCTATCTGAAGCTGGTGCCCGAGGCCGACACCAAGGCCGTGCTCAACAATCTGGTCAAAGACATCAAGGCTCGCGGCAACCGTCTGACCACAGGCGACATCGGCAACCGCTACCTGTTCTATGTGCTGGCACAGCACAACCAGCGCGAGCTGCTCTACCAGATGCTCAACCACTACGACGTGCCCGGCTATGGCTATCAGATCAAGCGCGGCATGACCACCCTCACCGAACAGTGGAATCCTGACCACGGCGCCTCGATGAACCACTTCATGATGGCCCACATCGAAAACCTGCTCATCCCCGACCTGCTGGGCATTCATCGCAGTGGCGGCCTCATCGAGATAGAGCCCCATCCCGTGGGCGACATCACCTGGTGTAAAGGCTCTGCCATGAGTGAGCACGGCGAGGTGAAGGTGGCGTGGAAGATAGACAAGGAGGTCTTCTCGCTCGATGTCGACATTCCCGAGGGCGGCTTTGCCGATGTCTACCTGCCCTGGAGCGGCAAAGCCGAGAGCGTGATGGAGGGGCACCACCACTTTGAGGTTACTCGGTGACTCTGATCCAGTCGGCGTCCACCCAGCCGCGGTCTACTTTGGCGTTGGTTTCGGCAGAGACATAGCCAAACTTGGCACCAATCCACTTGCCCTCTCTCATCTTGAACTCGTCGCCACAGTCTTTGAACTTCTTGCCGTCCAGGCTCCAGGCGAAGTGCATCTTGCTGTCCTTGACCGAGAGGCGCAGATAGATATCCTCGTGGATGCCGGGCTTATAGTCTATCTTGTCCACGGCAGTGGGTTTCAATGTGGCAATGACCTGCTCCGTCTGCGGATTACCCTTGTCGGCCCCCTTGCAGCTCATCTGAACCAGCTGGAACTCACTGCCCACACGCTTCACCACCAGGGCAGAGTAGTCGAGTCCCATCATGATGAGTCCGCCAAACTGCCCGTCGGCCTTGGAAGTAAAGCGCAGTTTGGTGGTCACCGTGAAAGCATCGGCAGGTGTCTTCTGCAGCAGCATGTTGGGAATCTCCCAGAAATTCTTCCAGCCCTCAGAGAGTTTATAGGTATAGATGCGGAAGGTGCCGAAGGCTGTAGGCACGCCAAACTTCTCATCATAGTTGGCATGCCACTGCCACTGCTTGCCCATCACAGGCGCATTGAACTCATCGCTCTCCACCGGATTGTTTATTGGAGACTGGTTATTGTTTTTTGGCTTCCGATAAGTGGTGACAGGCTCTCCCTTCTTGCCCATGATGGGCCAGCCCGTGCTCCAGTCAACCGGATTCAGATGCACCACGCGTCCGTAGGCCTCCTTGTCCTGGAAGTGCAAGAACCAGTCTTCACCATATTTGGTGTGCACCCATGCTCCCTGATGAGGGCCGTTGATAGCGGTCTTGCCCTGCTGCAGCACGATTTTATGCTCATAGGG
>Ga0326514_10002156_pt1 | contig 12600 bp, 10 predicted proteins | sample 3_2548_0518_D_FD_203653 | JGI IMG/M metagenome (GOLD analysis project Ga0326514, IMG submission 203653) | Bovine rumen microbial communities from UC Davis, California, United States - 3_2548_0518 | ecosystem: Host-associated > Mammals > Digestive system > Stomach > Rumen | place: USA...
GCCCTGCATCATCAGGTCGCGTATGAGCTTCTCGTCGAGAGCGTTCGACGCGGTGATTTTACACTCTGTCAGACCCGCGTCGTCGAGCATTTTGCGCGCCTTTTTCGAGAGGTATGAAATATCGCCTGAGTCAAGTCTGATTGCGCACTTTGTCCTTCCCTGAGGGAGCAGAACCTCCTTGAATACCTTTATAGCGTTGGGAATGCCGCTGCGCAGCGTGTTGTAGGTGTCGACGAGCAGGGTCGGATTGTCGGGATAGAGCTCGCAGTAGGCGCGGAAGGCTTCGTATTCGCTGTCAAACATCTGAACCCACGAATGCGCCATCGTGCCGCCCGCGGGAACTCCGTAAAGCTCGTCGGTGAGGGTGCAAGCGGTACCTGCGCAGCCGCCGATATACGCGGCTCTCGCTCCGAGAACAGCGCCCGATTCACCCTGTGCGCGGCGTGAGCCGAACTCGAGCACGGCTCTGCCCTGAGCGGCGCGGACAATTCGGTTTGCCTTTGTCGCGATCAGCGTCTGGTGATTGAGCGAGAGAAGGACGTATGTTTCGATTATCTGAGCCTCGATCGCGGGTGCGCGTACTGTGAGAATCGGTTCGTTCGGGAAAACGGGAGTTCCCTCGGGAACAGCCCAGATGTCGCCCGTAAAGCGGAAGTCCTTGAGATAATCGAGAAACTCCTCGTCAAAAATGCCCTTGGAGCGGAAGTAGGCGATATCGTCGTCGTCAAAGTGCAGCTCCTTGATGTAGTCTATAACCTGCTCAAGACCCGCGGCGATCGCAAAACCGCCGTTGTCGGGTACCTTGCGGTAAAAAACGTCGAAGTACACCTTGCGCTTGTAAAAATCGTATTTGAAGTAGCCGTTGGACATGGTGAATTCATAGAAATCACAAAGCATCGCCAGATTTTCTTTTTTCATAGCCGTCTCCTTGACATATTATTAGTAATAATGATTTTGGCACTCTCAAGTTGTATTTTATCAATCCGCGGCGGCTTTGTCAACGGTTTTAAACAAAAACAGGAGAGGTTTTAAGCCTCTCCCTTGGTATTTGTATAAAATTGTGCTCAGTGCGGATATTTCTGGAGCAGCTCCTTGAGGTCGTAAGGCGTCGCCTGATAGACAAAGTAGTTGAGCCAGTTGGTGTAGAGCAGGGTAGCGTTGCTGCGCCAGACCATCGGCGGCGTGAGCGACGCGTCGTCGTTCGGGAAGTAGTTGCAGGGTACGTTCGGGTTCAGTCCGCGGCTGACGTCGCGGTAATACTCGTTCGCGAGGGTTTCGCGGTCGTACTCGGCGTGTCCCGTGATGAACACCTGCCTGCCCGTTTTGTTGCAGATAACCGCGGGGCCTGCCTCGTCGCTTACGGCGAGAACCTCAAGCGCACTGCAGCGCTTCAAGTCCTCGAGCCTTACAGTAGTGTAGCGTGAGTGCGGGATCCGGAAGCTGTCGTCAAAGCCGAACATCAGGTGATGCGTCGGATTGAGCACTTTGTGGGTGTAGATGCCGCTGAGTTTTTCTTCGAGGGCGTATTTCTGAATACCGTAGTGGTAATACAGTCCCGCCTGAGCGCCCCAGCAGATGTGGAAGGTGGAGTAGACATTGTGTTTTGACCACTCCATAATCTCGCACAGCTCCTCCCAGTAGTCGACTTCTTCAAAAGGAATCTGTTCAACGGGTGCGCCCGTGATGATCAGTCCGTCGAAGGTGTCGTCCCTGACTTCCTCGAACGTCTTGTAGAAGGTCGTCAGGTGCTGCGGAGAGGTATTTTTCGAGGTGTGAGAAGCCATCTGCAGCAGCTCGATGTCAACCTGCAGCGGACTGTTTCCGAGCAGACGGAGAAGCTGGGTCTCAGTCGCGATTTTTGTGGGCATGAGGTTGAGAATCAAAATTTTCAGCGGACGGATATCCTGTCTGAGCGCCACTTCGTTCGGCATGACGAAAATATTCTCTGTTTCAAGTATTTTGATCGCGGGCAAATTGCTTTGAACCTTAATCGGCATAGCTCTCACTCCTTTCTGTTGGCAGTTATTAGTGGTTAATTAAACGTCGCAGACAAACAATATGAATCGGGTGCGGGCAGAGCCCGCCCGCAATTATTCATTATTATTTATTCACTATTCGTTATTCTTTAATACTGCTTGCCCCAGAATACCATATGCTTGGCAGGCTTGCCGCAGCATACGCAGGTATCTGCGAGGTGCTCCTCCTCAAAGGGAATGCAGCGGCTCTTTACACCGCCTGTTTCGTCCTTGAGCTGATCCTCACAGGCGGAATCTCCGCACCACATTGCCTTGATGAAGCCCGGGTGGTTCTTCGCGGTGTCGATGAACTCCTCGTGGGTTCTCGCGACAAAGGTCTTTTCCTCGGTGTTCTTCGCAGCGCGGTCATACATATCCTTGTGGATAGTCTTGAGCAGGTTTTCGATGTATTCGCTCAGACCCTCGAGCGGAACAAACGCCTTTTCTCTGGTGTCGCGGCGGACTACGACGCACTGATTCTTCTCGATGTCCTTGGGACCGATCTCAACTCTGACGGGCACGCCCTTCATCTCGTACTCAGCGAACTTCCAGCCGGGAGCGTGATCGCTGTCGTCGAGCTTTACGCGGAACTTCTTTGAAAGCTCTGCCTTGAGCTCGTCAGCCTTCTCGAGAACGCCTTCCTTGTGCTGGGCGATCGGGATAAGCGCGACCTGAATGGGCGCTACCTTCGGCGGAAGCACAAGTCCGTCGTCGTCGCTGTGAACCATGATGAGCGCGCCGATCATGCGGGTCGAAACGCCCCATGAGGTCTGGTGCGGATAGTGCAGCTTGTTGTCCTTGCCGGTGTAGGTGATGCCGAAGCTCTTAGCGAAGCCGTCGCCGAAGTAGTGAGAGGTGCCGCCCTGTAAAGCAACGCCGTTGTGCATCATCGGCTCGATTGTGTATGTCGCCTCAGCGCCGGCGAACTTCTCTTTCTCGGTTTTCTGACCGACGACAGCGGGGATTGCGAGGGTCTCGGCGTAGAAGTCGGTGTAGACCTTGAGCATTTTCAGGGTTTCCGCCTGAGCCTCCTCGGCGGTCGCGTGCATTGTATGACCCTCCTGCCAGAGAAACTCCGAGGTTCTCAGAAACGGGCGGGTCGTCTTTTCCCAGCGAACGACGCTGCACCACTGGTTGTAGAGCTTGGGCAGATCGCGGTAGGTCTTTATGATCTTCTTGTAGTGCTCGCAAAAGAGCGTTTCGGAGGTTGGACGTACAGCCAGACGCTCGGTGAGCTTTTCCTGACCGCCGATCGTTACCCACGCGCATTCGGGTGCGAAGCCCTCAACGTGGTCTTTCTCTCTCTGGAGAAGGCTTTCGGGAATGAACATCGGCATATATACGTTCTCGTGACCTGTTTCCTTGAAGCGTCTGTCCATATCTGCCTGCATAAGCTCCCAGAGAGCGTAGCCGTAGGGACGGATAACCATGCAGCCTTTAACGCCCGAATAATCGACCAGTTCAGCCTTTTTGACAATATCTGTGTACCATTTCGCAAAATCCTCGTCGCGGCTCGTAATAGCCTCGACCATTTTTTTATTTTCAGCCATATCTATTCCTCCGTTGTAGTTACATAACATTTCAATTATACAACAGTTTATCGGGTTTGACAAGGACTTTTTGCAAAGTGGGTTTTGCGGAAAACAAAAGGAGAGGCAGGAACGATCCAACCTCTCCGATTTTAATTCAGGTTAAGAAATCAAGCGGCGATTAAGCCTTGCCGACGGAACCGAAGAGCTCCATCTTCTCCTTAACGGTATCCTTGATAGCCTGGAAGCCGGGTGCGAGAAGCTTTCTGGGATCGAAACCCTTGCCCTGGAGATCCTTGCCTGCCTCGATGTACTCTCTTGTCGCCGCAGCGAAAGCGAGCTGGCACTCGGTGTTTACGTTGATCTTGGAAACGCCGAGGGAGATAGCCTTCTTGATCATGTCAGCGGGAATGCCTGTGCCGCCGTGGAGAACGAGGGGCATCTCGCCTGTGAGCTGCTGGATAGCGTCGAGAGTATCAAAGCTCAGACCTGCCCAGTTCTCGGGATACTTGCCGTGGATGTTGCCGATACCTGCCGCGAGCATGGTAACGCCGAGATCCGCGATCATCTTGCACTCTGCGGGATCCGCGCACTCGCCTGCGCCGATAACGCCGTCCTCTTCGCCGCCGATGGAGCCTACCTCAGCCTCGATGGAGAGACCGAGCTCCTCACAGGTAGCTACGAGTTCCTTTGTCTTTTCAACGTTCTCCTCGATCGGATAGTGGGAGCCGTCGAACATGATGGAGCTGAAGCCTGCCGCGATGCAAGCCTTTGCGCCTTCGTATGAGCCGTGGTCAAGGTGGAGAGCTACGGGAACGGTGATCTTGAGCTCCTCGAGCATACCGTTAACCATGCCGACTACGGTCTTGTAGCCGCACATATACTTTCCTGCGCCCTCGGAAACACCGAGGATAACGGGGGAGTTGAGCTCCTGAGCAGTCAGGAGGATCGCCTTTGTCCACTCAAGGTTGTTGATGTTGAACTGACCTACCGCGTAGTGACCTGCCTTTGCCTTTGTAAGCATTTCTTTTGCGTTTACTAATGGCATATTCATCTTCCTTTTTCTGAAAAATTTCAACAGCGGAACGTCTCCCACCGTCGAGTTACAATTATTATACTATAATTTATACCAAAAATAAAGTCATTTCAAGAAAAAAGGGAGAAAAAACTTATAAAATTTTATTGTGTATTCCCGATATGCCCGATTCCGTGCCGTGAAAACGATTTTATGCTTCCGCGCCTTCTATAGTTCACCAAAATTTCACATTCAATCGCTTGCGTTCGGGCTTTTTAAGATGTATAATGTTATAGTAACAAAATAGAAATCAGGTGATTATACTATGGATTATAAACCCGAGAACGACTTCTACGGTAACGCTCCGCAGAAGCCTTTTACAGAGAAGAACGACTATTCACAGCCTGCTCAGCGGTATGTCCCGCAGCAGCAGGCGTTCACTCCGCAGCCCTCGAACCAACCGTTTGAGCCGCCTGTGCCGCCGCAGGATTTCAACCCCGAAAAGCCCCTGATGCCCAAAGAGCCTCAGCAAAATCAGCCTGTTGAGATTCCTGCGGTTGAGATGCCCCAGAGCGAGCAGTTCAATCCCGTGCAGCACACTGCGGTCTATCAGCACGGAGCGTTCGTCACTCCCGAGCCGCCGAGGTTCCCGCAGAATGCTTACGGTCAGCCTCAGCCGCCGTATCCGCCGCAGGGCTATTATCCGCAGCCGGTGCAGCAGAACATATATGCCCATCCCGAACAGCAGAACGTCTACGCTCAGCCCGAGCAGCAGAATGTTTACGCTCAGCCAAAGCCGCCCAAGCAGAAGTCCAACAAGGGACTTATCGCGGTTATCATTGTGCTCAGCGTGCTTCTCGCGGGCAGCCTTGCTGGAATTCTCGTCTACGTGCTCCACAACGGCAGCCAGCAGACGGCAAAAAACGACGACTCCGTGAACGGCTTCCACGAGTTCACCCTGCCAGACAACGGCAACGGCGGCGGATTCTTCCAGCAGGAGACCACAGCTCCCGTGGTGAACGACCAGAGCGACTACAGCGACAAGATCATTCCCGACTACAGTGGAATGAAGCTCGAGAAGAAGCCCTCCGACGCCGAAAAGAACACCGAGTATGGCTCTGAGTACGCGTTCAAGAGCGTGTCCGGGTCCGTAGTCGGCATTATGGCGTATTCCGACAAGGACAAGACGCAGCTCAAGTCACAGGGCAGCGGCATTATCATCTCCCAGGGCGGCTATCTGATCACGAACGCCCATGTTATCGGCAACAGCAAGACAGCCTACGCGATCAGCGTTATCACCTCTGACGGCAAGGAATACAACGCGGGCGTTGTCGGCTTTGACAGCCGCACCGACCTCGCGGTTCTCAAGATGGACGACGCCGAAAACCTCAAGCCCGCGACCTTCGGAGATTCGGGCGACCTCACTCTCGGCGAGGACATCATCATCGTCGGCAATCCCGGCGGCATCAGCTACCAGAACTCAATGACAAAGGGCGTTGTATCCGCTCTTGACCGCGACGCCTCAAACAAGAGCATCGTCAAGTTTATCCAGACCGACGCGGCGATCAATCCCGGCAACTCCGGCGGCCCGGCGGTAAATATGTACGGTCAGGTCATCGGCGTTGCGAGCTCAAAAATCGCGGGCGTCGTCTACGAGGGCATGGGATTCTGCATTCCCACCGCGACCGTAAAGGAAATCGTAGACAGCCTCGTCAAAAACGGCTATGTCGAGGGCAGAGTCAAAATCGGCATCGTAGGCACCGCGGTAGACCTTGAGACCGCGACCTACAACAATGTTCCGCAGGGCATCTATGTCGATCAGGTTGACAAGGACGGCCCTTGCGGCGGCACAAAGCTCGCTGAGGGCGATATAGTCACCGCTCTTGACGGCGAGACGATTACCAACTTCTCGGAAATCTACAACGTGCTCGAGAAGCACAAGGACGGCGACAAGGTTACGCTGAAATACTATCAGGCGTCCACGGGCAAGGAAGTTGAGGAAGAAATCACCTTAGCGGCCGACAAATAATCAGCGATTGGTTTGGAAGGAGAATAATTATGATGACAGGACGATTTCGGGTGCGCTGTCCCGGGTGCGGCAACGTGACCGATATCAACACGGATATACCCTGTCCGAAATGCGGAAATACGCTCGCTCCTATGGGAGCTGAGATCAAGCTGTACAGAATGGGCAGCCCTATCGGAGTGGCGATCGGCTTCGGCGTTTACATCGACGGTCAGCCCTGCGGCCATATCGGCAACAAGGAAACCGTTTCCTACTCCGTACCCTTCGGCACGCACAATGTACGTATGACCGCGGGCATGAGCCGCAAGTGCGTCGACATGACGCTTACGCTTACTCCTCAGGCTCCGGTGGGATATCTCAAGGCGCACATTAAGCCCGGTTTCATCTCGAATACCGTTGTTATCGAGCCCGCGATGCCGCAGGATATGCCCTTATAAAATTTAAAACAATTAAGCCTTCCGCAGAGTCGCGTGACCATGCGGAAGGCTTTTATTATTCTTCAAAGTCCCAGTCGGGAATGTATTCGGTGCTCGCTGCGGACAGATCCTGGGTGAAGCCGTCGATGTTGTTCTGGAAAAGCGCTGCCTTCACCTTGTCGTACTCGCGCTGTGTGATTTTGCGTCCGAGCTTAGGGTGGCGTTTTGCCTCGCCCCAGGGCACGTACTGGCACATCAGGCTGACGAGGATTTCATCGCCGAAGGTACGCTTGAGCAGCTCGAGGGCGGCAATACTCTGCCTTGTGTGCGCGGGCAGGATCAGGTGGCGGACAATTACGCCCTTCTGAATCATGCCTTCGTCGTCGAACTTCGGCTTGCCGACCTGAAAGAGCATTTCCGCAATCGACGAGATCGCGGTCTCAACGTAATTCGGAGTGTGCGAGAACTTCTCGGCGAGCTTGTTGTCGCTGTATTTGAAATCGGGCAGGTAAACGTCCACCAGACCGTTCAGCAAAGTGAGTATTTTCGGCGAGGTGTAGCCCGAGCAGTTGTAGACGATCGGAATATTCGGGCGGTATATGCTCAGACTCTCGGCGACAGCCTCGGCAAAGTGGTCGGCGGTCACGAGGTTGATGTTGTGAACGCCGCTTTCCTCGAGCATTCTGTAGCATTCCGCCAGCTGTTTCGGCGTGAGCGTCGTGCCCCTGTTTTTGACGGAAATTTCGTAGTTCTGGCAGTACATGCAGTGCATGGTGCAGCCCGAAAAGAACACGGTGCCGCTGCCGTTTTTGCCGCTGATGCACGGCTCCTCGCCAAAGTGCGGTGCGACCCGCGCCACAACGGGCAGGGTACCCATACCGCAAAAGCCCTTTCCTACATGCTCTGTGCGGAGCGCGTTGCATTTTCTGGGACAAAGATTACATAACATTTTACATCACCGCTTTCAGTATACCACAGTTTTCGGCTAAATGCAAAAGTCTGTAAGAAAATCTTCTAAAATATCTCCGAGGTGGCAGATTTCCAAATTATTTTCGTTGCACAGTCCGACGAGCGCTTCCATTGCCGCTCTGTCTGCCGTGACGCAGTCGTAACGCAGACTTCTTTTGCCGCTTTGAGCCTCAATCCCGTAGCGGCATTCGCAGTCCTCGCTTTCAGTCATTTTATAGCTGGCCATTGTTCTCCCAAAAGTGAAATAACTTCACACAGAATAATATCATTTCATCAGTTCCGTGTCAATAATATTTACAAAAGTTTTACCGTTGATTGCTCGGCGCTGGTTTTCGTTTGCTGAAAATGCGGCGGCAGGCGGAAAATTTCACTTGTCATGCGGCTGAAAAGAGTGTATAATACCGATAGGCTATGCCTGCGTGTTTACGTTGAACGCGTCCCGTGCCAACGCGGCAGCACGGGGAAAAAATACCCGCATGCACCGCTGATTTTCGTGTCTGTAAGCGGTGTGAGCGGAGAACAACGGGAGGGTTCTTTATGATTCAAGTCGAGAACCTAAGAAAGGAATTCAAAAAAACTATTAAGGAACCGGGTCTGAAGGGCAGCTTCAAGTCGCTTTTCAAGCCCAAAACCGAGCGCGTCGTGGCGGTTGACGACATCAGCTTTGAGGTGCCCAAGGGCGAGATCCTCGGATTTATCGGCCCCAACGGCGCCGGCAAGAGCACTGTCATCAAGATGCTCACGGGTATTCTCACCCCGACCTCGGGCAGGTGCACCATCAATGGTAAAAATCCTACCGTAAACCGGAAGAGCTACGTAAAGGAAATCGGCGTGGTTTTCGGTCAGCGCACCCAGCTCTGGTGGGACCTGCCGCTGCGCGAGACATACGGCGTTCTCAAGGAAATTTACGAGGTTGACGAAAAGAGCTACAGGGAGCGAATGGCGTTTCTCAACGAAACGCTCGACCTTGAGAGCTTCATCTCAAGCCCCGTACGTACGCTTTCGCTCGGTCAGAGAATGCGGGCGGACATCGCAGCCTCTCTGCTGCACAGTCCGAAGGTGCTTTTCCTCGACGAGCCGACGATCGGTCTTGACGTTGTGGTAAAGGACAATATCCGCAGGGCGATTGAGCAGATCAACCGTCAGGAGCAGACGACGGTCATACTCACGACCCACGACCTCGCGGACATCGAGCTTCTAGCCGACCGCATCGTGATGATCGACAAGGGCAAGAACGTGTTCGACGGCTCTGTCGGCGAGCTAAAGACCCGCTACGGACAAATGCGCGAGCTTAATTTCGTCACCGATTCAACCGACCCCGAGAGCGCTCTGAGCTACCGCGAGCATTTCTCGCTCGACAGCGAGGACGTTTCGGTAAAGCGCGAGGGCTCGTCGGTAAAGGTGCGCTTCAACAGCGAGGCTGTGGCGGTATCGGACATTCTCGCTTACACTCTCGCGACCGTGCGCGTAAACGACATAAGCGTTAAGGACGCGGACATCGAGGAGATTATCCGCCGCCTCTACAAGCAGGGGGTGGACTGATGAAACGGGCTTTCAGGATTTATTTTCCGTTCATCAACGCGGGAATGCAGGAGACGGCTACCTACCGCGTAAACTGGATTTTCTATATACTCGGCAGCGTGCTCGGCTGCTTTGTGTCTTACTTTATCTGGCATGCGGTCTTTCTCTCGGGCGAGGGAGAAACAATGAACGGCTTCACATTGCCGCAGATGATTGTGTACATCTTCCTGATATTTCTGACTAGCACTATGATTGGCAGCGACGCCGCCTGGGCGGTGGGCGAGGAGGTTCGTGACGGCTCGATAGCCATGCGTCTGATCAAGCCTGTCAGCTACAATGCGACATTTCTCTTTCAGGAGCTGGGGAACAAGCTGCTGACCGAGATGTTTCTCGTCGTGCCTCTGATCGCGGGGCTCGAGATCGTAAGGACGATCCTCGTAGGCAGCCTGCAGTTCTCGGTAGTGAATCTCCTGATCTACCTGTGCAGCTGTGTGCTGGCGTATCTGATCAATTTCTTTTTCAACATCTGCTTCGGCTTCATCGCCTTCGTGATAAAGTATCTCTGGGGCGCGAATATGATGAAAAACTGCATTGTCGGCTTTCTCTCGGGCGCAATTATCCCGCTCTCGTTTCTGCCCGAAACGCTGGGTAGGATTTTCATGATACTGCCCTTCGCCTCACTGAACTACACGCCTGTTATGATTTACATGGGCGTTTACCAGGGTGCTGAGCTGCTCTATTTTCTCGGACTGCAGGTATTCTGGGCGCTGTTCTTCTGGGGACTGTCAAAGCTGCTCTGGGTCATCAGCGTCAAGCGTCTGAGCGTACAGGGAGGCTGAGCATGAAACAGATAAAACGTTTATTCCGTATCCACCGCATCTTCGTGGCTCAGGAGCTCAAGCGTATGATGGAGTACAAGGGCGACTTTATCGTCGGCGTCATCGGCTTTTTGATGGTTCAGTGCTCGAACCTGCTCTTTTTGTGGATCATATTCAACAACATTCCGAGCCTGATGGGCTGGAGCCTCAACGAGGTTGTGTTCATCTACGGCTTTTCGCTTATTCCCAAGGGTATCGATCACCTGTTTTTCGACAACCTCTGGGCAATCGGTCATTTCACTGTGCGAAAGGGTGACTTCGACAAGTACCTCACGCGGCCGGTCAATACTCTCGTTCACGTTATGTTCGAGAAGCTGCAGATCGACGCTCTCGGAGAGCTTGTAATGGGAATCGCGCTTGTGTGCGTATCACTGCCTCAGCTGAGCATTGAGTGGAGCGTGTTAAAGGTGCTGCTCGGGATTGCGGCGATATTCTTCGCGACCTTCATCTTCACGGGAATCAAGACGATCACCGCGGCAGTCGCCTTCTGGAGCAAGCGAAGCGGCAATATCATCTACATGGTGTATATGTTCAATGATTTCGCGAAGTACCCCGTTACGATCTACAACGAGTTCGTGAAAAATCTCATTACATATGTCATTCCGTTTGCCTTCACCGCCTATTATCCCGCTCTGTATCTGCTCACGGGCGAGAATCCTCTGTATAACGTCGGCATGACCGTGCTGCTGTCGGCGGCACTTATGTCGCTCGGAGTTTTCGTCTGGAACAGGGGTATCAGGGCGTATGAGAGCGCAGGCTCCTGATGTGCCGGAAACGCAAACTGTCATTATTCACAAAAACCTCTTGCAAAGTTTGTACTGCAAGAGGTTTTTATTTTCGATATTAGAAATATAATCCTGTGCATATTTGATAAAATGAATTTGTATTATGGGGCAAATATTGACATTTTCATTATTCCCCAATGGCAAGCACGTAAAATTTTCTTTTTACAGGAGTGATAACGGTGAAATTCAAAAAAACATTATCGTTGTTGCTGGCTTCCGTCCTGGTAATGGGCACGGCGACTGTCGCCGCAAACGCAGTGGTTGACGACGACTCCGTCGGTGCGTATTCAAATCAGAATTACCTCGAGACCCAGGCAAGCGCGGCTTACAACACAAACGATCTCGGCAGTACATATTCGCCGGGTTCGACCACCTTCAAGACTTGGTCTCCGGACGCGAGTGCTGTTAAGGTTAAGCTCTACAAAACAGGCTCCGACGGCGAAGCCGGTGCGGGAGTTATCGGCGAGTACCCGATGACCAAGAACAGCTCCACCGGTATCTGGAGCTACACACTCAGCGGCGATCACAAGAACGAGTACTACACCTATATTGTATCGGTCAACGGCGCGACAAACGAGACTCAGGACTGCTACGCTAAGGCTGTCGGTGTTAACGGCAACCGCTCCATGATCGTAGACCTCGATTCGACCGACCCCGAAGGCTGGGACAGCGACAAGCACGTCGTATTCCAGAACGCGGGCGAGGCGGTTGTATGGGAGGTTCATGTACGCGACTTCTCCGTTGCCGAGAACTCTGGCGTAAGCTCAGAGAACCGCGGCAAGTATCTCGCCTTCACCGAGGGCGGCACAACCCTCAACGGACAGGCGGGCGAGATCTCCACAGGTATCGACTACCTCGTTGAGCAGGGCATCAACTGCGTACAGCTCATGCCCGTATACGACTTCCAGTCTGTTGACGAGAGCATTCCTTCCTCCTCAACAAACCGCAACTGGGGCTACGATCCTCAGAACTACAACGTTCCCGAGGGTTCATATTCCTCGAACCCCTTCGACGGCAACGTTCGAATCACCGAGTTCAAGCAGATGGTTCAGGCGCTCCACGACAGAGGCATCTCCGTTGTAATGGACGTTGTTTACAACCACACCTTCAACCTCGCTTCTCCGCTTGAAAAGACAGCGCCGAAGTATTACTACAGAATGTCGGGCGGCACCTATTCCAACGGCTCCGGCTGCGGCAACGAGACCGCTTCCGACAAGAGAATGTACAGAAAGTACATGATCGACTCTGTCAAGTACTGGGCGGAGGAATATCACATCGACGGCTTCCGTTTCGACCTCATGGGTCTGCACGATGTAACCACAATGAACGAGATCCGCTCGACCCTTGACGGTCTGGGCAGCGACGGCAGCAAGATCCTCATGTACGGCGAGCCTTGGACAGGCGGCACAACCCTCAACCCCGACCCGATCTACAGCTGGCAGGGTA
>Ga0326514_10002158_pt1 | contig 12592 bp, 21 predicted proteins | sample 3_2548_0518_D_FD_203653 | JGI IMG/M metagenome (GOLD analysis project Ga0326514, IMG submission 203653) | Bovine rumen microbial communities from UC Davis, California, United States - 3_2548_0518 | ecosystem: Host-associated > Mammals > Digestive system > Stomach > Rumen | place: USA...
TGGAATAACCAGCCGGATTATATTCACTCGAATGAGAACGTAATCTGCATGGTTGATACTTCCGGCTCGATGTACGGTCGGCCGATTGAAGTAAGCACCGGTCTCGGCATGTACTTTGCCCAGAAGAACCGAGGCGACTTCCACAACCTCTTCATGACTTTCGAGAGCGAACCGCATTTTGTGAGTCTTGTTGAAGGGGATAGCTTCCTCGATAATCTGAAGCGGACGTTTGAAGCAGACTGGGGCGGTTCTACGGATCTGAACAAGGCCTGCAAGACGCTGCTTCAGTTTGCCAAGGACAACAACGTTCCTCAGGCCGATATGCCGACTCGACTCATCATCATCTCTGACATGGAGATTGATTCGGCGGTGCGCAGCTATACTTTTACTCGGTTCGGCGTCTACAGAGATCGCACAGCTACTCGCGCTGATATTCTCCAGATCGATGAACTCAGGGCGATGTATGAGCAGGCTGGCTACAAGATGCCTCAGGTGATCTACTGGAACGTAGAGAGCCGCCATAACCACTTCCAAACCCGCAGTGATATTCCCGGCACCATGCTCGCTTCCGGCAGCTCTCCTCGAGTGTTCGAAGCGGTGATGGCGATGAAGGACTATGAAGCGACGCCGTATGACGCCATGCTTGAGGTCCTGAACGGGGAAAGATATTCTGCGATTCAGGTAGGGTAAACGGAAGTAGATGGAGGGTAGAAGAAAGGCGCTTACAGCAATTCAAGCAACAGATTTGTAAACTGAAAAGCATCACGCGTCTTGTCTACCCTCCTATACAGACACTGACAGCAAATAATACTTACATTGCGATATGTGAAAAAGAAATGTGTCTGGTTAAGGAATGATATTTGAGAGGAGAAGAGAAAGATGTTGGAATGGATTCAAAGCAAGATTAAAGAATTAGAAGAAACACTCGATCGTCTGTTTAAACGGATTGTAGACACCGATAGGATTAAATGCCATCGTGATATTCGTTGCTATACGGGTTACCTTGAAAACGACATCGATTTTATGCAATTGATGGTTGCTTCTGAATCCAGCAGATTCTTTTATATTTCCGATCATCTTTGTGAAATCAGCGCGTTCATGAGCTGTATAAGCATGGAGATGATTAATGAATACTATGATGAATTGGAGAATCTTAGAAACCTGTTTAATACTGTCAATGAAACTTATTCCAATAACTATCAACAGCATTATAGCAACGGTGTTTGTCCGCCCTGTTATGATCGATGGAAGAAAGAATTCGAGAAGCCCTTTCCGAAGAATGTGAAGGTGGAATCGTGAGCGAGATGAGAGAAATGTGGATAAAGATATTTACATTTATTGGCATTGTTTCAACAGCTGGAATCGCAGCTTTGATCGTAGCATTTTTTACTAGTTGGTTAAAAGACAGGATTGAAGAAGCAAGGCGTAATCAAATAATGAAGCATCGGTTTGATGGAAAGCCTATCGCCAAATGCTGGTGTCGTGATTGTCGCATGCATAACAATAGGAGCGGCAGCTGTTCTCTTCCAGGAATAGGAAGATATACTCCAGATAATGGCTTCTGTTATGAAGCGGATCCGATATGGAAAGAGATAGAGGAGAAGAGAAATGACAACTAAAGAACTTGATTATATGAAAGCTTGTACTATCGAATGGCTTAGGCATGGAATTGAAGCTTTTGGCGGTAGAACTTGCAGCTTCATTACCGAGCAGGAACGAATCAAAAGAGGAGAGTTTAGTGCCATGCTTGAAGAGTTCGTTGATATTCTTGATGATAGCTGGGAGGAGAAGTAGATGAAAAGAGACTTTCAAATCGACGTAAATAAAGCTTGCCCGGCTTGTAGCGCTAATTGTCCTGAGTTAGAACTGAATTCCACTGCTTGTTACGGAGAAAGCTGGAACGGCAAAGTCGTTATTCGCGACTATTATTGCGCAAAGAGGGATATTTGTAAAAATCTATGGTCGTATCTCAAGAATTATAAGAACGACTTAGAGAGCCATTAGAACTGCTTATATTTCTATACGAGGAACGCATCGACCAAACTGGTAAAACGGCTCCTGGGGGCCTTCTAGGGGCTCTCAGGGGCATTGTAGAGGCATGCCTTTTTCTTTTTAGATTCGAGGTGAGAAATTTGCCGATTTATTATATTTGCGATGGAGAGCGCAGTTGTAAGAACAGTATCGGATGCGGCTTTAACAAGAATCGCATTCACAGCGACTGCTTTCACACCAAAGATGAGAAACACGCGAGATACGGAAAATGCGAAGGAAGTCCGGAATGGTATCCGGAGCGTTTTGTGAATGAAATGGAAGACCTTTATGTGGAAAAGAGGGGATATTGATGTTTGTTAAATCCTTCGCGGAATAAACACCCTTTTAAATGAAAGGGAGGCGAGAAACATGAGTCGAATCGAAAAGCTTAAAAATCTACTTGATATTAAGGATGCTATCCGCGAAATGGTTGAGAAGGATGGCAGAAAGGTAGATGAAGAGAGGCTTTGCGGATTTATGAAAAGTCTCTTAAAGTAACAGGAGAGGGTCTATACAGATCCTCTTTCTTTTGTAATTGATATTTTTGCGAAAAGAAGGGAGGTGTATTACACTTGGAATATGCTTACGAATTTGATGTAGAACAGGATTATTTCAATTGGTTATGTGAGCTGGTGCATATTGACCAAATTGAAAGGACCTATTGGCTATTGGCAAAGGACTTACATCGGAAAACATTTATTGCATTGATTGATCGGGATGAGAATCGTGCTTCGGACGGGTTAGAGTTACGGGAAGAATACTCACGAGAAATAAATTACGATGGATATTTGGACATGGATCGGGAGTGCTCGGTGTTTGAAATGCTGGTTGCGTTGGCTCGTCGTATGGATTTTGAGACGAGCGATCCAAACGATCCATATGATACGAGAGACTCCACGCCCTATTGGTTCTGGGAAATGATTGAGAATTTGGGACTGATAGAGTTTGATGACAACTCATACGTTGAACTGGAAGGACAAACCTATGTAGATTGGATCCTCGACGGCTTTATTCATCGACAATATGGAGCCGATGGCCGTGGAGGGATATTTCCATTACGAGAGGTATGCGAAGATCAGAGAGACGTTGAGATCTGGTATCAAATGAGTGCGTATTTGATGGAGCATCATGGTATGTGATATTTGCTAGAAAGAGAGAAAGAAAATGACAGTGCTGACAAATCATGGAAAGAAGAGGATTAAGCAAAGAGCGGGGCTTCCAAAGAAGGCTGTTCAGGCGAGTGTCGACCGTGCTTTTATAGACGGTCTGGACCGGACAGAATTCAGCGGAAGCCTTCGAAAGTATATGGATTTTTTGTATCATCAGGAAGACGACAGCCACAAGTACAGGAACAAATGCATCAAGATTTACGGGAACATGATTTATATTTTTGACAGGATGGTACTGATTACAACTTTTCCATTGCCAAGGAAATTCTTGAGGAAAGTGGAGACTGTGAAAGAAAAGAAGAAAAGGGATGAGGATAAACGATGAATTTTATTGAAGTATTTCTTATGATCGGGATGGCCATTGCGATTGTCTGTCTAGGCATTATTACCTGGTGCTGCTATCGTGACTATCTGGACGATAAGTATTATTCACTTCACCCGGAAAAGAGGCCTGGAACCTTAGTGCTATCGGACGATAAGACTGACGGGAGGGAAGAGAATGGCAATTAGCGCAATGATATTGTCTTTGTTGCTTGCAATATGGGGTATCGAATTTGCAGTCGGCATATACCTGGTATGCATTGCTTTTAAGGAAAGACGAAAGCAGAAAGGAATAAAACCATGACTATTCTCAATGGATATTTCTACTGGTTCGGAGTGGTTGTTAACGGTTTGCTGCTGCTCGGATTCCTGGGGTCTGCAGCATTTGGAATCGCGGAATGGATCAGAGAATTGAAAGACGATAGATATTTTCGTAAGAATAAAGAGTAAAAACGGAGGATGTAAGCATGTTTCTGAAGTTCATTTATGTCGTTTATTGGATTGTTTTGGGCGTTCTGATTTGGCGTTATGAGAAGAAAATTGCCATGCTTGAAGAGGAAAACAGACACGTTAAAGCACTGCTTGATATTGCGGTGAATCGTCGAAATAGGACAAGAACTTAACACAATCTTAACATTTAAAAAGCTTTTTACTTGTCCTTTTTCTTGTCATTTTTGTCGTTTTTGAAAAAATTCTCAAAAATTGCAATTTTAAAAATCTGAAAAATCGGGAGAATCCGCGAAAAACTTGTCAAAAAAGTGGCAAATTTGTCGTTTTTAAAACGAAAACGACAAGTCCAAAACCCTTGTGCCGCAGGGGTTTTCGAGCTTTTTTGTCGTTTTGTCATTTTTTTTACTAAAAAAGTTTTTAAAAAAATATATTTATATAAAAAGTTTTTTGGCCAAAATTTTGCAAAAACGACAAGTTGTTAATTATGGCCAATTATGACAAAATTGTGTCAAAGAATTGTGGCGAGTTAAGGACGGTTTGGAGGTGGCTTATGAATGGACTTTTATAAAATCACGGAAAGGGGAGTTGGGAAAGATGGCATAGAGGTTTATCCTGATTTCAAGAATAAATCTGTTGGAGATCTATTGGTTCGAGGAATGTCCTTTTACGCGGTTTGGAACGAGGAGACCGGATTGTGGTCCACTGATATTTTGGACGTACAAAGGAAAGTGGACAAGGAGCTTTACGAGTACGTCGATGCAATGAAGGAGGAACGCAAAGGTTTCATCGGAACAGTGAAGGTCAAGACCATGGAATCGGATTCTTCCGGAGTGTGGAAAAGGTTCAAGCAATATTTGAAGGAGTATCCGGATACGAAGGTACGCCTGGATGAGAAGCTGACGTTTGCCAACACTGAGGTGAAGAAGAAGGATTATGTGAGCAAGCGACTTCCGTATGCACTTGAGGAGGGAGATTACAGTGCCTGGGATAAACTCGTTGGAACTCTATACGATCCGAGCGAGAGGGAGAAGATCGAATGGTCGATCGGCGCAATTGTATCCGGCGACAGTAAAACGATACAGAAATTTTGTGTATTCTACGGCGAAGCGGGCACTGGCAAATCAACCATCATCAACATCATCCAAAAGTTATTCGATGGATATTATGTCACCTTCGACGCTAAGTCTCTCGGTTCCTCATCAAATCAGTTTGCCACTGAGGCTTTCCGTTCAGATCCGCTTGTCGCAATACAGCACGACGGTGATCTCAGTCGTATTGAAGATAACACCAGGATCAATTCGATCGTCTCCCATGAGATGATGACGATCAAGGAGAAGTATAAACCCGAATATATGAGTCGGGCAAACTGCTTCTTATTCCTTGGCACGAATCGTCCAGTAAAGATTACGGATGCGAAGAGCGGTATCATTCGAAGGCTTATTGATATTACTCCGTCAGGTCGATTACTGAAGCCTCGTGAGTATGACGCATTGATGAGTCAAATTGATTTTCAGCTCGGAGCCATCGCCTGGCATTGTCTTCAGGTTTATCGAGATCTTGGCAAGAATTATTACAAGAATTACACGCCCAAAGAAATGATCATGAAGACGGACGTGTTCTATAACTTTGTAGAAGCCAACCAGGATATTTTCGAGGAACAAGAAGAAGGTATGAGTCTTAAGCAGGCTTATACGATGTACAAGGAATACTGCGATGACGCTTTAGTGGAGTTCAAGCTGCCCAAATACAAGTTCAGGGAAGAACTGAAGAATTACTTCAGGGACTTTGAGGAACGGGCGTTTGTCGACGGCAAGTATGTGCGCAATTGGTACAGCGGATTCAGAACGGAGAAGATGGATGCGCCTGTGCTCAAGAAGGAAGAACATAGTTTGCCGCTGGTGATGGACTGCACGAAGAGTCTGCTGGATGATATTCTCTCGGACTGTCCGGCTCAATACGGTGTGGACGATGGAAACGGGAATGAAAAGCCTGAATCGATTTGGGGAGAGGTCACGACGGTTCTAAGAGATATTAACACGAAGAAGGTTCACTACGTTCGTGTTCCCAAGGAGCATATTGTCATTGACTTCGATCTTAAGAACGACAAGGGCGAAAAGGATATTTTAAGGAATGCCGAGGCGGCTAGCAAGTGGCCCAAGACCTATGCAGAATTCAGCAAGGGTGGAAAGGGTATTCATCTTCATTATATTTACGATGGGGATGTCGGCAAGCTCGCTTCGGTGTACAAGGATGGAATCGAAATAAAGGTATTCAGGGGGAAGGCGGCTTTGCGTCGGAGGCTCAGTAAGTGCAATGATATTCCCGTTGCTCATCTGGCAGAAGGTTCTCTTCCCCTGAAGGAGGAGAAAGTGATAGATACTGCTAAGCTGAATGATGAGTTGCATTTAAGGAATATTATCAAGAAGTGCTTGCGTAAGGAGAACCACGGAGCGACTCGGCCGGAAGTGGATCTGATTGCAAAGGTGCTGGATGATGCTTATCGCAGCGGTATGAGTTACAACGTGGATGACATGGAGCATGATATTCTTGTGTTCGCCATGAATTCGACGCATCAGAGCGATTATTGCATCAAGAAGCTTCGTGAGATGAAGTTCATGAGCAAGGATGTGGAGGAAGAGAAGAGGGCGGAGGAAGAGCAGTCCAGACACATAAAAGAAAAGGACGAGGCTCCGATCGCTTTCTTTGATATCGAGATTTATCCTCCCGGCAATGATAGGGAAGGAAAGGATAATCCTGGCTTGTTTCTGGTGTGTTGGAAGCTTCAGGGTGAAGATAAAGAAGTAAGCGCGCTTATTAATCCAAAACCTCGCGACATCGAGGAGCTTGTAAAGTATAGATTGATTGGTTTCAATAATCGGGATTATGATAATCATATGCTTTACGCTCGCATGCTTGGGTATTCCAATGAACAGCTTTATGAACTGTCGAGGAGAATAATCAATGAGAAAGCCAAGGACGCGAAGTTTAGAGAAGCTTATGACTTGTCGTATACTGATGTATTGGACTTTACGAGCAAGAAGCAAAGCTTGAAGAAGTGGGAAATAGAGCTAGGTATTAGCCATATCGAGATGGGTATACCTTGGAACGAACCGGCTCCTGAATCAATCTGGCCTACTGTTATTGAGTATTGTAAGAACGATGTAAAAGCTACAGAGGCTGTATTTAACGCTAGACATGAGGATTGGATGGCCAGACAGATATTGGCGGATTTGGCTGACGGAAAAGTAAACGATACGACCAATTCTTTGACATTGAAGATTGTGTTTGGAAAGGAAAAGTATCCTAAGCTTGTTTATACGAATCTGGCAACAGGTGAACAAGCTGAGGGAAGGTGAGAGCAATGAGCAGAAACTATGATGATTCGTATGCACACGTGCCAATAGAGATATTATGGGGTCAGGATATAGTAACGCAAGGTGGGGTTGATTACGCACGTATACCACGTTATCCGGATTATATCGCCACTTCTGAAGGAGATATCATTAATATACGCAATCCGGATAAACCGAAGTATTTAAAACCGTGGGCTAGTCGATCTGGGCATAATTACGTTGAAATAAATGGTAGAAGTTTGTTGCTACATCGGTTAATTGCCGAATCTTATTTGATCAACAAAAACAATTATCCTATAGTAAGGCATCTTAACGATGATCCATATGATAACAGATTATCGAATTTGGCATGGGGTACAGCTAAAGACAATAGAAATGATTGCGTTAGGAACGGTCATGATTTTAGAAGAGGAGTATATTGCTTTGAAACCGATCATATTTACAGAAGTGGCGCTGAAGCTTCTATAGCATTGGGAGTTTCAAAAGAGCAAATATGTTGGGTATGCAAGGGAAAGAGTGATCATGTAAAAGGTTATCACTTTTGTTATGAAGATGAAATAGAGATAAGAAAAAACGACCCGACATGGATGCACAGACATATTCCTTATAAACCTGTTATAGCATATGGACCGAATGGAGAGATACATGAGTTTAAAAGTAGAAAAGAAGCGTCAGAAGCATTAGGAGTACATAACAGTGGAATAAGTAGTGTTCTCAGTGGTCGATTAACGCATACGCACGGATGGAGATTCAAGGAGGGCACAAGAAAGTATGACTGAGTACATAAATGCTTTTCCTGGGTATGAGTATAAACTACTTAATGACGGAAGATACCATAACATGTTTCGAGGTGTAGACGTAGGTAGAGGCGGTTGGGTGTTTGGAAAAAAAGGAATTCATACGAACGTTGCTCTACTGGATGCGGCATCTATGCATCCGACTTCTATAATAGCGCTTAACAAGCTTGGAAAGTATACTCAGAATTATGCGGATCTTAGGCAAGCAAGAGTTTATATTAAGCATGGCGATTACGAAAGTGCTGGAAAGCTTTTCGATGGCAAACTAAAAAAATACCTTGGTGATAAGGATACAGCGAAAGCATTGAGTGCCGCTTTGAAGCTACCAATCAACGCTTTTTACGGAATTGGTTATGCTGGTTTTTCAAATCCAGCCAGAGATTCGAGGGATAAAAACAACATTGTTGCCTTACGCGGTGCGCTGTTTATGAAAACACTTTTTGATGAAGTAGAAGCTCGTGGATATTCCGTTGTAGCTGTTAGAACAGATTCTATAAAGATAGCTAATGCTGATCTTGATATAGTCAAATTTGTTCAGGAATTCGGAAAAAAGTATTCATACGAAATGGAACATGAGGCGACTTACGACAGGATGTGCTTGGTTGATGACGCTCAGTATGTTGCCGCTCTTATGAAACCTGAAGAGTGTTTAGAGAGATACGGTTACGTTCCTTCCGATAACGAAGCGCATTTTAGAGAAAATCATCATCCGTGGACAACAACTGGAAAAAAATTTCAAAGGCCTTTTATATTCAAAAGTCTATTCAGCGGAGAGCAGCCAACGTTCGATGACTATTGCGTAACGAATACTGTAAAAGATGCGGCTATATATTTAGACTTTAATGAAAACTGTCCAGATGTATCAGTTTATGAAAAAGAACGAGATAGAAGAATATATAACAAGACAAATTCTGACGATAAAATGAAATTGAATCCAGAATTAAGTGAGTATACAGATGACGCGCTAGATCGCGAGATTGAAAAGGGGCACAACTATAAGTTTGTTGGCAGAGTAGGTCGCTTCTATCCTATTAAACCAGGTGCGGGCGGTGGTTTACAAATGGTTTATCGAAATAATAAGTACGATTCTGTTTCCGGTTCAAAAGGATATAGATGGCTTGAGGCTGAAGTGGTTCAGAAATTGCATAAGGAAGGCGATATTGATATTCGTTATGCGGACGATCAGATCGACGAAGTTATCCAATCAATCGATAAGCTTGGTTCCTTCGAGCGATTTATCGATTTGAGTAAACCATACGAGATGGATATTTCCGTTGAAGACGATGAAGCACCTTGGGATGATCTACCTCCGGTGGTTCCTTGCGGAGATGGCAAATACAATACCTGTCTGGAATGTCCCAACTGCAAAGACGATCTTTGCAAACGGGGTTACAGTTTAGCGAGTTATATTGAGAATGGAAGTGATGGAAATGCAGGCGATAGCCAAACGGGAATCCGATAGACTCGTTCTCTCTTCGGATGTGAAAACGCTCAGGGATATTTCTCAGATGCTCATAACGGATGGGAGGTTCAAGGCACTTCCTTCCATTCTCAACTCCATCGCGAATGATATTTCGGATGTAATTGGAAGAGAGATGGCTGCAGATGACGAGACGTGAACGAGACGAAGTGATGCGATGCGTCGGCAGGCTTGAGGGAATGCTTGCTCTGATAAGTCCGGTCGAAGGCGAGTATGAAGAAGATTCCAAAATACTGATCGATGGAATCAGTGAAGTGACGCTTCGGTTGGAAAGCGTGGCGAGGGGTATCGATCCGTATGATATTTCTGATTTCCTTGCCAAAACAATCACTAAGCCTTGCGAGGACTGTGAAGGAGGTGATGATGATGACGTATGACGAGCGTCAGGAGATTGAAGAGTATTTGACAATCATTAAAAAGAATTGTGAAAGAGTTATGAGAAGCATCGATATGATGCAAACGGCACTTGGCAAAATAGAATGTACAAAAAAGAACGAAAACGCCAAGGAAGATTTTTTGAAGAATTATTAGGAGGAACTATATTATGAATTGGTCTTATGATGAAACCAGCGGACGTTACTATGTTGAAGGTGCTCGAATCAGTTTTACGAATTTTACGGGAACTGAGAATGAATACAACCGTGCGGGCAAGAAGAATTTCAAGCTGAGGCTTGATAAAGCGCTTTATGACGAGCTGATGGATCGCGGGGTTCGCTGTTCTATGCGTGAGCCGCGGGAAGATGGCGATGAGCCTCTGTACAGCGTCAAGATCGGCGTTTATACCAATACCGATGTATATCTGCTGACCAAGAAGGCGAAGAATCGTCTTGACTATGACAATCTGGATATTGTGGATCACTCGATTTCCAAGGGTCAGGTGATCAATGGCGAGATTGATCTGAGCTTCCACGTGTCTCAGAATACTCAGATGTCCAAGCCGACGAACTATCTGCGCTGTGACGAGATTTATATTCCGCTGCGCGAGAGTCGGTTCGACCGTAAGTATGAAAATTACGGCGCTGAGGAAGAAGAGCCGTTTTAAGGTTTGATATTTGATGGGGGGGGCTCCTTCGTGGGGCCTCTCTTTTTTGAAAGGAATGAGAAAGCATGTACGGTGGTCTTACAGGATATACCTATCCGATTCCAGAAGGAAAGATTACAACCGGAACAGAATTTTTGAAGCGATGCATAAGAGCTTTCGGAGCTTGTGCCGTATTTCGTGAAGAACCTCTGGATATTCCGCTTGAGAAGCTTATGGACGAGTATCTGGTGAATAAACCGAAGGACAGCTACTATAAGAGCTCTTACATGAAAGCCAAGGAAGAATACGCAGATTTTCTCGAGAAGAGCGAAGATGAAAAGCTGGAGGCTTTCAAGGGATATTTGGAAAGTGAGATTGCAAACAAGGAAAAGAATCTGGAGAAAACAAAGAAAGATTATGAAGCCTATAACAAGATCCGAAATGAAGTAATGGTGTGGCAACCTCCGACTGATCAGTATGAATCAATAAAGGCATTTGCAATTGAACAACTTGACATGTGTCGTCCGTCAATGAATGATATTTTGGAAACCCAAAGGGAGCTCGAAATTCTTCAAGCACGAATGGAGCATTTCGAAGATGAATTCGAAGAATGGAAGAAAACAAAAATCGAGAAATACGAAGACGACATTGAATATTATGAAAGCCATGGTGCAGACGAAACGGACAGAAATGAAGACAATCTTCAGTATTTGAATGTGTTTCTTGCGAGCCTTAAGTGAGTTCGCGGTTAAAGCAAGCCTCCAAATAGGAGGTGTTGCAAAATGAGTTTTAGAGATTTCATTATCATCTATGTGGAGGTTGGCCTGGCACTGGCGATCGTTGAACCACTTCTGTGGTATATTCTGAGTCCTCGTAACTGGAATGATTTTATGAGCCAGTTTGAAGGGAATGCATATTATGACTGCGGATTTGCGTTCGGCATGATTGTCGGAAGCGTTACCGTTTGGCCGATTCATTTGGTGACGTGGTATATTCTCGACCCGTTACTTGCAAAGAAGAAAACCGGGAAGGAGTCCTGAACAGGGCTCTTTTCTTTTTGAGGAGTTGATATTTATGCCGGAAGTACACTTTATGCCTCATCAGCAAGAGGCTATCGATAAGCTCCGCAGCGGTTCGATTCTTTGCGCTGGTGTAGGCACCGGCAAGAGTATCACGGCGCTTGGATATTATTACATTAAGGAATGTGGAGGCGTGGTTTGGAACGATCAGCAGAATGGAGAGACAATCGGTCCAATCACTGAGCCCAAAGACCTTTATATTATCACCACAGCCAGAAAGCGGGATACTGGAGAATGGATGAAGGAATGCGAGCGGTTCGATCTTCAGAATGAACCGGGAATCAAGATCATCATCGACAGCTGGAACAACATCCACAAATACAGGGATGCGGAGAACGCTTTCTTTATATTTGATGAGCAGCGTGTGGTTGGGAGTGGTACATGGGTTCGTGAGTTCCTGAAGATTGCGAAGAACAATCATTGGATATTGCTCTCTGCTACTCCAGGAGACACCTGGATGGATTACGTTCCTGTGTTCATCGCTAACGGCTTTTACAAGAATAGAACAGCGTTTATACGAAGGCATGTTGTCTACAGTCCATTTATCACCAAGTATCCAAAAATTGAGAGATTCATAGAAGTTGGATATTTGGAATCTTTGCGGAGGAGGATCACGGTTACGATGAAGTACGAAAAAGAGACGATTCCGCATTGGAAGGATATTATTGTGGACTACGATCAGAAGCTTTACCAGACAATCGCGGAGAAGCGGTGGGATCCATGGAAGAACGAGCCGATTCAGGAGATTGCTGGAGCGTGTTACCTGATGCGAAAAGCGGTCGGGACGAACGACCAGAGAGCCAGGGAAATTTTCTGGCTGGTGATGGCCAAACACCCGAAGGTCATCGTGTTCTACAATTACGATTATGAGCTTGAGCTTATGAAGGAAAC
>Ga0326514_10002159_pt1 | contig 12591 bp, 8 predicted proteins | sample 3_2548_0518_D_FD_203653 | JGI IMG/M metagenome (GOLD analysis project Ga0326514, IMG submission 203653) | Bovine rumen microbial communities from UC Davis, California, United States - 3_2548_0518 | ecosystem: Host-associated > Mammals > Digestive system > Stomach > Rumen | place: USA: California...
GTCACGCAACCACGCATCGTCACTGATCTGGCTGTCTCTGTCAGGCGTAAAGTCACGGAAGTTGGGCGTGGCCGATGTCCACCGCTTACCCTCCGGCGATTTGTAATAGATGTCAAACGTACCGTCTGGGTTCTCGAAGACCACAGGTTCCAGACATTTGGAGGTTGACATGATGGGATAGTCCTGCGGACGCCAGTTCACTAAGTCACGGCTGAAGGCGGCAGCAAACAACGGTGCACGGTCGTTCACCTGGAACACCAGTCGCCATGTGCCATCCTTGGCACGGGCAACAGACGGATGATACATCCGCTTCTCTGCACCCCATGTGCCATAGTCTGACGAGCACAGCTGGCCTGCGTCACGCCACACGTCATTCTCCTGCACGGCAATGTGCAGGCCACGGGTCTCGCCGGGCGAATAGATGAATACAGACCGGGGGACATCCTCGGCTTGCGCCGTCACTGTTGCTGCCTGCAATGCCAAGAGCATCAGCGTTAGTAGTTTCGTTCTCATTCGTTTTCAAGGGTTTTATTCGTGATTTGTCGGCAAAGTTACGGTTTTTTTCCAAAACAAAGACAACAATTCACAAAAAAATCGTACCTTTGCACCCATGATTACGCAAGACCAACTGAAAGACGTGCTCGACAGAGCCGAAAAGCTGAAGCACTATCTGAAGATTGACGAGAAACAGATAGAATGGGAAGAGGAAGACCTGCGCACACAGGCACCCGATTTCTGGGATGACCCGAAGCGGGCCGAGGCGCAAATGAAGAAGGTGAAGGCCATCAAGAAATGGATTGACGGCTACAGCCAGATGCGCACGATGGCCGACGAACTGCAGTTAGCCTTCGACTTCTACAAGGAGGAGATGGTGACGGAGCAGGAGGTGGACGAGGCCTACCAGAAGGCCATCAAGGCCATTGAAGACCTGGAGCTGATGAACATGCTACGGCAGGAGGAGGACCCGATGGACGCCGTGCTGAAAATCAACAGCGGCGCCGGCGGCACGGAGGCTCAGGACTGGGCACAGATGCTGATGCGTATGTACATGCGCTGGGCCGAGGCTCACGGCTACAAGGTAACCATCGCCAACTTGCTCGACGGCGAGGATGCCGGCATCAAGAGCGTGACAATGCAGATAGAGGGAGGTGAATACGCCTACGGCTACCTGAAATCGGAGAACGGCGTCCACCGCTTGGTGCGCGTCTCGCCGTTCAATGCCCAGGGCAAGCGTATGACGTCGTTCGCCTCGGTATTTGTCACACCGTTAGTCGATGACACCATCGAGGTGTACGTTGACCCGGCCAAGTTGTCATGGGACACGTTCCGAAGCAGCGGTGCCGGCGGTCAGAACGTCAACAAGGTGGAGTCGGGCGTCCGACTGCGCTACTGGTACACCGACCCAGACACGGGCGAGGAGGAGGAAATCCTCATTGAGAACACCGAGACGCGTGACCAGCCGAAGAACAAGGAACGTGCCATGGCTCTGCTCCGCTCACAGCTCTACGACCGTGCCATGAAGAAGCGTATGGAGGCTCAGGCCAAGATTGAGGCGGGCAAGAAGAAGATTGAGTGGGGCAGCCAAATCCGCTCCTACGTCTTCGACGACAAGCGTGTAAAAGACCACCGCACCAACTTCGAGACCCGCGACGTAGAGAGCGTCATGAACGGCAAGCTCGATGGTTTCATCAAAGCCTACCTCATGGAATTCGCCGGAGAGAACAATGAGTAGTAACATTTAAAATTTTAATACTTAAAACTATGGCAAAGAAAGTAGCAAAAGAGACCAACCCGAAGCGGGTGGCCTATGAGAAGAAACAACAGGAGAAGGGTGAGAAAGTCATCAAGTGGATTATCGGCGTGCTCATTGCGTTGGCAGTGTGCTATGCAGCCTACTCCATCTGGCTTGTTGCCTGATACCCTTCACCTTCAACCATCCGCCAATATGGGTATGGAGATTGAGCGGAAGTTCCTGGTGCTCGGCAGCGACTACAAGCAGCGGGCCTACACTTCCGACCGCATCAAACAAGGCTATATCTGTAGCGGCCACGGACGCACTGTCAGGGTGCGGCTCCGTGGCGGCCGCGGATATCTGACCATCAAAGGTCCTTCTCTGGACGGCGGACTGAGCCGCTATGAGTTCGAGAAGGAAATCACTCCCGAGGAGGCTGAGCAGCTGTTCCGTCTCTGCGAGCCGGGCATCATCGACAAGACGCGCTACTTGGTGAAAAGCGGACAGCACACCTTTGAGGTCGATGAATTTTATGGCGACAACCAAGGTCTGGTCATGGCTGAGGTGGAGCTGTCGGCACCCGACGAACCGTTTGAAAAGCCCGACTTCATTGGCAAAGAAGTGACTGGCGACCGCCGTTTTTACAACAGCCACCTCCGCAAGAATCCATTCTGTCTCTGGAGAGAGGATTTAGCCGTGTAGGCGGCGGGGGAACACCCGTTCCTCAATCTTCTGGAAGATGACAAACAGGACAGGCACGATGAATAGCAGTGCAACGGTGCCGATAAGCATGCCGCCAATAGTACCCACACCAAGCGAACGGTTGCCGTTGGCACCCACACCTGTAGCCAGTGCCATAGGCAGCAGACCGAAGACCATTGTCATCGATGTCATAAGGATGGGACGCAGACGCACGGCGGCAGCATCAAGGGCAGCCTCAACAATGCCCATGCCCTGACGGCGTCGCTCGGAAGCATACTCGGTGAGCAGGATAGCCGTTTTGGCCAGCAGGCCGATGAGCATGATGAGTCCCGTCTGCATGTAGATGTTGTTCTCCAGTCCCCACAGCCAGGCAAAGACAAATGAGCCCGCCAGTCCGAAGGGGACACTCAGAATGACTGCCAGCGGAATGAAAAGACTCTCGTAGAGGGCACATAGGATGAGGTAGATGAAGACGATGCAGATGACAAAGACCAGCGTCGTGGTGTTCTGTGCAGAATCCTCCTCACGCGTCATGCCACCGAACTCATAACCATAGCCCTCGGCCAACTGTTCGGCAGCCACTTCCTTGATAGCCTGTATGGCCTGACCGGTACTGTAGCCATCGGCAGGTGTACCACTAACGCTAATCGAGGGGAAGAGGTTGAAGCGCGACAGTGTCTCGGAGCCATAGATACGGGTAAGTTTCAGGTACTGGCCGATGGGTGACATCTCTCCACGGCTGTTCTTCACGAAGATATTGTTCAGCGACTCCGTGTCAAGGCGGTACTCTGGCGATGCCTGCACCATCACTCGGTAGAGTTTGGTGAAGCGCACGAAGTTGGAAGCGTAGGAGCCGCCGACATAACCGCCAAGGGCACTCAGTACGTCTTTGGGCGACACGCCACGGCGCATGCAGAGGGTCGCATCAACCTCAACACGGTACTGAGGATATTTCAACGAGAAATTTGTGAAGGCACGGCTGATCTCAGGACGCTGGTTCAGACTGGCTATCAGTTGGTTGGTCTGCTCTAAGAGATCGGTGATGGTGCCGCCTTTCTTGTCCTGGACATAGAGTTCAAAACCGTTGGTACGACCGAATCCGGGAATCATGGCCTGCGTGTTGACTTGTATCTTGGCATTGGCAATGTCTGCGGTGCGGCGGTAGATTTCCTCTGTCACGGCATCCACATCGTCACCCTTACCCTTGCGTTCGTCCCACCGTTTCAACTTCAGCGTGAAGTTACCCGAAGATGAAGACTGGTCGAAGCTTACGCCGTTGCCCGCCACTAACGAATAGGTACGCAGCTGCGGCAGGTCCTTGATTCGTTTCTCCACCTCTTTTAATATGCCGTAGGTCTGCTGGAGACTACTGCCGGGAGCCGCTTGGATGTTGACGAAGATGGTACCCATGTCCTCCTTCGGTACCAAGCCAGTCTTTGTAGTCTTCATCAGCAGTCCGAGTCCCACCAAGGCAACAACCACCAGCGTGGCGGCTATCCAACGACGACGGAAGAGCACAGCCACTGCCTGCTTGTACTTCATGACCAGCTGACGGAAAGCAGCATCGAAGGCTGCATGGAAGCGCGACGAGAAACTGAGTTTACCGCTGTTCCCGGCATCGGCATGGGGGGTCATGACCAGAGCGCAGAGGGCTGGTGAGAGCGTCAGTGCATTGAACAGTGAGATGGCCACTGCGATAGCCATTGTCAGACCGAACTGCGTATAGAAGGTGCCGGTGACACCACCGATGAAACAGACAGGGACGAAGACGGCCATGAAAACTAGCGTGGTGGTGACCAGCGCTGAGGTGATGCCGTGCATGGCATCCACGGTAGCGTCATAGGCTTTCGTGTAACCCTCATCAAACTTCGCCTGCACAGCCTCCACCACTACAATGGCATCATCTACCACGGTACCGATAACCAGCACTAAGGCAAAGAGCGTGAGCATGTTCAAGGAGAAACCTATGGCGTAGATGACGGCCAGCGTTCCGATGAGCGACACGACGATGGCGACTGCAGGAATAAGCGTGGAACGGAAATTCTGCAAGAAGACGTAAACCACCAGGATAACCAGCAGCAGAGCCTCAAAGAGTGTACGCAGCACGGAGGCGATGGAGGCATCGAGGAAGTCCTTCTTCGACTCCAAATCCTCGATGACGACCCCCGGCGGCAGGCTCTTGCGGATATCCTCCACCTCGCGGTCTATCTGTTCGATAATCTCGTTGGCGTTCGATCCGCTAATCTGGTTCACCATGATATTCACGCCAGGATGACCATTGGTCTCACCAATGTAATTGTAGTTCACCGCCCCCAGTTCCACCCGGGCGATATCACCGATGCGCAGCACATCGCCGTTGGGCAGCGAACGGACGACCATCTGCTCATAACCCGCCTCCTCCTCGTATCGGCCACGGTACTTCAAGACATACTGGAACGTGTTCTTCGAGTCTGCACCGAGCGTACCCGTCGCCACCTCCACGTTCTGCTCGTCAAGCACCTTGGTGACATCGGCAGGTGTCAGACCGTAACGGGCCATTTTCCGGGGGTCGAGCCAGATGCGCATGGAATAGTCGGAACCGATGACGTTCACCTCGCCAACACCCGGAATGCGGCTCAGTCGCGGTTCGATATTGATTTTGGTATAGTTTGCCAAAAAGGTACGGTCGAACGCATCGTCAGGACTATAGATGGTAATCTGCTTGATGTTCGAGGTCTGACGCTTGCGCACTGTCAGTCCACTCTTCACCACATCGCTCGGAAGCCGGCCCTGGACGGTGGCGGCACGGTTCTGGACGTTCACCATCGCCATGTCTGGATCGGTACCCTGTCGGAAGAAAACACTGATGTTCGCCGTTCCCGTGTTCGTGGCGTTCGATGACATATACATCATGCCCTCCACACCGTTGATGGCCTCCTCCAACGGCACCACGACACTCTTCTGGACGGTCTCGGCGTTGGCACCCGTGTAGTTAGCCATGAGACGCACCGTCGGCGGTGCTATCTCAGGAAACTGTTCCAAGGCCAGACGTGTCAGTCCGATGACACCCACCAGCACGATGAGTACCGAAATGACACCTGACAGGATAGGCCTGTCTATAAAAGTCCTGACGTTCATATTCTGATTCCTTCCTTCAGCAGTCCGGCACCCTCGGCAATGATGGTATCGCCTACGCTGAGTCCCTGCTCTATGATATACTCACGGCCGTTATTCTGGCGGAACACCTCGACGGCTGTTGCCTTTGTCACACCGTCCACCACCTTATAGACAAAAGTACGGTTCTGCAGTTCGTAAGTTGCTTCTTGCGGCACCACGATGCAGTTCTTGCGCCGGGTGGGCAGGACAACGGTGCCGCTGCCGCCGTTGTGCAGCAGACGTCCGGAATTCGGGAACGTAGCCCGCAGGGTGACAGCCCCTGTCTCGTCATCCACGGTGCCGCTGACGGCATCGATACGACCTTTTTGCGAATAGTCATCACCGTTACTAAGCCGGAAGCTGACCTCAGGGGCATCTTTGACAAAACCGGCAATGGAACCGTAGTGACCGATAAGGTCGAGAACTTGGTTCTCGGTGATGGAGAAGTAGGCATACATCTCATGGTCGTCAGCCACCGTGACCAACGGCTCGCTGATGCTGCTGCTGACGAGTGAGCCCACGTGCCAAGGAATCATAGAGGCCACACCATCGACAGGACTTCTCACCTCGGTGTAACTAAGGCTGTTGCGGGCATTGGTCTCCTGGGCACGGGCCTGAGCCAATGTGGCCTGGGCTTCGAGTAGGGCATTGTGCATGGTCTCAACAGATACGTCCGACACGACACTGCCCTCTTTCAACCGCAGTTCGTTGTCGTAGTTCATGCGGGCTGTGGCCAGCTTCGCCTCAGCACTCTTGCGGGCAGCCACTGCCACCTCAAGGGCGGCACGGTAGGGCACTTGGTCGATGATGAAGAGCGTCTGCCCGCGACGGACGGCATCGCCTTCATTAATGCAGATACGCACAATGACACCCGACACTTGCGGACGCACCTCCACAATCTGCCGTCCTGTCAGGCGGGCAGAATACTCGCGACTGAGTGTCACGTCCTGCTCGGCCACCACCATGGTCTTATAATGAACCCCACCATGCGCCTGCTTATGATCCTTGGCGCACGATGTGGCAAAAAGGCATACAACCGCTATGCATATCGCGAGAAATGCATCTTTCTTTCCTGACTTTATGACGATGAGGAGAAAACCGAGGATACAACCCATCGTCACACCCACGGCGTTGGCCGCAAAGTCAAGCCAGTCGCCGTTACGTGAAGTTGTAGCATACTCCTGCAGAAGTTCCAGGACACCGCTCATCACGATGGGCGCGAGCCACGCCCAGAGGAACAACTTCCCGTAGTCGGGACGGAGGTGCTGCCGACGATACTCCCACCAAATGACCAGACACGTACCACCGTACATGACGAAATGCGTCCATTTGTCAATGAACGGAACACCGTCGAGAGGTGTCTCTGGGAAGATGGGCGTGAGCGACAATACCCATATCAGAGCGATACAGAGTATGGAAAGAGGGTACTTCCTAACGTATTTTCTGACTATTTTTATCATTCCTTGAACTTTTGCAGTCGTTTTGGGTGCAAAAATAATGTTTTTTTTATACTTTTGCAAACAAATTAGTTAGAAAGATAGTATGGCGAAAATAGAAAGGCTACGGGTAGGCGAGCAAAGCTCGGGAATAAGGGCGAATTTCAGCGGGAAGTTAGGCGTCATCCTGGCCACGGCGGGTTCGGCCGTGGGACTGGGTAACGTATGGCGCTTCCCCTATATGACAGGCGAGAACGGCGGGGCTGTGTTTATCCTGATTTACGTGGTCTGCGTGTTGCTGTTAGGCATCCCCTGTATGATCAGCGAGTTCATCATCGGTCGTCACGGTCAGGCCAACACAGCACGGGCCTTCCGCAAGATGTCGGGCGGCTCGCCGTGGTCGCTCATCGGCTACTTGGGCGTGCTGACGGGCTTCCTCATCACGGGCTACTACGCCGTGGTGGCAGGCTGGTGCCTCCAGTACATTCTGGCATCGCTCATCGGCCATTTGCAGGGCGACCCGACATACTTCCAGCAGTATTTCTCAGAATTCTCCAGCGACCCCGTGAAGCCCATCTTCTGGACGGTCATCATCCTCGGCATCACTTATCTTATTATAGAGCACGGCGTGCGCGACGGCATCGAGCGGGCATCGAAGCTACTGATGCCCACGCTGTTCCTGCTGCTGCTCATCATTGTCGGAGCCTCGTGCATGTTGCCGGGAGCCGACAAGGGCATAGAGTTCCTGTTCAAACCCGACTTCACGGCCATCAACAGCGATGTCTTCTTAGCCGCCCTCGGACAGTCGTTCTACTCGCTCTCGATAGCGATGGGCTGCATCTGCACATACGCCAGCTATTTCTCGAAGAGCACCAACCTGACGAACTCCGCCGTACAGATAGGCGTCATCGACTCCATCGTGGCCATCCTTGCGGGACTGATGATTTTCCCGGCGGCCTTCTCCGTGGGTGTCAATCCCGACTCTGGGCCGTCGCTCATCTTCATCACGCTGCCCAACGTCTTCCAGCAGGCCTTCGCGTCGATGCCCGCCGTGGGCTATGTCATCGCCTTGCTGTTCTTCCTGCTGCTGTCGCTCGCCGCCCTGACGTCGCTGATGTCGCTGCACGAGGTATCGACAGCCTTCTTCCAGGAGGAGCTGGTCATCACCCGCAAGAAGGCGGCACTGCTGGTCACTATCAGCACCAGCATCATCGGCGTGTTCTGCTCGCTGTCGCTCGGGGCCGTCGGACAGACGCTGGAGTTCTTTGGCCGCTCGCTGTTCGACTGGTTCGACTTCGTCACTGGCCAGATTTTCCTGCCCATCGTCGGCTTCCTGACCTGCATCTTCATCGGCTGGTTCGTGCCTCACAAGATTGTACGCGACGAGTTCACCAACTGGGGCACCCTGCGTGGCCGGTTCTTCCACCTCTACATCTTCCTCGTGAAGTACGTCTGTCCTATCTGCATCCTTTTTATCTTCCTCCATCAATTCGGACTGATATGAGGAATGAAAAATGAATAATGAGAAAAGAGAAATGAAAAGTGAACGTGGTAATTTCGGTACGAAGATAGGCATTATCTTAGCTACGGCGGGGTCAGCCGTGGGCTTGGGCAACGTGTGGCGCTTCCCGTTTATGACGGGACAGAACGGCGGGGCGGCGTTTATCATCTTGTACTTCGGATGCATCCTGCTGTTGGGCATTCCCGGGATGGTGAGCGAGTTCGTCATCGGGCGCCACGCACAGGCCAACGCTTACCGTGCCTACGGTAAGATGGGGGGAAAGGCCTGGCGGTTAGTGGGCATTCTGGGAATCCTCACCTCGACCATCATCCTCGGCTTCTATGCCGTCGTGGCAGGCTGGTGCCTGCAGTACCTCTTTGCATCGATAGCCGGACAGCTGAACGGCGATGCAACCTACGTACAGAACTACTTTCAGACGTTCTCATCCGACTGGCTGAGACCCTGTCTGTGGGGCGTCGCTTTCGTGCTTATCACCCATTTGGTCATTGTCCGCGGCGTACAGCGGGGTATTGAGCGGGCGTCGAAAATCCTGATGCCCTTGCTGCTTGTGCTGTTAGTGGTCATCGTCGTGGCCTCGTGCCTGCTGCCTGGTGCCGGCAAGGGCATAGAGTTCCTCTTCAAACCCGACTTCTCGAAGGTCACTCACAGCGTGCTGCTCGAAGCCCTTGGCCAGGCGTTCTTCTCACTGTCGCTCGGCACGGCCTGTCTCTGTACCTACGCCAGCTACTTCAGTCGCCATACCAACCTGATACACTCGGCCACGCAAATTGCCCTGTTGGACTCCGTCATTGCCATCCTGGCCGGCCTGATGATTTTCCCGGCGGCCTTCTCCGTGGGCGTACAGCCCGACTCTGGTCCGTCACTCATCTTCATCACCCTACCGAACGTGTTCCAGCAGGCCTTTGCGGCGATGCCTGCCGTGGGCTACGTCATTGGCATCCTGTTCTACGCCCTGCTGGTGTTCGCTGCCCTGACATCGACCATCTCGATGCACGAGATAGGCACCGCCTTCTTCCACGAAGAGATGCACATGTCACGTCATCAGGCGGCCTGGATTCTCACTGCCGTATGCTCGGTCATTGCCGTCTTCTGCTCTTTGTCGATGGGAGCCGTCAGCGACATCCAGCTCTTCGGCCTGCCACTGATGGCCTTCTGCGACCTGCTGACGGCCCAGGTTATGCTGCCCGCCGGTGCACTGCTGACGAGCATCATGCTCGGCTGGTTTGTCTCGGCAAAGACCGTTCGTGACGAGTTCACCAACCAAGGCACCGTCAGTCTCCACCTGTTTGGCGTCTGGCGCTTCTGCGTCCGTTTCATCGTGCCGGTCTGCATCCTACTCATCTTCCTCCATCAATTAGGGGTGATATAATTTGCGATTTCGCCCACTTATTTGTAACTTTGCACCCAAATTATTAGAAGAGGATGAAAAAACTGTATATTGAAACCTACGGATGCCAGATGAACGTGGCCGACTCCGAGGTTGTGGCTTCGGTGATGCAGATGGCCGGCTACGAGACGACAAATGACTTGCAGCAGGCCGATGCTGTGCTGCTTAATACTTGCTCGGTACGCGACAATGCCGAACAGAAAATCTTCCGGCGCTTAGAGGCGCTTGATGCTGAGCGCCGCAAACGCGGACACCTCATTGTTGGCGTCTTAGGCTGTATGGCTGAGCGGGTCAAGGAAGAACTGTTAGAGAAATACGGTGCCGACCTTGTGGCCGGTCCTGATGCCTACCTGTCACTGCCCGACCTTGTAGCACAGGCAGAGACAGGGCACAAGGCTATCAATATCGAGCTGTCAACCTCAGAGACCTATCGCGATGTGGTACCACAGCGTATCGGGCTGGGACACAAGATCGGTGGGTTTGTCAGCATTATGCGCGGCTGCAACAATTTCTGCCATTACTGCATCGTTCCTTATACACGTGGTCGTGAGCGTAGCCGTGACGTGGAAAGCATTCTACGCGAGGTACGCGACCTGAGCGACCGTGGCTTCAAGGAGGTGACGTTGCTGGGACAGAATGTCAACAGCTACAACTTCAATGGCATGGGTTTCCCAAGCCTGTTGCGTACTGTAGCAGAGGCGGCCCCTGAGATGCGTATTCGCTTCACGACAAGTCACCCAAAGGACATGAGTGATGAGACACTGCAAGCCATTGCCGACATGCCCAACATCTGCCGACATATCCACCTGCCTGTCCAGAGCGGAAGCGACCGCATCCTGAAACTGATGAACCGCAAATATACCCGTGAATGGTACCTCGACCGTGTGGCGGCCATCCGCCGCATCATCCCCGACTGCGGTCTCTCGACCGACATATTCGTGGGCTACTGCTCGGAGACCGAGGAGGACCACCAACTGTCACTCTCACTGATGCGCGAGGTGGGCTATGACTCCGCCTTTATGTTCAAATATTCCGAGCGCCCCGGCACCTACGCCTCAAAGCACCTACCCGATGACGTGCCCGAAGAGACAAAAATCCGTCGTCTGAACGAACTCATCGCCCTGCAGACGGAGATGTCGGCCCTGCAGAACAAGAAGGACGAAGGTCACGAGTTTGAGGTCCTCGTCGAAGGCTTCTCCAAGCGTTCACGCCAGCAGCTCTGCGGCCGTACTGAACAGAACAAGATGGTGGTCTTCGACAAGGGCAGCCACCACATCGGCGAGACTGTCCGCGTCAAGATAACAGGCAGTACAAGTGCGACGTTATTAGGGGAGCTGATTACTGCCCAATAACTTCAAGCGCCATTTTCACCGTCTGGTTTTCCTCGTTGATGATAGCGAAATATTCACTCATGTCCCATAGGTCACGGGCTATGAGAGCCTTGAGCTGGAGCCGGAGGTAAGGCAGCGTGCGCTCCAACTCAGCATCGTCCTTAGGCTCAACCTTCTGTTTCTTGCCTTCGGCCAGTATGTCGTCAACGAGTTTCTGTGGTACCTCGAACTGCTGCTTAAACTGGGCGAAGTCAGGGTACTTCTTCTTCAGTTCCTTGCGGTGGTTATCGACGTAGCGCAGGTTCTGCTGTATGATGACACTCTTGGCAGCAAGCTGTCGGTGCAGTGGTGTATAGCGCGTGGTGTCAAGGGGCACGAAGTAGTCGGGCATAATGCCACCACCACCATATACGGTACGTCCCTGATGGAGCGTCTGGAATTTCAGCGAGTCGGCAAAGTGGATGCTGTCCTGATTGGTCAGCTCACCTTTCTTCAGACGGTTATAGACATCCATCTGGTAGTCTTTCTGGTTGCCCTTCTCGTAGGGTTTCTGTATGCAGCGACCCGTGGGGGTATAGTAGTGGGCAATAGTGAGACGTATCATCGACCCGTCGGGCAGGTCGATGGGACGCTGTACGAGTCCCTTGCCAAAAGTGCGCCGTCCGACAACATAGCCACGATCCTGGTCCTGAACGGCACCAGTGACAATCTCGGCAGCCGAGGCGGTGTACTCATCGACGAGAACGACAATCTTGCCCTGCATAAAGCGTCCATGACCGTGGGCACGGTACTCCTGACGAGGCACACGCCGCCCCTCAGTATAGACAATCAGTTCATCCTTGGCCAACAGCTCGTCGGCAATATTGACAGCTGCCTGCAGGTAACCGCCGCCGTTCTCCTGAAGGTCGAGCACAAGGTTCTCCATCCCGTCCTCCTTCAGCTTCTGAACAGCCTCACAGAACTCACCATGGGTGGTAGCACCAAAGTTGCCGATGCGTATGTAGCCGATGCCGGGACGTATCATATAGACGGCATCAACAGACTTGACAGGTATCTTGTCACGGACGACGGTAAACGTCAGACGATCCTTGATACCAGAACGGACAACCCCCAGGACAACCTTCGTGCCCTTAGGACCACGGAGACGACGCATGATTTCTTCCTTCGACATCTTCACACCGGCAATGGCGCTATCATTGACGCTGACGATGCGGTCGCCAGCAATGATGCCCACCTTCTCAGACGGTCCATTAGTGACGGGCTGGATAACCATCAGCGTGTCGTCAATCATGTTGAACTGCACGCCAATACCCTCGAAGTTACCGTTCAGAGGTTCATTCATCTGC
>Ga0326514_10002160_pt1 | contig 12590 bp, 11 predicted proteins | sample 3_2548_0518_D_FD_203653 | JGI IMG/M metagenome (GOLD analysis project Ga0326514, IMG submission 203653) | Bovine rumen microbial communities from UC Davis, California, United States - 3_2548_0518 | ecosystem: Host-associated > Mammals > Digestive system > Stomach > Rumen | place: USA...
GCAGGCCATACTCCTGCATCAAAGTAACAGCCTCTTCGGTCGTCAGTGTATCCAGAATCTTTCTGGCCTGCTCCAGAGTTGCTCCTGCCCGGATGGCAAATGCAGTCATCAGCTCCGCTCTGGAATCTGCGCTTCTGGAATGGGTATTCATGATGCCGCCGGCCACCTTGCCGAACTTACCGATATGGGCTACAAACAGGATTCCTTTGATACCCGCTTCGACAGCCATATCAATGGTCTCACCTACATAATTGCTGCACTTCACTGCCCGGTCAATATCCAGGTGCATGGACTCCCGGACAAAGGTCTGGCCATAATTGCCCGGCGTGATCAGCAGATACTCAGCTCCCTGCGCTGCCTTCATCTCGATTTCAATCTGTATACTCCTGATCAGGGCAGCCTCACTCATAGGTTCCACAATCCCGCTGGTTCCCAGAACCGAGATGCCTCCGACGATCCCAAGTCTTGGGTTGAAGGTCTTTTTCGCCACTTCTTCACCCTCAGGAATAGAGATAATCACGGAAAGGCCGCCTGTATAACCAGCCATCTCCCTGATCTCCTCAACGCCCTGGCGGATCATCATACGGGGAACCCGGTTAATCGCAGCATCCCCAACCGCCTGTTCCAGCCCCGGCTTTGTCACACGGCCGACGCCCTTACCGCCATCCAGCAGGATCTCATGACCAGGACACTTGCTGACTGTCGAATAAACCAGGATACCATTTGTAGCATCCGGATCATCTCCGCCGTCCTTGCGGACTGCGCAGGATACAGAATCGTCTGTAATCTTGATATCAAGAAGTTCCAGCGAAAGCTCGATACCTTTTGGTGTCGTAAGCGCCACTTCCGTGATACGTTCCCCGGTCAGCAGCATATAGGCCGCAGCCTTGGAAGCGCCTGCTGCACAGGACCCGGTCGTATACCCCATCCGGAGACGCTTATTATTACGAACAACATAATAATCCTCGATACCTGTCTTATGCTCCACTTCCACACCCCATTTCTGATAAATAAACAGCAAAAAGAAAAGAGGATACATCCCTGCATCCTCTTGATACCCAATACCGGCATAGGTATGCTGCATCGTCACAGCAACCCATTTATTAAAAAGACAAGGACGCTATACTCGTAGTATCAATGTCATCGACGGATATTCTGACTTAAGCCTCAATGCGGCAGAGCGCCTTCCCAGCCCCTGATCCGGAGCCAGTGGCATACAACTCTCCGCTCTTCTCATACAGCAGCGGTACTGTGCAGGACTCCCACCTGCTTCCCCGTTTATGAACAAATTCATTATACTAATATGTGAAATCAAAGTCAACGCAACACTTGGTCGCACAGGCACATACCCATTGCACAAAAACGCTATGGTGCACTGCGCAGGGCAAGCCCACCGAGACCAGTGCGATAAACCAGCCGGGGCAGTGTATATGTCACGGATCAATCAATGATAGGGCATGGATTGATCCGTGAAATCAAAGAAAAAAATAACAAAAATAAAACAAAAATAACGATGGAAATTTTTTTAAAAAAACACTTGACAGAATCGGGGTCCTCCTATATAATTGCACATGTTGACGCCCGAACAGTTCGGGAGGTTATCGGAGCGTGGCTCAGTTTGGTAGAGCGTCCGGTTAGGGACCGGGAGGTCGCAGGTTCGAATCCTGTCGCCCCGATTTTCTCTTTTTATAAGAGAAAGATATTCAGCGAGTGTGCCAATAGCTCAGCTGGATAGAGCAACGGTCTTCTAAACCGTAGGTCGGGGGTTCGAATCCCTCTTGGCACGTTATCAATACACGGTCACTCAAAAGAGTGGCTGTTTTTTTAATGTTTAAAGGAGCCTGCCCGTTGATTCCATTCCATCGGGCAGACTCCTTTTTCTAATTATAAACACATATAATGATGTACGGACTCAAAAGGCTTCTGCCTGGTCTGCCGGAAAGCTGATTCCCGCGGCCTTCCTTGCCTTTTCCAAAGTTCTCATGACGGTCAGGGACTTCTCCAGATAATCATCAGCTTCTTTTGCATTTCTGGTATCTATGATCCTGGCAAAATCCACAAATTCCCTCGGCATACGATGCCTCCTGTCGGTATCCATATAGGTACCTGCCGTCATGGCTCTGCTCATGCCGCCTGCTGCATTGGGCTCCAGCGGTTTAGAGTCATCCGCGAACTGGAACTCCAGCCCTTCCATCACATTCGGCTTGCCAACCATACGCATCCAGCCATCCTCCCCCTGGAATATAGCAAAAGAAGGACTGTCAGAATCTTTGGCGCCTGTACATGCCGCATGGCAATCCTCATAGGAAAGCACTGCCATTCCTGAAGTATCAATCCCGTTAAAACCAAGATTCGGAAAATACAGCGCATCTTTGGGCTCGCCCAGCAGACCGGTTACCAGATAGATATTATAGAGATTGATATCATAAAGGGCGCCGCCTGACAATGCAGGGTCAAAAGCAGGCGCCACCTCGCCTTGCAGATACTGCTTATACTTACTGGAATACTGGGAGAAATTGCACTGGATCACCTTCAGCCGGCCAAGCTTTGGCAGAATCTCCTGCATCTTTTTAAACACTTTGCTGTGAAGTGTTGTAATGGCTTCAAGACAGAAAAGCCCCTTTGACCTTGCCAGCGCAGCCAGTTCCTCTGCTTCCTTCACGGTTGATACAAGCGGCTTTTCCAGAATGACATGAAGGCCGGCCTCAAGAGCCTTGCGGGCATATTCATAGTGGGCACTATTTACCAGCCCAATATAAACGCAATCCACTCCTGCCTTCTCAAGCAGTTCATCATAATCTGTATACACCTGCTCGATCCAGTACTTTCTGGCAAGCTCCTCTGCCATATCACGGCTGTGTGGCCTGGCATAAATTGCCTTCTTCTCAATCTCAATAATCCCGTCCATCGCGTACAAAGCCTCGTGAACGATATTCCCGGTACCAATAATTCCAAGTTTCATCCTGAATCCTTCTTTTTACCTTATAGTTTTTGCCTTATATTTATCGCTTGAATCTTTTCCCAGGTCTTTTGCCTGAATCTTTCTGCCTTGATGTCTCTGCCCGAATCCCCCTGCTTTTATCAATCCGCCTGATTCCTTCCCTTAATCCTCTCTTCTGCCAAGGAAAGTCAGCGCTCCGACCAGAAGAATGACACCTGCTGCCAATCCGATCCAGGGCGTATTCGTAAATCCTATGATCAGGTATCCTGCTGCGCAAACCGCCGCTACCAGAGTTGCATAGGGGATCTGTGTCTCAACATGTCTGATGTGATTGCACATAGCTCCCGTTGAGGACAGGATGGTAGTATCTGAAATCGGAGAACAATGATCTCCATATACGGAACCTGCCAGGGTTGCTCCGAGTGCAGGGATGAGCATGGCGCTTCCGGCAGTTTCATGACAAATCATAGTCACGATCGGGATCAGGATTCCAAAAGTTCCCCATGAAGTTCCCATGGAAAATGACATCAGGGAAGCGATCAAGAATACCAGCATGGGCAGCAGAGCAAAGGGTATTTTGGCAGCCGCCACGAATCCTGAGATGAATTCTCCCGTACCAATCAACTCCCGGCATACCCCGCCCAGACTCCAGGACAGGATCAGGATCAGCATAGGCGGCACGATATTACTGATGCCGGCTACGATTCCTTCCACGAATTCCCTTGCCTTCATGATCTTTCTGGGAATGTACAGGATAAACGCCGCAGCCAGTCCTGCAAAAGCGCCCAGAGAAAGGCCGGCTGTAGGATAATAGCCAATCGCCTCTGAAAAAGGAACCCCTCTGAAGAAGCCGCCGACATAGGCCATACCAAGGATAGCGAAGATGATCAGGACCAGGATTGGAAGGACCAGATCGAAGATCCTGCCGCGCCCATTGCCTGCCTGGCGCTCCTCATCCCCGGCTCCCATCTCGTTCCCGGCTGCAGCAGCTTCTGCTTCCGCTTTCTTCATCTTGCCAAAATCAAACCCTGTAAGGCTGATAAAGACGACCATGAAGATGGTCAGCAAGGCATAGAGATTATAGGGAATCGTAGAGAGAAATGCATGAAAACCATTGTTTTCACTGACTTCAGAAGCCACGGCAACCGCCCATGAGGATACCGGCGCAATGATGCAGACCGGCGCAGCCGTAGCATCAATGATATAAGCCAGCTTCTCCCGGGAGATCTTCTGCCGGTCATAGATTGGCCGCATAACTGTACCGATGGTCAGACAGTTAAACCCATCATCGATAAAGATCAGAGTGCCCAAAAGGGCTGTCGCAAACAGAGTCTTCTTTTTTGTCTTAAGCCTTTTCTGCGCCCAGCTTCCATACGCCAGCATGCCGCCGGACTTCCCTACAAGAGTGATCACCGCCCACAGAAGGGCAAGAAAAACGATCATATAGGAATTATCAGCAATCTTCTGCGCCATCATATCAAACATATGGGAAAAAACTGCTATCAGCGGCTCATGCGCACAGACCGTATAGATCAGCATGCCGGAAAAGACGCCCAGGAAAAGAGAAGAATAAACCTCTTTCGTGATGAGGGCCAGCGCAATCGCAATAAGCGGGGGAAGAATCGATGCCCATCCAGTTTCTAACATATTATTTCCTCCAACTATTAAATCTGATAACCGGATCACCGTGGGTGTCCGGCATCCTGCGTCTATTATACTACTCGAAAAGCAGCAAGGCTAGCCTCTCACAGGAAATCCGGAAGATTTACATACTTACCGATCGGATAAACACACTTGATAATCAGACCTGCAGACTTATCCGTCGCATAAACGTACTTGATAATCGGATCGGCAGACTTATCCGTCGGATAAACACACTTGATAATCGGATTGGCAGACCCATCACGCAAAAGAACGCTTTCGGATGCGTACAACCTGAAAGCGTTCTCTACTCTCTATGCAAAGGCTGCCAGGCAGCCCTTTCTTCTATATATATAATAATGTTATATAATAGCGTGATGAACGAAAGCCTTTCGTCCTTAACTTAAGCAAGCTTAGCCTTTGCTGTCTCAGCGAGCTTAGCGAAACCAGCGGGATCGTTAACTGCAAGGTCAGCAAGTACTTTTCTGTTCATGGTTACTTCTGCAAGCTTCAGACCATACATGAATCTGGAATAGCTCAGACCATTAAGGCGAGCTGCTGCATTGATACGAGCGATCCAGAGCTGTCTGAACTGTCTCTTCTTCTGCTTTCTGCCTGCATATGAAGATGTAAGAGCTCTCATAACAGACTGCTTAGCGATTCTATACTGTTTGGATCTTGCTCCTCTATAACCCTTAGCGAGCTTTAATACTTTATTATGTTTCTTCTTAGCGTTTAATGCGCCTTTAACTCTAGCCATTTATTTTCCCTCCTGTCAAATGTTGCCTGCGTTCTGTCAATCAATTACAGATAAGGCAGGATCTTCTTCATTACCTTTGAATTGGTGCTGTCAGTGATCGTAGCTTTTCTGAGATTTCTCTTTCTCTTAGCTGATTTCTTTGTCAGGATGTGGCTCTTATAAGCTTTATTTCTCTTAAGCAGACCTGAACCAGTCTTGCTGAAGCGCTTTGCAGCTGCTCTTTTAGTTTTCATCTTAGGCATGGTTTTATCCTCCTTAATAGTTCATATGCCGTTTAATGCTCATAGACTGCAAACTACGGCAAAGTTAACGTTTTTCTGTCAGGAACATGACTAAGCATCTGCCTTCCATCTTCGGAGGCTTATCAACTGCAGCGATATCCTCCAGTTTTGCAGCAAAGTCATCAAGAATATGTCTGGACTGCTGAACATGGCTCATCTCACGGCCTCTGAACCGCAGTGACACTTTAACTTTATTACCCTTGGAAAGGAACTTTCTTGCGGCCTGAGCTTTGGTATTAAGATCGTTCTCGTCGATGTTGGGGGAGAAACGAATCTCCTTCACTTCAACGATACGCTGTTTCTTCTTAGCCTCTTTTTCCTTACGGGAAAGCTCATACCTGTATTTGCCGTAATCAATAATCTTACACACAGGTGGCTGTGCGTTGGGAGCAATCTTAACAAGATCAAGATTAGCTTCGACAGCAAGTTTCATAGCTTCTTTAGCTGACATAATGCCAAGCTGCTCTCCATTAGTACCGATCAGACGAACTTCTCTATCTCTGATCTGTTCATTAATCATTAATTCGCTGCTAATTGTCAGGCACCTCCAATTCTCATCTTCCAAGGCATAATTGCTGCACTTTTCTTTCTTGGCAAAAAGAAAAGTGGATAGGCAGACTATCCACTTAAAACTTCATCTAAAAGTCTTTTATAAACCCAAGTCACGCGATTGTGCTAAGGTGAGAGTGGATACTCTACTTTGTTGTTTCATAACAGAGATAAGATAACACAAAGCCGCGCCCCTGTCAAGCAAAAAAATTTATGGAACCTGAGCGGAGCGAGTTTTGCGCGAGGCTGCTTATAGATCTTCCTCTATCTGCCGCTTGAGGTATACGCTTACTACGTTTGCAAAGTTTCCGAGGTTGCGGATATAGGCGAAGTCTTTGCCGTACATGAGTTTTTCTGCTGCCAGGTCTTCTTCTTCGCCGGCGAATACGCCGAGTACGGAGATTCCGAGGGACCTGGCCCGCCGGATTTCGGTGGCCGTGTCTTTGACAGCAGCGTCTCCTTCATAATAAGATGCTGCGCGGACGCCCCGTCTGTCCGGGGTCTGGTTGTTGGGCCTGCCGTCGGAGAGGATAATCAGGACCTTATTCTTCTCTTCCCTTTTGATCAGGGTGTCATAGGTAGAACGAATGGCGATGCCGTCCCGGTTGTCTCCGCTGGGGAAGAATTCAAATATTCTCCGGTTCATGTCCCTGTCATCATCATATGAACGGAATCTTCTCATGATGGTGTAATCCCAGTAGGAACAGAATCCGAATACGGCATGGGGAATTCCCAGATTACTGAGGGCTTCGCTGATGATGTAAGCCTGGCTGGCTACCTGGGCAGATCTTGATATCTGGGATCCACTGGAATCCACCAGGATATCAATGACGAAATCCGATGTATCTTTCTTAATGATCTTGTCAAATAGCCGGACATCATCTGTCCTTCCTACCTTCCACAGGCGGTTCGGCACCAGTACTCCTGTATTGTTCCGGTAGGTTTCATCCTCATTGCGGACCATGAGGGCCTTGCGAAGCGCTTCTGTCAGCTGCTGTACATTGCGCTCAATCATTGTTTTATTCCGGCGATAGTACAGTTTATTGTTGCGCAGCTGATATTCCGCATAGGTATGCTGATAGATGATCCTGGTTCTGCTGTGCAGGATTCCATCCGTATAATACAAAGAACAGTTTTCATGGGCGCCACGGCAGAGCCTGAAATTGATATCCTCCTGCTCACGCAGGGTAAGATAGGAAATGCCATGATTGTTCTGTATGTATTTATAGATTTTCTGCAGGTCCTGGTCATCCATAACCTGGACACGCTGATTGGGAGCATTCTGCTTCTTCCTGGCCTGCTTATTTTTCTGAAGCTTTTCCAGATTACTTTCAGAAAGCATATCATGATAGCGGGCAAGGACATCCTGCAGACTCTCCTCATCCAAAAAGTCCTTCCAGTTGAATTCCTGCAATTCCTCCATGGAAATTGCCAGGATCTCTTCCAGTGTACCTTTTTCCCTCTCAAAAGATTTGTCGATAAACATGTTATACATCCGGTCCACGGTCCGGATGATTTCCATGGTATCTGCGGCGCCTGCGCAGCTGCGGACCTGATTCATGGCAGACTGGAGCCTGGGCACATTCACTTCCATGGTACCCCGCAGGTATTCCCGCATCAGCTGGATCCTGGCCTGTCCGAAAAAACTTCCGGCCAGCCTGCCCAGCTGCTTCTCCAGCATATCCCGGTAAGCATTGCGGCGGATTTCATCCACACCGCCGCGCTCTGAGTCCACCTTGGGAAGAGATGCAGACTCCACGCATAACTGGGAAATCTCCATAAGCGGCCTTTGATCAGCCCCTGCGTAGATTTTCCTGACAATATACATCGAAAGTTCTTCCAGGCTGTAGTATTTGGCAAAAGATCCCTGTTTTATGGCATCCAGCATGCTGATAAACCTGGATTTTTTAAAACTGTTCAGATCCAGAGTGACATCCAGGTCATAATCGCCGCTGATGGTCCAGAGAAGATTCTTCATCCGGTTTTCAATGGCATAGGCCTCCTCAGCCTCACTGGACTGGTCCAGAAATGGATCCTTAATTTTAGTTGCCATAGACATTTCCCCTCTGTAACATCATTTTTCAGTGACCTCAGTGACCTGCATGGTCAGGCTTCGAAGATGTCATTTCTTGTCCAGTCAGAGCGGATTCTGGTCATGACAACATCGTCCACGATTTCTCTTTCAAACACATCAAATGACTTATTGCTGAGACCCATGCGGATTGCGCTTACAGGACTCAGGCCGGCTCTGATGGTGCGCAGAGCGCTGATCATGCCGCGAAGATCCAGCGGTTTTGTGGAAATCTCGCCGTTGAAAGCCTTGGTCTGCAGATCGATAAAAAGACCGACAAACTGTTCTCTTGCATGATTCTTCATGGCAGGGAACATCTTGCTGAGCAGGAAATGCAATGTCTCCTCTGAGAGGGCCGGCATATCAATGACCATGAATCTGGACACCAGAGCCTCATTCAGCTCACGTGTACCGGCATAGCCGTAATTCATGGTACCGATAAATCTGGCTGCAGGATGCAGGTTGATCTTGTCATAGCCGGGAACATCGATCATGCGGCGGTAATCAAGGGTTGCATGCAGCACAGAAACAGCATCATTTTTCGCCATATTAATCTCATCGAATATACCGAATCCGCCGTAATCCGCGCACTGGTAGACCGGTCCCTTCCGAAGGACAACTTCATTGTTGCGGAATGTATCTGTGCCGATCAGGCTTGAACTGTCGGTATTAACATGGAAAGAAATATTGTAGGTAGGTCTTCCGAAAAGATAGGCCAGATTCTCACAAAGCACATTCTTGCCGGTTGCCTTTGCGCCGGAAAGGAGGAGATTCTCCCCCTGCAGGAGGGCAGAAATAGCCATCTCAAGGATATCCTTTCCATAGAAAGGAATCGTCGGCTCTATAATCCTTTCCTTCACTTTATCATCCACATCATATTTTACTCTATAAGCCATCAGGTCAGCGATCAGACCCTCATCAACCTTCTGTTCTCTTAAAACATCCTCAATATTGTACATAAACTGTCTCTCCTGTTATGTGCATGAAACCATCCATCGTGTTATCCGGATAAAAATATCAATCGTGGTGCCTGTAAAAATCAAATGAGCTGCCTAAAAAATCAACTGCGCTGACTGTAAAAAATCAAACTGCGCTGACTGTAAAGAATCAATTATGCTGCCCGGAAAACCCTGCTTTAATAGGAACCCTTTCGAAGCATTTTCCTGATGTAAGCAAAAGCAGCATCCTCACCCTGTTCAGCCAGGATGGTAAGGATCTTGCGGAGTTCCCGGTAGGTCTCCGGATGCATGATGTGATTGCTGCCGCCCGTCTCCAGATCCAGGTACTGAAGGGCAACCGCATCCGTGTAGGCGCTTCCTTTATAAGTTTTGGACGCTGCGATCCGGTCCATGACCATCTCCGCCAGATATCTGGCCGGCATCTTCTTGGGCTCCAGGGCCTGGCTGCGGTCCATGGATACGTCAGTCCAGTATTCATAATGGTGCTTATTGCGTCCCTTATGATGAAGCCATGCGCAGGAATATCCATAAAGCTCACGCTCTGCCGCATTGGGGCTGCGATTACCCTGATAATACAGGATTCCTGTTCTGAACTCCTCCGGCGAAAACTTGGAAAGATCATGGGTGATTCCCTGCCAGTAGAGCCCTACTGCAAAGCAGCCCTTCATGACTTCCTTTTTATGATGTGCAACGACATGAAAATGCCCTTTCGCGTTGGATACATATTTTTTCAGTTCTCCAATTCGAATCACACTATGCCTCCTGCCCTGCCCCAGGCTTATCTCCTTTTCTTTCCGCTGGATGCGGATTTGTAAAGCATCTTCAGCTGATCAACTGAGAATTTATAATGTTTCCCGCAGAAACTGCAGTTTACTTCGATCTCCTTACCTTCATCAATCATAGCCTGCAATTCCTCAGCGCCGGTACTGATCAGAGCCTTTTCAATCCTCTCCTCAGAACAATTGCAGGTAAATGATAAGGGCATCTTGTCAGTGATCTCCAGTCCCATATCTCCAAGCGTATAGGAAAGGATTTCCTCCGGCGTCATGCCTCTTCTCAGCATCGTAGTGATGGAAGGCATCTCGGACAGCCTTTTCTCCAGCTTATCCAGAACCTCATCTGAGGCAAATGGCAGCATCTGTATGATCAGGCCACCCGCCTGCATAACAGGTTCTTCATTCCCTGTCAAAACGCCGAGTGCTACTGCGGAAGGTACCTGCTCAGACGTTACAAAATAATTGGCAACATCTTCTGCGATCTCGCCGCTGACCAGGTCAACCGTACCCACATAAGGATCCTTCAGTCCCGTATCACGGATAACCCGCAGCTGGCCTTTCCCCACAATACCGGACACATCCAGCTTGCCTTTGGCATTGGCCGGCAGATCTACAGAAGGATTGTAGGGATAACCCTTAACATGTCCATTGGCATCCGCTGTTACAATAATACCCTCAATAGGGCCATCGCTCTTAATATGCAGAGTGAGCAGATCATCATCATTCTTCATCATGCTGCCCATCATGACGCCAGCTGTCATCAGGCGGCCGACCGCCGCTGTAACAGTAGGACTGCAGTCATGCGCAGCTCTCATAAACTCCACCAGTTCCTTCGTTGTTGCCGCAAAAGCGCGGATCTGAGAATCCGCAGCCGTTGCTCTTACAAGATAATCTCCCATCTTACCTTATACCTGACTTCCTGTATAAATTTTACTCTTTTCATATTATGTTCAATCGCAAAAAACCTTTAACCCCGACAACATAATATGCTATTTCCTTATAAAAAAATGTGGTTACTCACACATTCTTCTTATTTACTTCCCCTGTTCCTGCAGGATGACATATACTCATTCTGTTTTCCCCGCTCCTGCAGGATGACATAGACTCTTTCTACTTCCCCTGTTCCTGCAGGATGACATAGATTCTCTCACTATCAGGTCTTGGATTCTCACCTGAAAATGCATGATAGGCCTTTAAGAAATGCATACCTGCTTCATTCGCAGCCTTCATGATTTCATCCAGGGTCCATGCCTTCTGATAATGCGTCTCTTCATAACGGCGGAACAGGTCTTCATCATCCTCATATTTCTGGACAAACAGCGTCAGATCATATTGATTAATCCTGCTTTCATGATCATAATTGTTAACCCAAATGTAGGAATTGTCCTCTCTGCTCTCTGCAAAAACCTGGTTCCCGAGGATCACTTCATAATTATATACCGTCTTCAGGTCAAATATGAATATGCCGCCCGGATCCAGGTAATTGTTGGCCAGCTTCAGCACCTGTACCAGATCATGATAAGTCAGCAGATAATTCATAGTATCACAGATACTGACGACTGCTCTCACGGTGCCGAACAATTCAAAGGATCTCATATCCTGTTCCAGATAAAGAATCCCGCCGTCCACCGGTGCCTTCTCTCTTGCAATCATGAGCATCTCTTCGGAACTATCGATACCGATCATATCATATCCCCGGGCAGCGAGCCGCTCCGTCACACTGCCTGTACCGCAGCCCAGCTCTGCGATGATTCCATCATGAATATCATGATCCCGCAAAAGCCCTGCAAGGTAATCCACCCATTCGTCATAGGGGATATTATCCATGAATTCGTCATAAACCTGGGCAAATCCGGTATAAGCCGAACCTTCCAGATCCTCAGGATCATGAAAATCAGGATCATGAAAATCAGGATCATGAAAATCCTGAAGCTCGCCAGAATCATGAGGTTTATCATAAATATCTTTACACATTACTTCTGCTGCTCCTCAGAATCAATGCCGTCCTCTGATACTATACCGTCCTCTGATACTATACCGTCCTCTTCATCATCATCTGTCACTGCATACACAGCTGCAGCCTTGGCACGGTCTGCTATGGATGAAGAAGATTTAACCGGCGGAGCCTGTTCTTTCTTTACCGGGTCCCGGACAATGGGATTTCCATGCTCATCCACATTATCATAGGTACCATTGGAAATAGCCTTAGCTGTTCTGAAATAACTCTTCAGACTGATATAACAGATGATACCGCCAACGATAATAAATAAAATAGGCATGAGCATTCTGGAAGGTGTCCTGTCAATCGGTTCCAGATCCCTGAGGATTCTGATTCCCAGATATACTACATAACCACCGGCAACCGCCCGGATCGTATCTCTGAAATTACCTTTTGCAATCCTGGTTTCAGCCTTTCTCTCCCCTGATCCGGTATCCTGTCCGGCACTATTATCATAAGCTGCATCCGTTAAATCATGATCAGCAGGAGTCTCAGCTGCCTGGTCCTGTACCTGATTCATATCATCAATTCCCGTATCCTTATAATCATCGCTCATGAAATCATGATCCTTTCCCCACGCAGTCAAAACTGCGGATATACCATAGACGTATGG
>Ga0326514_10002161_pt1 | contig 12581 bp, 11 predicted proteins | sample 3_2548_0518_D_FD_203653 | JGI IMG/M metagenome (GOLD analysis project Ga0326514, IMG submission 203653) | Bovine rumen microbial communities from UC Davis, California, United States - 3_2548_0518 | ecosystem: Host-associated > Mammals > Digestive system > Stomach > Rumen | place: USA...
TTTCTTGTGTGTTTTGGTGGTGCTTAACACTTTACAAGAAACTGGTTCCTTTTTCTATAGTCAATTTAGAACTGGGACCTTGATTACAGTTTACACAAAATACTTTACACTATCAAGCGGCTATGGTTTACTTAAAAGAGTTTGAATATAGTCCCGATTCAAGCATGGATGAGATCCAGAGGTGGCCGTATGGAACCAATTGGCCGGTGGTCTACATCATGCACAATGACCGTGATGCTTATGTGGGAGAGACTCTTGATGCGGTCCGGCGTACGGAGCAGCATCAGATGGAGACTCAGCTTGATGGAATGCGGAAAATTTGCCTGATCAGTGGCTCGAGGTTCAATAAGTCTGTCATTCTGGACCTTGAGGCTTTTCTGATCCAGTATATGCAGGTGGATGGTAAGTACCATCTTCTGAATGGCACGAATGGAATCCAGAAGTCGGACTATTACGATAAGGAAGAGTATGAGGAGGATTTTTCTTATATCTGGAGAGAACTGATCGAGATGCAGATTGCAAGAAATCCGCTCGAGGCAATCTCCAATAAAGACTCTTTCAAATATTCTCCATATAAAACTCTAACTGGTGAGCAGATGGATGGGCTGGTCGAGATCTTCCGTGCGATTGCCCAAAATATTTCGGAACCGGATCCTGTACATTCTACGATTCTGGTGGAGGGAGAAGCTGGTACCGGAAAGACTATCCTGGCTATCTACCTGGTTGTATTTATCAATCAGATTATCCATAAGAGTTTTGCGGATCAATATCTGGAACTGGACGACATCAGGAAATCTGCGGAGATCCAGTCCTATATGAAGAAGATAAAGGATCTTCACAAGATTGGTTTTGTTGTGCCTATGCAGTCTCTTCGCACAACCGTTAAAGATGTTTTCAAGGAAGTCCAGGGGCTTTCAGAGGACATGATTCTAAGTCCAAGGGAAGTAGGTAAGGATATTCATCATGTCGGTAAGTATGATCTTCTGATCGTTGATGAATCTCATCGTCTACACAGAAGGAAGAGTCTGGCACAGTATCCCAATTTTGATGCAATCAGCTCGAGCCTTAATCTCGGGAAGGACGCAACAGAGCTTGACTGGATCCTGAAGCGGAGCAAGATGCAGATTCTGTTTTATGATCCAAGCCAAAGTGTCCGGCCATCCGACATCTCAAGAGAGGATTTTTATAACAAAACACATTTCCACCTTGCAACTGCGAAACCGATCAAGCTGAAATCACAGCTTAGATGCCTTGGTGGAAATGACTATATCAACTATGTGAGAGACGTCCTGCATTGCAGAGCGGGACTTGGCAAGAAACATTTTCAAAACTATGATCTTGAATTCTTTGATGATATCGAAGCTATGTCGGATAAGATCAAGGGTCTGGACAGGAGGGAAAAGCTCTGCAGGCTTGTAGCTGGTTATGGCTGGAAATGGATCTCAAAGAATGAGAAGGATCCGGAACATCCGAAGGATTACGACATCCATATTGGAGATTCGCATTTTATATGGAACAGTACTTATACGGACTGGATCAATTCTCCCAATTCGTTGAACGAAATTGGATGCATTCATACGGTTCAAGGATATGATCTGAATTACTGCGGCGTTATCTTTGGCCCGGAGATTGAATATGATTTCGGACATCACAGTATTGTAATCTACAAGGACCATTACTTTGATTCTCTGGGAAAAGCAGGGACAGATGAGAAAGGGCTTAAAGAATATATCCTGAATATCTATGTGACTTTGATGACACGCGGTATTAAGGGGACATATGTATATGCATGCAATCCTGGAATGCAGAGGTATTTGAAATATTATTTTTCCATGGATGACGAAGAGAAGCGGAGGGTTTGAAAGATGCTGAGCGATAAGACGATTGAAAGAATTATCAGGTTCACGAAAGACCGTGACTGGGAGCAGTTCCACACTCCGGAGAATCTTGCAAAGTCGATAGCAATCGAGGCTGGGGAGCTCTTGGAGTGTTTCCAGTGGTCAACCACATACTTTAAGAAAGAAGCTGTTGAGGAAGAGCTTGCGGATGTTGTCAACTACTGCGTACAGATGGCGGATGTGCTCGGGCTGGACCTTGATGAGATCGTGAATAAGAAGATCGAGCAGAATGAGAAGAAGTACCCGGTCGAGAAGGCGAAAGGGAACAGCAAGAAGTATACGGAACTTTAATAACGCTAGGAGCAATTCTATGAAAGTGGATCCAAAGTTTTTTTCAAAATGATGTGCTTCGCACAAAAAGGTTCAGAGATAAAGCTATGGGTTACTGGGTCACGGTCGGTGTCAGGCACGTTGGACCGGCATGTTTTTCGAGAAGTTTCTCACAGGAGCATGCCGGAAGGAGGTCAGACCGCTCAACGCTTTCATTCCTTACAACTACCCAATCGGATAGTTTTTTTCTCCGGAATTCTGTATATAATAAGGTGAATAGGTGGAAAGACAGCAGTTCTCACAAGAGGAGGTAAGGTATGGACGACTATCAGAACAATCAGAATCAGGGCAATGGAAGTTCCCAGGGTGGTGACTACCAGAGCGGAAACTACCAGAATGGCACTTATCAGAGTGGTGGATATCAGGGAAGCTACCAGGGGAATACGAATCAGTACCAGCAGCCGGGCTACTACGGCCAGCCACCACTCAAGGATGATTCACATTTCATGACCATGAAAGATTGGCTGATCACCTGGCTGATCATGATCATTCCATTCGCAAACATCGTCATGCCATTTGTCTGGGCATTCGGTACCCCAAGCGAACCGAAGTTCCAGTCCAGAAAGACTATGTTTCAGGCTTATCTGGTACTTGCGCTAATCGCGGTTATCATCTGCATTGTGATCGTAGCAATCACTGGAGTTTCTCTGCTGAACTATATTGGAAGGGCAGATTCTTACAGAGCGACTAATTTCTATTGATTTTCAGGGGAGAGCTGCCTTCGCTTTCAGAAGGCACAGATCAGACATCAAAGCACTCAGGATGCCAGATACAGACGGGCAGGGGGATTTCTGAAAGATGAAGATAGCAGTGTACTGTGGTTCAGATTCCGGAAACAGTGACATCTGGAAAAAGGCAGCAGAGCGTCTTGGGAAGTGGATAGGAGAGCATGGTCATACTCTGGTCTACGGAGGTGGAGAGGCCGGTCTCATGGGCGCTGTCGCCAGGCAGGTTCACGATGAAGGCTGTCAGGTGATCGGAGTGGTCCCGGGTAACGTGGAATTCATCAGGAGCCGTCCACAGCCCTATGTGACAAAGCTCATCACAACCGAAGATATGAGCAGCAGAAAGAAAACAATGCTTGAGCTTGCAGACGCTTTTATCGCACTGCCGGGCGGCATCGGAACTCTTGATGAGGTCTCAGAGGTGATCACGCTGACCAAGATCGGGGTATTCTCGAAAAAATGTGTACTTTTCAATGAGGACGGTTTCTATGAGCCTCTCCGCTCCATGTTTGAAAGCATGGAGCGGGCAGGCTTCCTAAGGGAAAGGGATATGAAACATGTCCTGTTCTCCGCGGATACAGAGGAGATCGGGAGATTCCTTGCGCCAGATTAAGACCCGCTGGCGTACATGGTTCTGACAGAGTTTATACAGCTTGTTGTAGTAACGCCGCCAGACCCATTTGCGCCAGGTATTGTTGCCCCATGTCACCTATGTCTATGATGGAGGAAATATCTATGGATGTAGCGGATACGCTTGAGTTGCTTCACAAGAAGGCTATGAAGGATCCGGAGCTGAGGAAGCGGCTACTGGCGACAAGAGACAGCAAGTCACCTCTTGGAGATTTCTGCAGAATCAGCACAGAGGCCGGGCTCCCGCTGTATGAGATGGACATGATCGAGCATGGGGAGAGTGCCTACGCTGCCATGCGAAGGAGCACGAATGGCGGAGGAGAGAATTCGCCCCTGCTGTTTTATGAAGACGATACCTATGAACTCTTTCTGGCCGGACTATCCTGAAAACAAGGAGTCCGGCTTTCTTTGACATAAAATTGTCAGACAATAAAGGGAATTGTGCCTGAATTGATTAGAATTGTCTGGTGCCTGGCACCAGACAATTTACACGAATTATCAGACAATTCGGATGGCCCGATGCCAGGCACAAAAAAAGTGCCGGGCACCCATATTCTCATATGAGCCCCAGCACTCTGCACACCTTCTTAGGGAAGAGCTGCCGGATCAGCGTCACTGCGCTGATGCTTGTGACGAGGGTGAGCAGGGTGGAGAGCGGAAATACGTTCTCGATGACAAACTCAAGCCCATCGGAGAGTTCCAGCAGGTCCATGCACAGGATGTGCGTGAAGTAGATGCCGAAAGAGATATCGCCGATGTAGGTCAGGCGGCGGGTCGTCCTGCTGCGGAATGGGATCCTGCTTTCGCTCATGATCCAGCGGATCCCGAGCAGGATCACAAGGCAGGAGGTAACCAGGGAACCGAGCTTGATCTGGGTGTACTTCATGCGCCCGTAGCCGGCGAAGCTCCATCCAAAGGATTCCGCGATCTGGATCAGCACGGAGAAAGGAAGCGCGCACTCGAGGAAGCTGGTGAAGCGTCTCTTTTTCACCGGATCGGTGAGAAAGGAGGCGTGTCCGTCTTCGAGGTCCGCACGGACTAGCATGCCGAGGTAAAAATAGGTCAGCCAGACCGGGAAGAATACTTCATTGAATGGCTTCGGCGGCTCATTTCCCTGAAATTCCAGAAAATACTCAAAGACGATTGCGAGCGGAGTTACCAAAAGTCCTATCGGACGCAGCTTTGACCGGACCATCTTCCCCATCAGCGGCGCCAGCAGTGTCAGCTGCATATAGACTACGATGAAGTAAAATGCTCCGCAGCTGTATCCTGTGAGAAAGTGGGGAATAAACTTGCTCCACGTACCGCGGGCAGCCGTGTAGATGACCGACCAGATACAATAGGGGATGAAGACTCGCTGCAGTCTTTTAAAAATCTTTTCTTTTCCAATTCCTGGAGCGGTCAGGAAACCTGAAAGCCCGAGAAACAGGGCGACCGCGAAATTAAGGAAGGGGCGGACAAACACGCCGACCGGACCTTCAGCACAGGTATGGATGGCGACAACCGCTACGATCGCCGCTGCCCTGAGAATCTGAATCTTTTTGCTTGATTCCTCTGAAATTATCTGACTCATCCGAATTGACTTCTTATCTGAATAGCGAATACCAGGCACATATCGAAGACACAAAGAAGCGGATATGCACCATATGGACACGAATGGATATTATAGAACTTTCCCTTTGAAATTCAAGAAGGAACATACCATTTGATAACGACAAAAGCGTCGGACTTTATATAGTCCGGCGCCTTTTCTGTTGCAGGGCGGATATACAGTTCGCAGCTGACCTGCATTTCACGAAAGTATTTTCTTTCAGAAAGAGGGGTATCTGTTAGTCGGCGACCGCGTGCTCTTCATGGACGGCGGCTTCATCGTCGAGCAGGGCACCCCGGACGAAGTGCTCCGCCACCCACAGGAACAGCGCACAAAAGACTTCCTGAGCAAAGTCCTGTAAAATAGTCGGAAAACTTCCGGAATTGTGTCTGAATTGTATAGAATTGTCTGGTGCCTGGCACCTGACAATTCCGCAAGAATTCTGGCAATATTCTGACAATTCAACGGGAAGGCGCCAGATACCGGTAAGATCTACGGGTATCTGGCGCCTTTTTCAGTGGGTGGCGTTCACGAGTGCCTCGAAGAGCAGCCGGGAGTTGTTGTCGGTCCGGCAGGTGAACTCCGGGTGCCACTGGACTGCCCACAGGAAGGTCTTGTCCGGGGCGAAGAGGGCTTCCACCAGCCCGTCTTCTGCATGGGCCATGGGGACCAGCCCGCCGCCGACCTTTTTGACTGCCTGATGGTGGTAGCTGTTGACGGTTATGGTCTTCTGGTGGAGGAGATGGAAGAGGGGCGAATCTTCTTCGATCCGGACTTTATGCTCTGCGTGATGCTCGGCGTATGGCGGGTCCATGGTGTGGAGGATTTTCGGAAATGGACGCTCTTCTCCGGTACTCCTGCCTTTCTTCTGAAACTGGCCTGGAATGTCCTGCCAGAGGCTCCCGCCCCTTGCGACATTGAAGAGCTGGATCCCGCGGCAGATTCCAAGTGCAGGGACATCGTTCTCATAGCACCAGTCGAAAACCATGGTCTCCAAAGTATCCCGTCTGTCGCAGAAGGCTTCATCCTCAGGAATCGGGTCTTCTCCATAGAGCTTCGGGTTCAGGTCATGCCCGCCTGTAAACAGGTATCCATCGATCTCATCCCGGATGGACTCAAAACCCTCCTCATCGAGTTCAAGTGGAAGCATCAGAGGAACAGCGCCGGCATCCAGAAGACCGTCGAAGTAGCCCTGGACCATCCAGAGGCTGTCTTTGTCGTCATCGTAGAGTGGCATGACTCCAATCACAGGTTTTTTCTTCATAGGACCATTCCTCCCTGAATGATTGCTTATTATGGATAAACGGCTGTGTGGCCCGCCGTCATAAACAAAAAGGAGCCGGCCGGAATAACCCGGCCAGCTCCTTCGCTTTCCTGCATTATAGTACAAACTGCGGGGAATTGCCAGATGCCGGTGTCAGGTGCCAGGTACCACTAGGTGCCAGGTACCAGGCACCTTTTCATGGGGCACCTCATGTCGGTACCTGGCACCTTTTCTGTATCCTCTGTGTAAACTCCTGGTTTCGGGTGGTCTGTGAATCTTTCCTACTTTCTGATATAATGATGTGGCTGATCTTCGAATATGAGTTTGCAGGAGACCGGCGACTTTTTTGCAAAGGAGCTTTTGTTGTGAGAGACAGCAGAGAGAGAAGAAAATCTTACTTCTGGCCTGGGCTTTTCTGGACTCTGGTCCTGACTTTGTTCCTGATCAGCTTTGCGGTAGTGTTCGTGCTTTATATGAAGCCCTTTTACTACATCGATATCAAAGCGATGAAGCTGGACCAGGCGACGGGACTCGGTGCGGACGTGATCAGGCGGAACTATGATGCGATGGTCGACTATATGCACTTCTGGAATCACCAGCCCCTGGTCCTTCCGGATTTTGCCATGTCCGAACATGGACGGATCCATTTTGCAGACTGCAAGGTCATCTTTGACGCTGTCCAGTATATCTGCATTGTGACGGGAATCCTGACGGTCATCAGCATCATTGTCCACCATCACAGCCTTCATTACAGATATCTGCGGGCAGCCGGCATTCTGACGCTGGTCCTTCCAATCGGGCTGGGCGTGCTGTCCTACCTGAACTGGGACAAGGTCTTCATCACATTCCACAAGATCTTTTTCCGCAACAACTACTGGATCTTTGATCCGAACACGGACCCGGTGATCCGCATCCTCCCGGATGCATTCTTCCTTCAGTGCGTCGTGATCATCGCATCGGTCCTGATCATAGGCACGATCATCCTGTTTATCAGAGCCGCGCGCAAGAAGAGAAGGCTTCGTGACCGCGTGACCAGGTCCAGAGCCCGCGGGAGACGCCGGCAGTAAAGGACGCCCCGGATGCCCCGCTTCGCGGAAATGAATATGATCGGATTTCTTCTAAACCAGATAGAAAAAGGCATCGAAACTGTCAGGCTCCGTTCCATTTGGACAGGGACGGAGATTGACAGTTTTGAGGCTGATGAACTATATGAGGAGGTACGTTTTCACACATGAAATTTCAGATCCCCGAAACCTATGAACTGATCAAAGCGGAGAACCTTACGGACATCGGCTCCGCCGGCTACCTTCTGAAGCATAAGAAGAGCGGAGCCAGAGTCATGCTGATCGAGAATGATGACGACAATATGGTCTTCAACATCTCTTTCCGCACGACTCCGAAAGATTCCTGCGGAGAAGCTCACATCATCGAGCACACCGTACTCTGCGGCAGCCGGAAGTATCCGTCCAAGGACCCGTTCGTCGAGCTGGTGAAAGGCTCCATGAATACATTTCTGAACGCAATGACCTATCCGGACAAGACCATGTTCCCGGTTGCGTCCACCAACGACCAGGACTTCAGGAATCTGATGGATGTCTATCTCGATGCCGTGTTCTATCCGAACATCTATCAGAATGAGAACATCTTCCGCCAGGAAGGCTGGTCCTACCAGATTGAAAATAAGGAAGACCCGATCGTCTACAACGGTGTCGTCTACAATGAGATGAAGGGGGCGTATTCCTCCCCGGACGATGTGGTCGAGCGCATGGTCATGAACTCGCTCTTCCCGGACACCACCTACGGAGTCGATTCCGGAGGAAACCCGGAGCACATTCCGGAGCTGACCTATGAGAACTTCCTGAACTTCCACCGGACCTATTATCATCCGGCGAATTCCTATATCTATCTTTACGGAAAGATGGACTTTACGGAACGCCTGGAATACCTTGACCGGGAGTATCTCTGCAAATATGACGCTTTCAAGGTTGACTCGGAGGTCACGGACCAGAAACCGTTCGATGCACCGAGGATGTTCGTAGAGTCTTATCCGGTCGGAGCGGAGGACCCGCTTGAGAAGGCAACTTATCTTACAAGGAATACCGTGATCGGAAAAAGCACGGACCTGACGCTTGCGGCTGCGATGGATGTCCTCGAGGATGTCCTGATCGAAGAGCCGGGAGCTCCGCTTAAGATGGCGCTGATCGATGCCGGGATCGGCATGGACGTCGATGGATCCTTTGATTCTTCCATTAAGCAGCCGGTCTTCTCGATCATTGCCAAAAACGCGGACGCCGGGGACCAGGAAAGATTTCAGCAGATCATTCAGGATACCCTGAAAAAGATTGCGGACGAAGGCCTGAACCCGAAGGAGATCGAAGCTTCGGTCAACTCCACGGAGTTCCGCTATCGCGAGGCAGACTTTGGCGGCTTCCCGAAGGGGCTCATTTACTCCATCAATGTCATGGACAGCTGGCTCTATGACGACGACAAGCCGTTCGAATATCTGGAGCAGCAGAAAGTATTCCGGACCCTTCGTGAGAAGATCGGCACCGGCTGGTTCGAGCAGCTGATCCGCGACCATCTGCTTTCCAATCCGCACACGACCTATGTGACCATGAAGCCGGAGAGAGGGCTTACCGCAAAGGCGGATGCCGGGGTCAGAAGGAAACTGGATGACTTCAAAGCCTCCCTGAGCGATGCCGAGATCGAAGAGTTGATCAGAAAGACCGCTTCCCTCCGCAGCTTCCAGGAGACTCCGTCGACCCAGGAGGAGCTGGAGAAGATCCCGGTCCTGAAGAGAGAGGACCTTGGAAGGGCTGCGAGACCCTTCTCCAACATCGATGAGAGCAAAGATGGGGTCCGCCTGATCCGTCATGATGTTCAGACAAATGGCATTGCCTACATGACCGTATTGTTCGATCTTTCCGGTATCGGGCAGAAGGAGCTGCCTTACCTCGGGATCTTAAAGAGCGTACTGGGTGAGGTGGACACGGAGCATTATTCCTACCGCGACCTGGCGACTGAGATCGGAAGAAAGACCGGCGGCGTCAATCCGGGCGTATCCCTGTTCACCAGCGATGATGACTGTGAAAAGATCAAGGCAGGGGTGGGCGTCCAGATTGCGACCCTTCCGGACCAGATTGATTTTTCACTGAAGATCGCAGGGGAGATCCTCCTCACATCGAAGTTTGACGATAAGAAGAGGATGAAGGAGATCCTTCAGAAGCTGAAGTCCAGACTGAAAGCGAGCCTGACAGCCTCAGGCCATGCGACGGCTGCGCAGAGAGTGCTTTCCTACTTCTCGGCCCAGGGCGTCTTTAACGACGGAATCGGCGGGATCGGGCTTTATCAGACTGTCTGCGACTATGCGGACCACTTCGATGAGAAGTCAGCCCGGCTTGAGGCGGAACTGAAGAGCCTGATCAGCCGCTTCATCCGGGCCGGCCGTATGATCGTCAGCTACACGGGAGAGGATACCTGCACGGAGAAGATCCTGGACAGCTGCAAAGCGCTGCAGGCTCAGATCAGAGAGAAAAATCCGGAGACAGAGAGCCTTGGGGCGGATCTCGATGAAGACGGACATCCATATGTCTGGTTTGCCCCGTTCGCCATGGAGAAGAAGAATGAGGGATTCCGGACTCCTGCGAAGATCCAGTATGTTGCGGCAGGCGGAAGATTCCCGGCCGACAAGGTGACCGGCGCCCTCAGCATCCTGAAGGTGATCATGAACTATGACTACCTGTGGCAGAACCTGAGAGTCGTAGGCGGCGCGTATGGATGCGGCGGTTCCTTCTCAAAGAGCGGGACGGCAGTCTTTTATTCCTACCGCGACCCGCACCTGAAGAATACGCTGAAGGTTTACAGGGGAATCCCGGAATATCTGAGAAACTTCGAGGTCAGCGAGCGCGATATGACCAAGTTTGTGATCGGTACCATATCCGATTTTGATGCGCCTCTGACACCAAGGATGGCGGGAACCAGGTCCATGAACGCATACCTGACCGGAACCACATATGACAGGATCCAGAAGTACAGGGAAGAGGTGCTGGATGCGAAGGAAGAGGATATCCGCGCGCTCGCGCCGCTCATTGAGCAGGCGTTGAGCGAAGATGCAGTCTGCGTCATCGGATCGGAGACAAAGATCGATGATGCAAAAGATGTATTTCAGAATGTAAGTACTCTTTAACGGAAAATATGAGTGGAATTGACCTTCAGGGGATGGTTCTGCTCGCGGCACCGGCCGGGGAATATGACAGGCGGATCGTCCTTCTGACAAAGGAAAGGGGGAAGGTCACAGCCTTCGCCCGGTCCGCGAGAAAACCGAACAGCCCTATGCTGGCAAGCACGGTGCCCTTCTCGTTCGGGACATTTCATCTGTACGAAGGGAAGAGCGCCTACACCTGTGTCGGGGCTGACATATCGAATTATTTCGACGAATTAAAGACAGATTTCGAGGGCGCTTATTACGGATTTTATTTCATGGAGTTTGCGGCTTACTATGCGCAGGAGAACATGGATGGTACGGATATGCTGAACCTGCTTTATGCCGCACTTTCAGCCCTTGAAAATGACAAGCTGGACAACCGGACCGTCCGTTATGCCTATGAAGTGCGGCTCATGGTGATGGGCGGAGAATTCCCGCAGGATGTCATAGAAGACAAAAGCCTTCAGGACAGTACCCGCTATGCTTTCTGGTATATGGTCACATCTCCCCTGAACCGGCTTTTTGCGTTCAAGGTCTCGGAGGAAGTGCTTGCCGAGATCAAAAAGACGCAGGACATGATCCGGAAAAGGCTGATCGACAAGAAGTTCAAGTCCATGGAGATCCTGGAGACGGTGACTGCCTGAGTGGGCGGATGCACATTTCCGGTGAGCCGGAGAAGGAAAGAAACATGGCGGAATGGTTCCGCAGAGGGAGAATATATGGCAGCTAAGAAGTTCCGTTCCGGCTTTGTTGCAATTGTCGGACGGCCGAACGTCGGCAAGTCGACGCTTATGAACCATCTGATCGGGCAGAAGATCGCAATCACATCAGGCAAACCTCAGACGACCAGAAACCAGATCAGGACGATCTACACTTCGGAAGAAGGCCAGATCATCTTCCTCGATACGCCCGGCATCCACAAAGCGAAGAACAAACTCGGCGAGTACATGGATGATGTGGCGCTTGAGACCCTGACAGAAGCGGACGTGATCCTCTGGCTGGTCGAGGCGAGCGACTTCTCCGGCGAAGGGGAGCGCTATATCGCAGACAAGCTGAGATCGACAAAGAAGCCGGTCATCCTTGTCATGAACAAGATCGATATGGTCGATAAGAAAGACCTGGCAGGCTACATGGACAAGTACCGGAAACTCTATCCTTTCGAGGAGATCATCCCGGTATCTGCCCTTCGCTCCGTGAACACGGAGTCCGTCCTCGAGGAGATCTTCAGAAGGCTGCCGGAAGGACCGAAGTATTTCGATGAGGAAGAGGTCACGGACCAGACGATGCGCCAGATCGCTTCCGAGATGATCCGGGAGAAGGCGCTCCGCTGCCTCAAAGATGAAGTCCCGCACGGAATCGCGGTCCAGATCCTCTCCATGAAAGAGCGTCAGCGCACCTCCCCCAGGAAGGACCCGGAGAAAGTCTATGAGGACCCGGATACCATCTGGGACATCGAGGCGGCGATCATCACGGAGAAAGATTCCCACAAGGGAATCATCATCGGAAAGGGCGGCTCCATGCTGAAGCGCATCGGAACCGGCGCCCGCATCGCGATCGAAGATATGTTAGGCGCCCAGGTTTCCTTGAAGCTGTTTGTGAAAGTCCGGAAGGACTGGAGAGATAATGCGATGCTTCTGAAGAATCTCGGGTACGATCCGAAGCAGCTGAAGTGATTCGGCACAGCGGAAGGAATCCGGTACTTCTTTGTTGAAAAAATACCTGCTGCACGGTATAATGCAAAGGACTATGCGGGGAGGATTCTGTAGATGAGACACAGGGGTTTTTTAATTGGCACGGCTGCGCTGCTGGCTGTTTTTTCGGTGACTGGCTGCGATATGCTGGATCAGATCGTCGGTGCCGACGACTGGGAAGAATGGACTCCTGACCAGACATCTCTTCAGCTATCCCTTGACGGAGGCGTCACGGAGACGATCTTCGA
>Ga0326514_10002162_pt1 | contig 12576 bp, 13 predicted proteins | sample 3_2548_0518_D_FD_203653 | JGI IMG/M metagenome (GOLD analysis project Ga0326514, IMG submission 203653) | Bovine rumen microbial communities from UC Davis, California, United States - 3_2548_0518 | ecosystem: Host-associated > Mammals > Digestive system > Stomach > Rumen | place: USA...
CGTTCAGGTTGTACCATGTGGGCGCGGGGTCGCTTGTCTTGCTTACGATGATTAAAAACCCGCCCTCTATGGCTCCAATAACATCTATGAAAGACGTCCCGTCTGTGAATAGCAGTTTTCTTATTTTGAGAATTTCGCATTTATCGTTTTGTTCGTCCATTTGGCAAATACTCCTGTAAAAATGGGGCTTGTGTGCGGCAGGCATATAAAACCCCGCCTAATGCCCGTTATGCCCTTAAATTCCTTGTGTAGCCCTGCCGGATCGGCTTTAAATCGCGTCCTGCGCGGGCTTGCCCTGGTCGCCGTGCGCCGCTTCAAGCTCCGCTGCCTTTTTCGCCCAATATCTTTCCTGCGCCGCCTTTACCTTGTCCCGGTTCTTGCGGTTCCACTCACGTTTATATAACTTCCTTGCTTCTCTTGCCTTTTCGTCCATTGTCTTTGCTCCCTTCGTGCATTATGTATTCGTTGCCCTCCCTGCCCGTTACTTCGTAGACGCCGGGCGGCTTCTTTACGTCCGCAAGCCTTTTTATTCTGCCGGTTGCCGGTCTGCCGCTGCCGTCCTGATCCTCTTGCAGTTGCGCTATGGTCTCGTTCATGAACTTGCTCCAGTTGTCAAAACTCATTGCTTCACCTATTGAATCTATTGTGCATGGTGCGTTTCATACTTGTTATACATCAAGTATAACATAGAATGGAAATGCAAACAAGAAAATGAATAGAACACAATAAAAAAGGGGCAGCGGTTTTCATGCCGTCGCCCCTGTATGATACGTTGTTCAGATTTCCGCCGTTATCTCTGCATCGTCTTTCAATATGCCGGTTGTAGGGTCTGCCCCGTAACTCTTGTAAAACCCCTCTTTATCGGCTCCCACAAATAAATCTGTTGCCGGATAGTAGTTAAAATCGCAACTAAAAGTAGCCACGCCATAGCGGTTCTTCAGGCAAACAAGCTCTATCTTCCGCGGCGTCTCCGCCTTTGCCGCCTTTATGGTCTCCCGCTTCTCTTTTATCTTGTTCTGCGCTTCAAATATCGGGTTCTGCGTCAGGCATTGCAACTGCAAGCCCCATACTACGTCGGCAGTAAATTCTATTGCGCCGGATTCCTTCAGGCTCTCAAAATCTATCGGAGTAAGATAGTTTGCCCGGTTCACGCTGGATACTGCAAAAACAGTTATGCCGTAGTCCCGGCTGATCCGCTTTAGCTCCGTTACGTTGCTGTCTATGACTTCTCTTGCGCCCCTGCCCTTCATTTCGTCCGTGGGCTGCATTATCTGCAAGTAGTCTATGAACACTATAGGGCGCACGTTATTGCGCCTTATATGGTCGTATATATAAGTGCGAATAAAAGTAATGGTGCAATTAAAATTTCCTTCTATCACGCTTAGATGATCTGCTATACCCTTTTCCTTGTATAGCTCCGCTGCCGCTTTCAGCTTGTCCTTGTAAAACCCCTTGCGGAGTGCAAGGCTTGTTATCTTGCTTTCCGGGTCTTCCTGCGCCAATATCCGCGCAAAACTCTTTGTGAGGATTTCAAGCCGGGACATTTCAAGACTGAAGAATAGAACGTCATGCCCCGCTGCCGCCAAATTGTCCGCTATTTGCGCCGCAAGGGTCGTCTTTCCCAATGATGATATTGCGGCAATTACATAAAAGCCCGGATTTAAACCGCCGCTCTTTTCGTCCAGTTCTTCAAATCCCGTCTTTATGTCCTTTGCGGTCTCCAGTGCGGATATGTCCGAATAAAGCCAGTTGTCTATATAGTCCCGCATGTTATCGGGCTTTCTCTTTGCCGCTTGCGCCGCGTCCCCTACTGCGGCAAAAAACTTTTCCCAGTCCCCCGTCAGGGCTTCGTTTGGGTCTTTGTATTCGCCGCAAATATCCGCCGTAGCGTAGTCAATACCTAAGTCAGCTAAGCCTTGCTTCAGTTCGGCAGTGGCTTTCTTTCCCTGATCGTCGTTATCAAGGCATAAAATCAGGGCTGCCCGCGTCGGTTTCGCTTCAAGCTGCTTCAGGAACAACTTTACATTGCTTGTAGAATTCAGCGCAACGGCAGCGGCTCCCGCTTCGATAATTGACAATGCATCAAATGCGCCTTCCGTCACGAATACAGATTCGTATTTATCGTCATATACCGCGCCCGCATTGAATATCCCCGGCTTGCCCTCATTCATCTTTGCATACTGCTTTACGTCCGGGCTAATGGCTCTTGCTATGTAATGGCTTTCCGTGGTCGGTATGATTATTCTTGCCGTCGGCTCCGGCAGCCAGTCCTTGCCCTTCGCCCGCTGGTTGCGCCGCGTCGTGGGGCTGATCCATGCCGGATCGTAGCCAATGCCGCAGGCTATGGCAGTATCAAGATTGATTCCCCGTGCCTTTAAGTAAGATACCGCCGCGGGGTCTTCTATGCGTTCCGCGCACTCCATATAGTATTGGCTGTAGTCGTTCGCCGTGTCCTCTGCGCCCCCTGCGGCTCTCTGCGGGCTTTTCGGGCTGTCTGCGGGTTTTCCCCTGTCTGCGCTCCTATTGCCGTTCTGTGGGGCTTTTCGCGTCCTCTGCGGGCTTCCCTGCCGGTACGGGTCTATTTCTACGCCCGCGCTTTCCGCAAGTTCCTTTAATGCCTCTGCGTAGTCCACGCCGTTTATTTTCTGGTAAAGGTCTATTACGTCCCCGCTCTTTTTGCAACTGTGGCAAGTCCATGTGTTAGTATCATACAGTTTTAACGCTCCCGTGCCGTTCCGCCCTGTCCCGCTGCCGCAGAATGGGCAGCAGTATAAGCCGTTTTTTGACTTTATCAAGTACAACGTGCAACTGATCCGCTCTTTAATTGCCTGCTTTGCTTCATTCCTGTCCATGAATTAAAAACTCCTATTCCTGCCCGGTGTGTGCTATGATAGGGATTGCCGGGCGGCAATATCCCTCATAATTGCTGTTTCGGTTCGTCTGTTGGCGGCTGCGCGTCTTGCCGGATCGTAGCCGCCTTTTTATGTCTTCCGGGGTTTGGTGCCGATAAAAGAAAAACTCCGCCCCGTCTGCTGTGAGTAAGTAAATAACTTTACTTACTGCCCCGCCTTTTTATTGCCTTGCATTTCTCGCATTTAGCCTTTTTTTGGCTTTAGAAAATTGGCAAAATCCCCGCAGGCCTGCGCGGTTTCGTTCCGGGGATCCCTTTTTATTGTCTCCGAAATATCCGATTATCGCCCCCTTTCCTTCCGCCTGGTCTCCCGTATATGATCCGCATGGGGTGCCGCGCTTATGTCCTGCGGGTCTCCGCCCGCATATAAGTGCGCCCTTCAGGATTTCGGAAGGTTCCAGCCCTGCGCCTGCGGTCTCTTTTTTATGGCGTCGGATTTGTCAGGAAATGCCCTTTTTTAAGGCAGCCGAAAAAGCCGGAATATATCACAAATGCAAGTGCCGCCGTACTGCACAAAAAACACACGGCAGAACGTCCGCCCGTCCAGTCTCCCCCTTTTCCGCAAATTCCCGTAGAGTTGGATAATGTCACCCATGCCAGCAGCTCCGCCGCGCCCCGTCAGGTTCTCCCCTGGGGGCGGTCATGGCGGCAGGGCTTTTTTCGATTTTTTTCAGCTTTGGGCGAGCTGTCGCCCGCGCCTTGCGTCCTGGGTTTCTTTTTTCTCTGCCCGCCGGTTCTCTTCCTGATCCGCGCCGCCTGCCGGTCTCAATGCCACTAAAAGAAATGCTCTGCCCTGCCGTCCTTCCTGATCGGCTCCGCCGGTGATAGCTCCGCCCTGCGGTTCGGGGTTTGGGTTCTCCCAAAACAAAATTGATTTGATATCAAATTGCACTGCTTGCAACTTTATTGCAATTTTGCGCCGGGTATATACCCGCGCCCTGCTTGCGGAGTTTTAGCCCGCCGCTGCCGTGCCGCTCATGCGCGTGCGTAACGGACTAAAGAAAAGCTATGCCGCTGCCGGTTTGGTCTCGTTTGGTTTCGCGTCATCGTTTCTCATCGTTTCGTTGAACCGGTCGGCAGCGGTATTTTCTTCGGGGTTCTTCGGGGTTTGTTCAGGTCATGCCGGTGAAGCGGGGCTGTTGGGTTCGTATTGGCGTAGGGGCTGCATATCTTTTATAGGCATGTGCGCCGCTGCCGTCAAGGCAAGCGGCAGCACTGTTATAAAGTCTTTAAAGACTTTAATAGTCTTGTGGGTACCCGCATGCGGGGGTACAAAATTTCGATAGTTGGGGTACAAAATTTCGATAGTTGGGGTACAAAATTTCGATAGTTGGGGTACAAAATTTCGATAGTCCCCCGTGTCGAAAAACTGTACCCCCCCCTGCATAGAAGGGGCAGCGGTACGCCTTATTTTTTATCGGCAGGCATGATTGAAAAGCCGTCCCGTTCCACTGCAAAATCATTTATAAAGCCTTGCCCTCTGTAGTATTCAAGATATGTCTGCGCTTGTTCGCGCGTCCGCTTCTTTGCTGTTTTAACAGAATTGGGATTGTCGTTATTCAATATGTCGGTGTGTTCATACAGCGTCTTGTAAAGTATGCGGAATGGTTTCTTTGTCTTGTTTGTCATTATCCGCTGCATTAAAAAATCGTCAATCGGCAGATTCTTGTTTGTCTTGCTTACGGGGCTTTGCAATAGTTTTATTGGCACGGTTCCAACTTGCTTGCGCTCTCTCGCAAACGTCATTAACGGGGGTTCACGAAAAAGATGTATTGCGCCGTCTGTCACCTTGCCGTTTACTATTGCCCGCTTGCGTTCTAAAGGTAAAAGAGAACTGTCATACTCTGTAAGGGGGTAGTTATATGCTTTCGCCTCTTGTGCGTTGTTTATGGTTATTCTTGCTGTCGTCATTTTTGTTATGGCATTGTCTATCTTGTTTAGGTCGTACTTCGACGGGCGTTTAGTGTACCCCATTGCATAGTAAATCTGCGATAGGGTGACGATATCGTAACCCGCATTAAATATCCCGGATATGGCAATATAAACGCGCTTGTCGTATGGCTCCAGCCGCTTAGATATTTTCAAGCTGTCGCTTAGATTTTCAAAATCAATAGAATAATATGCTATTAGCTTTTCCCCGCTGCCGTGCTTTGCCATATTAAGCGCAACTTTCCCCCGTGTCTGGTCTTCCGTTAATCCCCAAATATTAGAATTAAACTTGTCTAAAGGATAAAGCAATTTCTCTATTCGTTTTATGATCGCGGTGGGAGTTTTTTCCTTTGGCTCTTCCGCTCTTATGTTCCGTATTTCCTGGATAAACTTACTCAATAACGGCTCCGGGATTTTTCCTTCTTCGGCTTCCAGTTCCGTAAGCTCTGAAAATGTCAGCTTGTGCCCGGTCTCTTCTTCGTACTCTGCTATTTTTGCTTTCAGCTCCGGCAGGTATTCCGTTATCTGATCCGCAAGCCCGCTAAAGAGAATCGCCGCGCCGTCCCCTTCGGTCATGTCAGGAAATGCCGCCCGTAGCTCCGCCCATTGTTCGGATTCATAGAATTTGTTTAGGCGTTCCCGCTCTTCCCCTATTGCCCTTGTTACGCCGTCCAGCAGTTCGTTATAAAACAAATCCGCTATACTGTCCGGCATGGAAGCAATTAGCTTGCTCGTTATTTCGTTTATTATCTTGCTGATATCGTCCGAAAACATGCGCTCCGCCCTGCGTTCGGCTTCTCTTATGTCTGTGATTGGCTTTGATTCAAGTATTGAATTTCTTATGCCGTCTGATATGTCTATTGCTTCAGATGCCCTTTTTAACGCTTGTTTCATTGCGTTATTCCCTTCAAAATGTTCTGTTGTAAGCATATTATTGACGTTTCCGGCAGCACTCCGCGCCATTGCTTCTATGGTTGCGCTACTTACAATGACATTTGCTAAAATGTGCGCCATTGTATGCCGCAGGGCGTCTAAATTTTCCCCCTGTATTTCGCCCGGTTCCTTCGGTTCGTCCTTCATGTCCTGCCCTTTCCTTTTATGTGATCCGCGCCCCCTGGATCGGTTGCGCCGGTTGTTGTCCTTGTGATATATTGTTTCTGTCGCTCCCCTTGTGCGCTTATACGGGTGCGGCGTTTGGGGTGGTTTCCTGCGGGTTTCCGCCCCTTGTTTCATTCTTTACCGGCAGGGCGTTTTTCCAGTAATCCGATAGGAATATTGCAAAACGCGCCGCAGGTTATAGGCTGTTGCGGAACTCAATAGCTTTTGCATATATGTCCGCATTATCTATCATGGCTTTTCTAAGAACGTGGTCTATAAATGCCGTCATGGTCTCTCCGCGTACTTGTGCCATTGTTGTAACGAATTGATAGACGTCGGGTGAAAAAGCAACATTAATGCGCGGCAGTTTTACGCCCTTGTGTCCGCTGGTCTTGAATTTCCTCATAAGCTCCGCGCTTTCTTCTTCGGTGTAGGTCTTCCGCTCTTTCCGTTTCGGCAGCAGTGCCCGCGCCTCTTCTTCCGTGATCTGCTCCGGCAGTTCCGGCAGGGTGTCGGAAGTCGCCGCTTGTATGGTGCTATAAACTCTGTCCGTGTTTACTCCCGTAAAATCTTTTGCCATTGTTAATCCTCCCGTTTTGCTATTGTCTTGTATAATTCCATGTAATCCGCTGCCGGTTTGCTCTTCGGCGCGTACATGAATAACGATTTTTGCAGGGCAGCGGCTTCTTTTACCGCTACTGCCGCCCGGATCGTGGCAAGGCAAGGAACGCCCATTTTTGCCGCTTGCTCCGTGATTGCGTCCCGCATTTGCCGGGCTATGGTACTGCGCCCGTCGTACTGCGTGAATATGATTCCTGAAATGGATAACGCCGGGTTGCTTGCCTGAATTTGCCGCGCCGCGTCCGTTATCTGGTATAAGCTCTGCAAACTGAATATGTCAGCCCCTAAAGGGATAACAAGCCCCGTAGCTGCCTGCAATGCGTTGTATTGCAGTTCTCCCATTGTTGGCGGGCTGTCTATGGTTATAAGGTCGTAGCTTTCCTTTATCGGCTCCAGTGCCCTTTGCAAGCGTCTTGCCGTCCCCCTGCCCGTCGTGATCGTCGATAGGTTCCAGCTTGCCGCGATAACGTCCGCGCCCTGATCCGTCCTTTGTATCACTTCGGCAGCGGGCGCGCCGTTCAGGAAATGGAACGCCCCCGCCCGGCTTGTGTCCGCGTGCATCATGTAAGAAAGATTGCCCTGCGGGTCAAGGTCTATTGCAAGCACTCTATGCCCGCAGTATGCCGCCGCCTGCGCAAGTGCCGCCGCCGTCGTGGTTTTGCCGGTTCCGCCCTTTTGGATTGATACGCTTATAACTTTTGCTCTCATGCTCCGCCCTCCTGCGCTGGATCGGCCGCGCCGCCCTCTAAATATTCCCTGTATGCTATGGCCTCCGCCCCTGATCGGAAGTAAAACCCATTCCCGCAGTAATAGAAATTTTGCCCGCCGTCTGTGCTTGTCCATATCTGCAGATTGTGCGTGTACCCGTTCAGCGGTTCCGCTAATTCGCAGAGAACATATTTTTTCAATGCCGTTTCTCCGTCCGCAGTACGGGCGGCCGCGCCGGTCTCTGTCTTCCTGGTATCTCTTGCCCGTGGTGGTCTATAAAACGGGTCAGTGATCGCCGCGCCCGCGTCTGCCGGTCTTTCTATTGTCCATGCCGGGCAATAGTTCCAGCCGCAGAACTCTATTTCTGATTCAATGATTGATAAATCTTTTTCACTGTCCAGCCATATAAAACGGTGCTTTCCTGCTATGTCCGCGCCGGTGCAATATTCCTGCCGGTTCGTGTCGATGGCAAGCCGCTGCCCCTTATTCGTTTCAAAATATAGCCTCATGCTATGCCCCTTCCTTCTCTGCCGCCTTGTTTCTGAACTCCCGCAGGGTGCCCGCTTCTTTCTTTGTCAGCTTGCCGCCTGCCGCTTCTCTTGCCAAATAATCCGCTATTTCGTTGCCCTCTATGCCTGTGTGTCCGTCTACGTGGATAAAATGCACGGTCAGCCGGTCTTTATATTTCCGGTAGTAGCCGTAATAGAATTTCGATAATTCGTTCTTGCATTTCCAGTTACCCGCCGCCCATTGTTCCACGCCGCTATAGTCGTAATACAGATTTATTTCAGGTATTCCCATTTTCAGGCATTGCCGTATTACTTCCAGTGCGCCCCGTATTTCGCCGGTTACGTTCCTGTACTCCATGTAGCCCGCCGCGTTGTTGCTGCCCTGCAATATGGTTATTGCTCCGTGGTTGTCTATAAAGCCGCCCCATGCATAGCAGGCGCGCGTTTTGCTGTATGATCCGTCTATATAAGCATACGGCAGCCCCTTCTTTATCGGCTCTTCTTCCTGATCTGCCGTTAAAAAGGATTCTGCCGCCGCCCTGTCCGTAAAGCCTTTAAAAACCGCGCCGCCGTAGCCGTGAACTTGTTCTAAGCACTCCGCCCATGTTTCAAATATTCCCGTTTGCCGTCCGCGCTTTACTGCGTAGATTTTCCCCATTATCTGTTTTACCTCTTGCATACGGGCGCAGCCCCTGCCGCCGGTTCTTCTTGTGTGCCATGTGCAAGTGTTAGTAGCTGCGCCCTGTGAATTCTCTTTATTGGTGTGCATATCATGCACAAGGGATTTTATGGGATTTCTAATTCAGCTATTCAATATTAGTTGAATTAGGTTTGTTCTTTTTCTTTTCTCGTTCTTTAGCCCCTTGTTTATTGCGTATTTCCTGAATGTTTCGCGTTCACAAAATGCCCGTTCTCGTCACGTCTGCCCGGGTGCAGTTTATGTATGTCTATTTCAATCAGTCGCCGGGCAAATTCATTCAAAGTAAGTTCGTCATGCCCTAATAAGTCTTTGATAAAAAGTAGCCTGTCCGCGTTTTCGTCTGATAGATAGAAATTGATTTCTTTCATGGTTCCGCCCTCCTAATCTTACTCCTGTGCTTTTCAATCCTCTTCTTTCGGAAGTTCCGGCACAAGCCGGTGAAGCTCCGCCTCTAACAGTGCCCTTGCAAACTCATTCAGCGTAAGGGCGTCCGCGCCCCGCTTCTCTTTCAGGGCGTAAAGTCTGTCCGTGTCCTTGTCGGATAGATAGAAATTGAATTCTGTCATGGTTTCACCTTCTTTCTATTGCCGGTAAAAAGAAATGCTCTCCGCCCTTTAGAGATACTTTGCCGCTATGGTGTCCGCTGCCGCCTCTATCTCTGTTTGGCTTGCTCCAGCGTCCCGCATTGCTCCGATTGTTTGCAGGTATTCGCCCGCAAACTGGATAACTGCCGCCCGCTTCTCTGCCGGTACTCTGTCCAGTGCGTTAAAAAGGTTGTTGAGTTTTTCCGCTTTGCTCTTCATGTTCGTTTCCTCTCTTTCTCTGTTTGGTTCGTCTGTTTTTTATCTATATCGCACAAACGCCCCGCCCCATTTCCGCCCGGATCGGCGCAGGCCTGGGACGGTTTGCGTCCTGCGTGATATACAAGTTGCACAAATGCGGCTCTTTGCCGCGCTGGTCGTCAATGTGCCATTGCCGCCGCTATGGTTGTAAGTTGCTCTATCTGTCCGGGCGTCATGCCTTGCAGTATGTTTGCCAGCTTCTCCCGCCCGTCCTGCGCTATGCCGTGGTAAAGGTTGTAAAGTTCCTGCGCGGTCTCCATTTCCGCCCGCTCCGTGTCGTTGTGCAGATAAATTTCTGTCGTTACGGGGCTGCTGTGTCTCATGTATTTCTGCGTTGTGTAAAGGTTGCCCGTCAGTTCCTGGACATTGGTGCCCGCCGTGTGCCGCAGGGTGTGCGCCGTGATCCGCTCTGAATCGTAGCCCGCTGCCTGCATTGCCCTTTTCAAAATCTTTGAAATGGTCGTTTCTGCTATCCTCTGCCCGCCGGATCGGTTGCCGGTTGCCACAAATAGCGGGCTGTTTGCCGTCGGTCTGTCGCTCCGGGCGTCAAGATATTCTTTAATGGCTGCGTACACTTCCGGGGCTAATGGCTTGCGTGCGTCCGGCTCCGTGTGTCCCTTTCCCCAAACGTAAAGCACTGCGCGCCCGTTCCTGGTCTCAAGGTCTTTCACATTGGCGCGGCTCAATTCTATTGTTCTTAGCCCTGCATTGACTGCAAGAATATACATTGCATAGTCGCGCTTGCCTTGCTCCGTCGCCCGTATGATCCGCCCGGCAGCGTCTTTCTTTGCTACCGCTGCCGCCGCTGTCTTCTCTTCTGCCGCCGCCTGCATGCTCTTCTCTATCGTCAGAACGTCCGCCGCTGTCAGGGCGTCCTTTTTGTGCGTGTCGTGCCTGATCTTCGGCGCGTGTATGTTCTCCGCTATGTTCGGATAAAGCCCCGCCGCCGCCGTCCATCTGAAGAATTGGCAAACGCTCCGCAGGTACTGCGCTACGGTGTTCGCCCGGCATGCAATGCGGCAGCGGTTGCCCCTGCTGTCCGTGCGGTACGTCCAGCCGTTCACGGGGTCAAGCTGTATTGCGTCATGCTCTGCGCTTAGATAGTCCCTGTAAGAAATGACGTCCTGCCGTGTCGGTCTTGCTATGCTTGCGTATTTCAGCCACGCCGCAAACTGCCGCAGGTTGGTTATATATGTTCGCGTGGTCTTCTCTCCCCGGTCAATGTACCTGATAAAGTCATTGAATAATGCGGGCGGCAGGTCTCTTGCCGGTATGACTTCCGCCCTTGTCCTTGTAAGTTCGTTCATGGTTTTGCTCTCCGTATTCGTCTGTTTGCATGGTTTCTTGTTCTATTTCTATAATACCAAAATGCATGACTATTTACAAGTGCAAGTATGACTTATTTAAAACTATAAAACCTCTTGTGCATCGTGTGCAAAACTGCCGCGCCCCGCATTTCCTTTTATCGGCTCTCTATGCCGTTAAATAAGGATTTCCCCGCCCTGCGTTTAAAAGTCCGTCCTGCGGGCGTTCTGCGCGTTCAGGGCATGAAAAAACCGCACAAGTGCGGCTTGTCTCGCTCCCGTGCGGTCTCGTCCCGGCTTATATGCCCTTTTTCAATTCCTGCAATATCTTTGCATAGTCTTCTCTTTGCTTTTGCTCCAGCATTTCATAGAATTGCTTGCGCTCCGCCCGGCTCATGCCCGCGGCGTTTAGTTTCCTGCCCTGATCCGCCGCGCGCCTTGCGGTCTCTTCCGCCTCTGTAAGCATAATTGCGGCTCTTTCCGTGGGGCTTGCACCTGTCCGGCAGTAGGAAGACAAACCGCCGTTATATGCCACGCTTACGGCTTTCTGGTAGCTGTCCGCGTACTCCGCAAGGATTCGCCCCCGCTGCCCCTTCCGCAGTTCAGATAATGCCCGGTCTTTTATCTGCGTGGCTTTCCATGCCGGCATATTAAGGCTTGCCCCTATGTCCCGTATTGTCTCCCCGTTTTCATAATGCCTGTGTATGATTTCAGGCTTTGCCCCGTCCAAACTGTCAACGGCTCCCCATAGTGCCGCCCGCAGTTCTTCGGAGTAAATTTCATTCTCTGCCGCCGCTATATGGTCTGATCCGTCCGGGATCGCGTCCGCAAGCGTCAATCCGTCCCCCGTTATGGGCTTTTCAAGGCTTGTCACGTTCGCGCATTGCTCCAGCTTCAGCAGCTCCGCCGCCTGATTTGCGCTTATTCCGATAGCCGCGCATATTTCCCGCCGGTTTGGTTCCCGGTTCGCGTTCTTACTCATAAACTCCCGCAGGCTCCGCAGTTTCGCAAGCTGTCCCCTTTTATGGGCTGGTATATGCAAGGCTCCGCCCCTGTCCCTGATCTGCCGAAAAATGCCCGTCTGTATGTACTTCGTTGCAAATGTTGAGAACGCCGCGCCGCTGCCCGGCTTGTAGTCCTTCACTGCCTTTATTAGCTCTATATATCCGTCTTGCATCAGGTCGCCGGATTCCGTGACGGCTGCCGCGCTTGTAGTCTCGTTCCGATAAACCCATTTAAGCCGCTTCACAACTGCGCCCACAAGTCCGGCATTTCGCCTGCATACTTCGTCCAGTGCGCCGCCGTCCCCCGTTTCCTGATAGATTTTTACAAGTTCTTCGTTTGTCATTGCGTCCCCTGCCGATAAAAAAAGGGCGGGCTTTGCCGTCCCGCCCCTGTTTTGCTGCTGGATATTCCCCGCGCACTAACTGGATATAAACTGGATATGGCTGCATATTCCATATCCACTACTGGATATGAACTGGATATTGCTGGATATGAACTGGATATCTAAGTGGATTTGCAATGGATATTTCTGTGGATTTGAACTGGATATCCTGCCCCCATAAGACGAAAAACAACTATTGCAAGATACGCATTTGTGGGACAAATGCAACTTGTAAGGGTGCGCCCTTAAACCCCTGCCCGCAACTGGATATGTCCCGCGCAGTCTTTTAGCGTGGTGCCGGTAAAGAAAGACGCTCCCGCAGTCTGCCCGGATCGGCAGCGGCTCCGCCCCTTATATGCATACATCGTCATACGGATATAGCAGAATCTTGTATTTTGCCGTGTCCCGTACATATCTTGTGCCAATCATTGCCTCTATCTCGTTCAGGTTGTACCATGTGGGCGCGGGGTCGCTTGTCTTGCTTACGATGATTAAAAACCCGCCCTCTATGGCTCCAATAACATCTATGAAAGACGTCCCGTCTGTGAATAGCAGTTTTCTTATTTT
>Ga0326514_10002163_pt1 | contig 12575 bp, 31 predicted proteins | sample 3_2548_0518_D_FD_203653 | JGI IMG/M metagenome (GOLD analysis project Ga0326514, IMG submission 203653) | Bovine rumen microbial communities from UC Davis, California, United States - 3_2548_0518 | ecosystem: Host-associated > Mammals > Digestive system > Stomach > Rumen | place: USA...
TTTTCTTGACTTTTTTGGTGTTGGCTTGTAACCTGCCTTAACCAGTGCCTTGCGAACATCATCGTTGTGATAAACATAATTTTTCATTTTGAATACCTCTCTTTCTTTATTTTCTATAATTATTATAACATATTTTTTTTTAATTTGTCAAGAGTTTTTTATAAAATCTTTTGTTAAACTTTCAAGCTCCCATTTTTGCATAGTTTCACATACGGCATAAAAAGTATCACAATAAATACGCTTTGTATGCTTGATAAGAAAATAGATAATTTTATTTTTAATAGTAGTCATTTTTATTTATCTCCTTCTTTTATTTCTTCAAGCTCATAAATATTTCCATAATTTTCACGAACTTCTTCGATAGAGTCAAACTCTCCGTCAGGAATAATCTCTTCTACAACAGTAGCACCTTGCGCCCAAACAATATCAGTTTCAGTAGCAAGATATTTAATTCTAAAACTTGCCATTTTTTTTATTTACCTCTCTTTCTTTATTTTCTATAAATATTATAACATATTTTTTATTGTTTGTCAAGCATTTTTTTCATTTTTTTTTGTTTTAGTTTTTTTATCTCCTTTTCTTTTTTACAAGTATATTATAGCAATAAATTGTGTCAAAAATGTGTCAATTTATGATTAAATCTACATTTAATTTTGGGAAATTCTCTACACAAAAGCGGGAGGTGTTTTGTGTAGAAAAAATGTGCAGAGAAAGTTAAATCCTGATTTAACGGGCCAAGCTTGCCGAAGGCGGCCCGCCAAATTAAAAGTAGATTTAATTAAAAATAGACAATAAAAAAGGCGGTATTAAACCGCCTTTTAATTAATAACTGATTGATTCAATTTCAGCAAGAAAATCTTTAAGAGTAACTCCTTCGCAGAGTCCTTCTTCAAGAGATTCAAGAGTTTCTTTTATACATTCCTTAATATATTCATCAATATATTTTTTAGGAATTCCTTCTTTTTTAATTTTTCTTTTTGCTTTTTCAATGGCTTCTCTTTCATTTTCAGCCTTAAAAATATCTCCTGTATCATCGGCATAATAAACTATAAAATATCCCATAATTTTTACCTCGCTTTCATTTTATAATTAATGCAATTTACCCATTTTTATAAGATTTTCAATTTCTTCAAAAAGAATTGATTTTGTTTCTTCATTAAGGGGGTATCTATCTTCAACCCCTGTATAGATTTCATTAGGGTTGTCTGGATAATAACTACTATTGATACCGCCAACTGTCCAACCACCTTCATCATTTTGATGAATGATAATAATTCCATCTTCCTGCTTTTCAAAAATCTGTTGATACCTAATTTTCATTTTTATTTCCCTCACTTTCTATATTTATTATAACATATTATTTATTGTTTGTCAAGTGTTTTTATTGTAATTTTATCATTATATTTTATTCCGCCGCTATCATAAAAACTAAAAGCATCTTCATCTATTATTTCTAAAAATTCTTCAAAATCAATCGGTTTATTTCTTTTTAAGTGATGGACTTTTTTAAAAATATCCTCATCAATAGTGTATTCAATAGTACGAATAAAAGTTGTTATCATTTTTTATTTGCCTCTCTTTCTTTTTTCTGTATTCATTATAACAAGAGAATGTGTCAAAATTGTGTCAGAATAAAAATTTTTTGAAAAATTTTTTTGTGTAGTAAGTTAATTGCGGGAATGCTTGGTTTAATACAGCATTGGAGCTTGCTTTCCGCAAAATCTGCAAGGGAATTGTGTAGTAAAATTGCGGCGCAAGATTGCCGTAGGCGCGCCGCCAAAATTAAACCCAGATTTAACTAAAAATAGGTAAAAAAAATAAAGGCAGATTTAACATCTGCCTTTATCTTGGTAGGAAAGGGAGGTTCTAAAATCAGGATTTAACTGTGCCACGTGGGACTTGAACCCACAACCGCACGATTAAAAGTCGTGTACTCTACCATTTGAGTTAGTGGCACCTAACCGCCCTTACTTTAGGCGGTCGATGTTTGATTAAGGAAAGGGAGGGTTATTAAATAAAGGTTTAATAAGTGGAGGAGGTGGGAGTCGAACCCACTACCCCGCATTTGTAGGCGGGCACTATTGCCTTTCGGCTTCGGCGGTGACTGTTTTCCCTGTCACTACACCCCCATATCTAACCGCCTATGCTTTAGGCGGTCGATGTTTAATTAGGGTTAAACTATAATCTCCGAACGTGATTTCTCTCTGCTCATTCTTTATAGCAAGGTCGGGATAATCAGTATTGTTTGCCAGCAAATTAAAGATAGTTGTAATAATATCCATTTTCTCGGCGTCCTTTTTCACAACTCTTTTTTTCTTTGCCTTTTTTTCGGAGGGTGCGTATGGACTTTTACTCTGTTTTGCCTTTTCCTGAAACGCTTCTCCCTCTTCGGTTATGAAATCATTTTCGTCATCCTCGAACAACTGTTCAGCTTCTGCTCTACTTATGCACAGACTTTTCATATACTGTGCAATTATTTTTTCCTTTTGCTTTACTGTCATATTTTAACCCCCTTTTTTATCGGGGTGTAGTCTTATATACTACACCCCACGGCTTGAAAGATTACGCAACGGAGAAGTAGGACTTCTTACCCTCTACGGTCTTGATAACCTTTCCATCAAGAACTAACTGACGAAGAAGTGCGGAAACACGCTGATTTGTCAGCCCCTCGATGTTCATTTTTCCGAGTAGTGCGGTAACGGTCTGCCCCTCTGAAGTGAGGTTTGCAACGATAACATCCTTAACACCCTCGTTCTCCTTCTGCCTTGCGGTTGCCTTACGGCTACCACCCTTCTTGACAGCCTTCTCCTTGCGGTCATTGAGGAAGTCTACAATCTCGTCCTGTGAGAGAGTCACCTGCCCCTCGCCTGTGATAAAATTGATTACATCATCAAACTTCTCTGCGATAGTCATTTTGTTCTGCATAAGCGGATACCACCTTTCTTTTTGTGTGTTTGTTTTGTTTACATTCTTATTATATCATAGATTTTGAAGTTTGTCAAGCACTTTTTTTATTTTTTTATTTTTGATTTTGTTTGCTTGTTACTTCTTTATCTTATGTATACATTATAACATATTTTTTTAAGTTTGTCAAGTATTTTTTTTATTTTTTTAAGATTTTATTTTTTCTTTTTTTATCTTACAAACATATTATAACATATTTTTTTAAGTTTGTCAAGAGTTTTTTATTTTTTTTGTTTTTATTTTTTCCTTTTCTTTTTTACAAGTATATTATAACAATAAGTTGTGTCAAAAATGTGTCAAAATGAGGTTTAATTTAGATTTAATTTTGGGAAACTTACTACACAAACAGAAGAAGCCATTTGTGTAGAAAAAATGTGCAGTATTAGTTAAATCTGGATTTAACGGGCCAAGCTTGCCGAAGGCGGCCCGCCCAAAATTAAATCTACTTTTAACTAATTTTTGGCAAAATAAAAAAGCGGATATTAAATCCGCTTTTAATTATTTACAAATTTCATAGTTTCCATTTTTAAGACCTGTTAATAGAGCAATAACCATATCTATATCATAATGATTACACGTCAATACTTCGCCACTTTCGGTCTCAACCTCTACTTGATGTGGAAAAATTTCATTTTCCACAGTTTCAAGGAACTCGATAACCTCTCTCATTTTTAATTTTTCCTCTGTTGTTAATTCGATTTTGTAAGCTTTTGTTTCGACTATATTCATTATTAAATCCTCCTTTTATTTTCTGCGGAAGCCCTTAGCTATAAAGGGCTTTCCGCATGGGTTTATGCTGACGCAAGCACTGTGCGAAAATCTGACTTTCGATTTTGACATCTTCAAGTCCTGTGTGACTTTCTGCAAAATCATTATCTCCCGATAAATAGCGATGTAAAATCTCTGCGGTGAGCCTGACTCTCGGCACTTTATGTTTAGTCATATATCCGTTGCTTTCGCAAAATCTGCGGTAACTCGGCTGATTACCATATATGTCATTAGCCATTTTTAAGGTATCAAACCACTCGAAACCATATGGGAAGAAGTAGCGATATTTTGACTTGCTTATGTATCTCTGTGTATTGTTCAAAGCGCGAAGGTCAAAGCTAGCGTTATGGGCAACCGCAATTTTTGTATTGTAACGCTCCATCATGTCAAGAATAATCGTTCTTGCGGTATGAAACTGGACGAGTTGACGCTTGCCATTTTTTATATCTTCCCAATATGTAGGGATTTTCTTTGCATAGTAGGCACTTCTCATCACATCTTTCATTCCGATAAAAGTTTCAGCAATAACGAACGACTGTTCCTCATATATGTTGCCTTTCTTGTCAACAATAGCACAACCTATATCATATACAAGTGATTGCGTGAGGTCAAGTCCGTTCTCTGTGACTATGCCGTTGCAAGTTTCCGTGTCAATCATCAAAAAATACTTTTTTCTTTTGTCCATTTTTATGAACCTCTCTTTCTTTATCTTATGTATACATTATAACATACATTTTTGCTTTTGTCAAGCACTTTTTTCATTTTTTTTATTTTTTTATCATGCTATCCTTTCTTTTTTACAAGTATATTATAACAATAGAATGTGTCAAAAATGTGTCAGTTACTCCGAAACTTTACGAAAATACGAGCGCCGGTAGTTACGCCTAACTAGTTTTAGGATTTCCTAACTAGAGTTAGTTGAGACTAACTCGAATTAGAAAAAGCTAACTGAAGTTAGTTACGCAAAATTCGGCGTGGCGCAGCCACAAGCGTGCCGCCAAAAATTAAATCTGCTTTTAACTAATTTTTGGCATAAAAAAATGGCGGATAGCAAGTCCGCCTTGACATTTCGTTCTAAATGCCTCTGCATTTTCTTCGCATCTCACGTTAGTAGAAAACGTCTAATCACACCGAGTTTTTATGACTTTTCTTTGTCAATTTTTTACTGAATACCTACAATCGGGCAAAGCCCTTTGTCGAGCATTTCTCTCTGTTTCGGAGCAACGTGCAACGGTCTAGGAATATCCTTTGTCTGTGCGGTGTATGCCTGACCGCCTACCTTAGCCTCAGCCATAGTCTTAACAACAGTGCCATCATTCAGTTTGTAAGTAAGTGCTCTCATAAGCTTTACCTCTCTTTCATTTTCTATAATTATTATAACATAATTTTTTTAAGTTGTCAAGTATTTTTTCAAATTTTTTTATTTTTTCCTTGACCTACACAAGTAGGTCAAGGAGTTTCTCGAACAGGTGTTCGGTCGGGTCAATCGTATCTCCGAGCGTCCAACCCTTGCGGATTTTTTCGTTATCATCAATGAGAACTTGATAACCGCCATGATGACGTGTACAGTTGGCTTTTGTAGTTCCATACTTAACAAGATGGATTTCGTCATATACAAAGCCCACTTTATCGAGCCAGTCAAGTTTTGCGTTCCTAACCATATGGTCGTACTCAGGTGTACTACCCATTGACAGCCACGTTGTTACCACAATCCGCCAACCCATGCCACGAAAGATAGTTAAAATTGCATTTAATATTTCCATGTCATAGAGTGGCTCCGCAACCTCATATGGTGTCGGGTTACTACCTCTCAACATATCAAGCCAACCCTCTACCCCATACAAGTCAGCGATAGTACCGTCCATATCGAATACCAAAGTTTTGTCTGTCATATTTTTTACCTCTCTTTCCTTTTTTCTATAATCATTATATCATACTTTTTTGCTTTTGTCAAGCATTTTTTTAATTTTTTTAATATTTTTTGTTTTCCTTTTCTTTTTTACAAGTATATTATAACAATAGAATGTGTCAAAAGTGTGTCGATTTATCCGAAACTTTACGAAACTTTTACTACACAATTGCGGGAGCCGGGTTGTGTAGTAACGATGTGCAGTTTTGTGACGAAAAATCTGCGAACTAAATGTTTCGTAAAATTTCGGCAAGCTTGCGTCCAAGGACGCGCCGCCAAAAAATTAAACCTAATTTTAATTAAAATTTTTGGCAAAAAAAATAAAGGCGGTATAAAAACCGCCTTTAATTATTTTTCCCACAAAGGAACGATACCCAACCAACTTAATCCATCATCACCGCAATCAACAATAGAGATACACCCCTCATCTTCTAAAACTTGCGCTTCATTATAATCATATTTATGTATCATGTCTACCACTTCTTTTTGGGTTGCTTCTCTATATTTTTTTTCATTGTATGCATCAATAGGGCAAACCACTCTAATTTCCTTATCACTTACAATCTCATAATACACATCAAGTAAATCAAATACTTCTTTTAATTTTTCAAGCATAGTTAAATCCTCCTTATATTTTTGTACCGCCGCCCGCTTAAATAGACTCAAACTGAACATCTGTCTTAATTTCATAGCCATATAAAAGCCCTTCATCAAATAACCACTCAAGAAGCCTTACTTGCTCGGGTGTTAATTTAATGTACTTAGTCTCATCTGGTATGCCGTTAGAGATAACAACTTTAATTTTTTCATTCTCCATTTTTACACCGCCTTTCTTTTAGTCCTCATCATCATCTGAACAGTAATATCCTTCGATATTCTCTGCCAACCTTTGAGCCTGTCCTTCATCGTACAGAATTGCGATACACTCTCCAGTTTCATCGAAAACATAGAACTCTTTCATAGTAAATACCTCTCTTTCTTTTGATACATTTATTATAACACATTATCTTTTATTTGTCAACCCTTTTTTATAAAAAAGTTACAAAATCCTCAACTGGTTTTCCATAGATTTCCATAGCATAGCTTGCTATCTCATAGGAATGAAAAGGAAAGTTCATCTTGCTTGCAATTTCTAAAAGCCACTGAAAAATATTATACTCGTCTTTTTCTACAAAAATAGACTTTTTGAAGTCCTTGAAATAAAAAACACTATCAGGGTGTTTTGTGCTTACTTCCCACAACTCGCATACATAGTCATTTGACTTATAAATAATCTTTATCATAAGGAATACCTCTCTTTCTTTTGATAAGTCTATTATACACCATTTCGGGATATTTGTCAAGGGTTTTGAGCAAAAAAGTTGAAAAAAAATAAATGTTAAATCAGGGTTTAACCGAAAAAACGTGCCGCAGCGCTAGCTCGCGGCGCGATAAAATTAAACTTAGATTTAATTTTTAGAATCTATTAAAAATTAGGGCGGTTGGTCTACCGCCCTAGAAAGGAAAGGTTTATTAAAAGGTTTACTTATTGTCCAGATCTGCGAATACAATCTGACCAAACTGATACACCGCATGAGCAAAGAGTTCATCATCTTCCGCCATAAACTCTAAATCTTCCTCTGATGGTTCATCGGGAACTCCATCTGTCAACCATGCGTCCTGCAATTCTTCATCTTGCACCACATTCATCATATAATCGTGCATACCGCCGAGCAAGTTCATTTTTAATACCTTGGCTTCATTATCTGTCATAATTTTATACCTCTCTTTCTATGGTTGTCAGAGTAGAGCCATCATCTGTTCTATCTATGTCAAGAGTTACGGTAGTGCCATAATCTCCAACATCTACAACCATACTACCAAGTTCAACTTCTACATACTGTCCATCTACTAAAGCGTATAATCTCATATCCGTCATAACTTTGTACCTCCCTTTTTTATTTTCTATAATTATTATACCACACTTTTCTGCTTTTGTCAAGTATTCTTTTCATAAAAATCAATAATTGATTTTAGGGTAGTTAAAACATTTTCCTTGCCATATTCTTTAATCAAGTCCTCGATTAAATCAATCATTTCTACAACTGTCATAGGTCTTACCTCTCTTTCATTTTCTATATTTATTATACCATGCTTTCCGCATTTTGTCAAGTGTTTTTTATAAAATAATATCTATCGTCAGTTTTTCCATTTCTTTATCGAGGGTCAAGCCAAAATCTTCCTTAACCTTTTCTTTTGGTTCTTCGGGCGTATAAAAATGTGTTTCGGGTGCGGGCTGTTGATTGCTCTGCCCTTGTCCATAATATCCCCCGTTTGTGTTTGGTATTCCGCTAATTCTAATCATCATATTATTCAGCCTCCCATCTCTTTATTCTCTTGTAATCATGCTTGCTTTTGTGTGTTCGTGTACCTGTGTTCATATTAAACCACACGCGATTTTTCTTTGCTTCTAATTTTTTTCTATTCTTTTCTGTCATTCTTTTTCCCTTTCTTTCTATAATTATTATAACATATTTTTTTTAAGTTGTCAAGTATTTTTTTCTAAAAAAGTGAAATTTTTGGCAAGGTTTCCGTTGGGTGAGTGAGTTTTTAACAACTACCGCTATCTTTGTCAAGTCAGCGATAACCGCCTATTTACATACCATAGCCAACTATCTCTTTGTCGGGGAAATCCGCCTTGCCTTTTTCCCTTTCTGTTAAGTCTATTATAGCAAATAACCGAGTGTTTGTCAAGGGGGTTTCGGGAAATTTCGTAAAATTTTTTTCTGCACATTTTCAACTACACAATTTGCGCAGGGCTTTGTGTAGTAAAATTGCGGCGCCATGCGATCAACCGCGCGCCGCCAAAAATTAAGGGCAGATTTAACATCTGCCCCCAAAGGAAAGGTTTATTAAAAGGTAACTTAACTTATTTGTAAGTCCATGGGCGAAATCCGTCTGGCTCATCGAAAAAGGTGCGGCTCAAAATTTTGAAAATTAATTCTTCTGCGGTCTTCTTCGTCAGATACTCCACAAAAGCCTGATATTCATCCTCGGGTAAGGTGTAACGACCAAAGGAAGTTCCCTCACTAGCCACTATAGTCTGTACTACTATAACCATATAGCCACCCCCCAATTCTCGCCTTTTTGGCGTATGCCCCTATTAGATGATAGGAGCAATCAACTTTTCAAGTGTCTTTATGTCCTCGTTACGAACCTCGAAAGTCCACTCGACGAAATCCATCTCGACAAGCTTTGCGCTTGTGAAACAAGGAATAGCATTCTTGATGTGTTCTATTATTGTTTTATAGCCTTTGGCGTTGCGGTCAAGGTAGTAAGTTTTTGTAATCATATTGTTTACCTCTCTTTCATTTTCTATAATTATTATAGCATACTTTTTTTGATTTGTCAACCCTTTTTTAGAATTTTTTCAAAAAAGTTCTCTCGATTTTGAGAAGGGTTGAAACTGTCTGCTCAAGATACCAAAAATAACATTTTCCTGTTTTCTGAATATCAAACCCTTTTCTTGCCATTCTATTAAGTATCATTTTCTTATAAGTCATTGTAGTCAACCCCTTTCCTTACTTTCTATAATTATTATAGCACAAGAAAAGGGGTTTGTCAACCCCTTTTTTCATTTTTTTTATAAAGTTAAGAAATAGATATTTAATACAATAAATGCTACTTGCATAATGTAAAGGTTGATGTGTACGCGGTTTTTGATGTTCAAACCAATACCAACTAAACAGTTGACAAGTCCGATCATCGGCGCCCACCAAAAGCCCATAATGATAAGCACTACATTTGCTATTGTTAAAAGTGCTACTATATCGTTAGCCTCAAAAGTGTATTTTGTTTCAATACCGAAAAACTCTTTCATATTTTTATACCTCTCTTCCTTCATCTTGACTATATTATATCATACTTTTGTTATTCTGTCAAGAGTTTTTTTATAAGTTTTTCAATTTCTTTTATTTCTTTTTTGTTATCTGTCAAGTCTTTTGCTATATTTTTGATTTCTTTTCTACTCATTGTGTTTTCCTCTCTTTCCTTATCTTGATTACATTATATCATAGAACAAGAGAAAATACAATGATATTTCTTAACTACTTTTGTTAATTTTCTTGATATTTTTTAATCAGTTTTACTATACAGCGGATTGCGGGATTGTGTGTAGTAATGGTGTGCAGTAAAGTGCGTTTCCGAAAACTTGCGAAACTATTATTTCGCAAAAATTTGGCGCGCTGCGAAGTCTGACGCCCGCAAGCGCGCCACGCAACAAAAAAGGAGCTTGCGCCCCTTTTTATCATTAGCAGTATGCAAGGCTCATATTTGACCATTTAAGAACTGAAATCTGATTACACTCACGACCAATCTTTATAGCCTCTCTTTTTGTGTTTACTCTGTGGCTTTTGTCTATGTACCATACACCATCTGAGAACCACAAGCCACAGTTACCGTCGTATGCCTTTATGTACTCACGAACCTTTGTAATATCTGTGGTTTCTACTCCTTCAGTAGCTACTTGCCAACCGCTTTTATAAGTGATAGGCTTACCATTTTTAAGAGTCAAACCGCCATTGTTTGTGATTTTTTTAAGTGTTCTAATGTTTATCATAATTTTTTACCTTTGCAAGTTTTCCTTGCCCTTTCCTTTATCTTATGTATACATTATAGCACATAAATATTGATTTGTAAATGATATTTTTTAATCATTTTTATTAAATTTCTTGATCTTTTTTAATTACTTTTCATTTTGGGATCCGTTCTATTATCTGCACAAGTGTTCGTGTGTTTGGTTTTTTATCGAACATACGTTCGATGTGCGACAAGGGTTAGTCACGACTAACTACAGTTAGTTACGAAAAAAAAGAGGTCGTTGGCTTAAGCCAACGCCCTCAGATCAATCTCTCCTTTGATTTCTACATAAATAGCTTTATGTCCGGCTTTTCTCCAACGGTTTACATTTGCTTTTTTGTCATCTACAAGCACTCCGTCAGCGGTTACCATGTTTTCATCTTTTTTTGCATTTCCAGTCATGATAATAATGTGATCGGCATTAATTTCTGGAAGGAATTCATTCAGCCAATCAATTTTTGCCTTTTTTGCAGTTTCATTCATGCAGAGGCTTGAGATGTAAACATCATTTCCAGCAAGTATCAATTCAGAAACAAGTTTTATAGCATTTACAAACGGCTTCAGATTTCTAATAAAGTCATACTTTCCAGCACTTCTCCAACCGTCTTTATGCTCATGAAAGTTAGCAAGTACACCATCCATGTCAAAATAGTATGTCATAGTTTTTTACCCTCATCACTTTGTGATGTCCTTTCCTTTATTGTGATTACATTATATCAAATAAATGTTGATTTGTAAATGATATTTTTTAACCACTTTGACGTTTTTTCTTGATCTTTTTTAACCACTTTTTATTTTGGGATTTGGTTATTATACCGAACAAATATTTGTGTGTTTTGTTTTTTATCGAACATCTGTTCGGTCGGAAAAAGGATTAGGTATGGCTTACTTCGGTTAGTTACGACTAACCTAATTATAAAAATAAAAAGGCGTTTCCGCCTTTTTATCAGATGTCGAATGAACCATAGCCGACTTGATAGGTAACTCCGTCAAACTCAAAACGCTGATAGAAGTCACCCTCCGCAACCTCCTCGATAAAGTCCTCAAGTTCCTCAACGAGTTCAGGCTCTGCATAGTCACGGAAAACCTCTGACCAATCATCGTCGAACCCCTCAAAGTCCTCGAAAGTCAAACCAGTGTAGTCAGTGCAGTGGCTAACAGTAACATCGCCAGCCTCAGCAAGTGAATCAAGTACCTCGTGAAAACGCTCAACAGTCATCATAATTTTTTACCTTTACAACCTTTTCGGTTGCCCTTTCCTTTATCTTGATACCATTATATCAAATAAATAGTATTTTGTAAATGATATTTTTTAACCACTTTTATTAAATTTCTTGATCTTTTTTAACCACTTTTCATTTTGGGATTTGGTTATTATACCGAACAAGTGTTCGTGCGTTTGGTTTTTTATCGAACATACGTTCGATGTGCGACAAGGGTTAGTCACGACTTACTTTGGTTAGTTACGACTAACCTAGATACAAAGAAAAAGCCTTGCTCTTGCAAGGCTTTTTATTAGCACCAAACATTTTCAAAATATTCTTCAATAGCTTCGTTACTATAACCCCATTTAATCATCTTTTCTTTTGCAATTGTCATGTATTTTTCAAATGCTTCTTTTTCTTCTTCATCAGTACAAATGCAAATATCAATTTCTTTGTCAATCATTTGACGATAACCATACAATTCATTTGCCTGCTCTTCTGTCATAGCTTCAAGCTCTTCAAAAATCTTTTCCATCATTTCTTCTGTCATAATGTTCACCTTTTTAACCTTTCTTTTTGTTTTGTTTCTTTTCTTACTTTCTATAATTATTATAGCACAAGGGGTTGATTTTGTCAACCCCTTTTTCAAACTTTTTTTTATTTTTTTACGATTGCGGTGATTTCATCATCTACACGCTCCGCGTCTGTACCATTGGTGTAGAATGTGATTTTGATTTCATCGCCAACTTTTAGCGTGTCGGTGTAGTCGATTTCCCACAGGTTATCTGTGGTATCAAGGAGAACAAGGACATCGCCCTCGTCAGCATAGACAACGCCATTCATCTCATAATGGTTCACTTCCTTATCATAGAACAAACCACAAATGAGAACAAAAACAACTGTTAAACAAATAGTCAAAACCTTTTTCATTTTATTTACCTCTCTTTCTTTTGTTACACTCATTTTATCACATTATCAAGCATTTGTCAAGTCTTTTTTTTAACTATTCAAACAAAAGTTTGATAAGTTTTTCAATCTCTTTTTTATCCTTCTTATTATCTGCAAAACCTTCTGCAATCTTTTTAATCTCTTTCCTACTCATTTTTTATACC
>Ga0326514_10002165_pt1 | contig 12572 bp, 26 predicted proteins | sample 3_2548_0518_D_FD_203653 | JGI IMG/M metagenome (GOLD analysis project Ga0326514, IMG submission 203653) | Bovine rumen microbial communities from UC Davis, California, United States - 3_2548_0518 | ecosystem: Host-associated > Mammals > Digestive system > Stomach > Rumen | place: USA...
GTCGCCAAGGCCTCCGGCGGGGGTCCTCCCCCTACCATTCGCCATCCCTCACGAAGAGGAGACGCTTGACTTGTCTCTCTTCTCCCGTTTTGTTGCCTTTTCGAGCGTTGCAGATCCAGTGAGCAGCCTGAAGGTTGTTCCAGTCCGCGGCACATTCGGCCGGCGAATCGTAACCGTACTGCCTCCACTTGCTCACAGGATGGATCTCGTCGATCACGAAGGAAAGCGGATGCCTGGAGTCGCTTGGTTCGTCATAATGAACGGGCCCGAGGAGGCCGCGGCAGATCCCACAGGGGGCGTTCATCGCGGCGAACCGGGCCCGGTATTTTCTCCGCCGGTTTCCATTAGAGTACCGGGGGTTTGTTGACATAGTCCCCTCCAAAAATGCACGCCGACGGCGTTTTGTTGCACGTTTACGGTTTACAAAGAATACTTCAAGACTCTTTCGAGCTTCCGACGGGCGCGTATAAGCGTTCGGCTGACGGTAGACTTGTTGACCGCGTATTTTTCCGCGATCTTGGTCACGCTGAGCCCTTTGAAGTAAAAATCGTTGATATATTTCCGCTGGGTTTCGGTCAGCTCGCGGTCGATCGCCATACCGAGGTTTTTCTTGAGCCTGTCAAGCTGCTCTTCGTTGGCCTCTCCCTGCGAATCAAGCCAGAGGCGGTATTGCACCTTTAGGCCGATTGGGTCAATGCTTTTCTCAGTAGAATCTGAACGCCTCATATTTTCTTTCCCTGTGGCTGCCCGGCCCGTAGTAATACCGCGTGATCTCCATCATCGTCCTTGTCGTTCGGACGATTGAATCGAGCTCGCGGATTCTGGAGCGCAGCCGGTCGATCTTCCGCGGATCTGTCTCGACTTTGAGATTTGCCTTCAGCTCACGCATTCGCCCGCGAAACCGCTCGAGATCGGCTTGATATACTTTTTCGGACATCTCGAGAAGTGTCATGCACGTTCCTTTCTGGGGGAGCGACGATGAGGGAGATAGAAATCTATGAAACAGGAGGTTGTAAGCCAATTTCAAGGTGAAGGTAACAGAAAGGAGTGAACCGTCTCCCCCATCGTCCTTGAGGGCAGCCGTTGACGTCGCCCACGCTCCTCTCCCAAAAAAGAAACCGCCGGAGGTTTCCCTCTGGCGGCCTCCTAGTCGGAGCATAAGCCTCGACCGGCGTGATATTCTATGAGATTTTATGACATCTTCTCAGAATCGTTTCTGCTGCAGCCAGGGCCTTCGGATGGAGCTCCCGGACGACATGCTCGCGGCTGTAGTGCATCGCCTCGGCCGTCTCTTCCCATGTCTTCCCGTTGACATAATAGGCGATCAGCAGCGTGGCCAACGTGTTGTTCGAGATCTGGCTGACGACCTCGAGGATCTCTGCACGCAGCGCCTCGAGCTTCACGAGCTCCCGGTCGATCTGATTGCTTATTTGCGCGGACGATCCCGGCCGGACGTGGCTGCGAGCCTCGTCCAGCTGATCAATGCGTTCCTGCAGCCTTCTCGCCTGTCTCAAATAGTCTTTCGCTGACACTCCATCGCCTCTTCGTTTTCGCCGCCCGAGCTGATCAGCTCTCACGGGCGGTTTCTTTTGCAAACTGTCTGTTGTACGCCTCGTATCTCTGTGGAAGGTGGTGGCTGCCGATCGCTGGATCCAGATTACAAAGAACTAAGTAATACCCACATTCGTTGATCTCCGGGCACCCGCCGCGGTACACGCAGTTCGGCACCAGTACGTCCGCGAGCTCCGGCTGTACCTCATGGATGGCGCGCTTGAGATCTTCGGCATAGGCCCTCGTCTCTGGGCTGGCCTGGTAACAAAGGCGCTTGCGCATCGTGTCGATCAAAGACTGGGCGTTGGCCTCACCAGTAAAGTCCACTGGCGCGTCCTGCGGCAGCTTGTCCCGCGGGATCCCCGTGCGGTCGGAGCGCTGGGACTTGACGAAGCACTCCCACTTATGACGCACCCAATGAGTGGCGATCCAGCTCTTGATGCCGCTCCACCGCCACTTGACGGAGATATCACGAATGGGACTGTGTTCCGCGATCAGGATCGACCGCTTGAACTCACTCGACGGCTCGTGCCCGAGTGCTTCCTTCCCGACCGTTGACCGGCAATCGTCCACGACCTCTTGCCAGTCTCCTTTCACTTTCAGAATCTCGGTCATTCCTTCACCCCCCTAGCTCAAATCGATCTGGACCGCTCCGCCCAGCTGCACCGTCACGCGCCGGAAGTCTTCGATTGGTTTCCCGCCGATACTCACGCGTGCCTCGCCCAGTCCGAAGTCAAGCAGCCGCTGCGCGATGGCGCACAGGCCGCGCACGGTGAGCGTCTCGTTGCCGATCGGCGCTTCCTCGGCCGTTTCTTTCGGCAGCTCTGTCTGATTGACCTCCTCGGGCCTGATCTCGACGGCTGCCATGATGCTGTCTTTTTTCATTGCTTCCACCTCTTCCATTTCGCGCAGCCGCGCTTTGGCACGTTCCGGCTGGCTCAGCAGGCCGTTTTTTTTCCTCCACGAAGCGACCGTTTCCTTCGCGACGTCCAGCTCGTTGCCGATCCGCTGATCACCAAGCCCTTGATCGTATAGCTCCCGGGCGCGCTCCTTGTCGAGTCTGCCATACATCTTCTGCTTGCCCAAAAGTAGCTCTACAGCCGACTTCTTTTTCGGCTGGAACGCTTCTTTCGGTAGTTTTTTGCCATACAGGCCCTCGGCTCGCTGCTCCTTCTGCTTCTCGCTGGCACCGCCACGCGGCCGCAGCAGATGCATTCGATATCGCCATTCAACGACGCGGTTCTTTGTTTCGCCCAGGGCCTCCGCGATCTGCAGGTCATCCAGGCCCTCTCTGAAAAGCTCCATCGCGCGCAGCTCGTCCATCGGCGGCCTCGCCGGTGGCTGTTTGTGTGGCGCCGGCAGGATCGGCGCGGGCTCGGGTTTCGGCTCTGGCTTCGGCTCTGGCTTCGGCGTCGGCTCGCCGGGCAGCAGGCCCAGCTCCCGGAGCTTTTCGCGCATCTGCGCCTTGGTCACGCAGTTCTGATCCGCGAGGATCTCGATCTGAGCCGTCTGATCCTTCGCCTGGCGGAAGTCGGTGATGATGTCGCCGTCGGGCATGTAAAACTTTGTCACGACTCACCCTCCGGCGGCTCCGTCCGATTGCCCAAGAGGGTTTCTGCTCCGTATTTGTTCCAATGGTCAACAACTTTCTTCAGCCTCTCGGTCATTTCGCTGTTGGTAATAAACGGTTCTCCAACAAGAACGATTTTGGACGATTCAGACATTATCTCAGTATTCGATTCAAGTTCCCCTGCATCGAGAGCGTAAAATTTGTCAGAGTAAACACTCGTTCCTTTTTTCCCAATACGAACAGACTTAATCTTTGCCTCGATTAACTTAAATTCTGTCGTTCCGTCTGGGTGTTCTTGTCGGCGTATATAGCCAATTTTGTCTTTCGCTGTAATCATTTGCTCTCCACCTCCTGCGTCAAATAATCAAGCCAGCACTTCTCGCACTCTGTTGTGCCGCCGGAAAAGATCTTCGTACAGTGGAATTTGTATTTATCCGGCGGGCAAGATCCTTTGCACAGTTGTTTTGCCAGCTCCTCGTCGCTCATGGCGCGAATACGGTCGGCGTTGGTCTGCTTCTTCCGCTCCTTCGGATAGTCCAAATAAGGCGGGTAGTCCTTTACTTCAACCATCACTCGTCCCCTCCTTTGCGCTCACCGTCTGCACAGAACCAATCATCGCTCGGTGCAACCGCCCATGTGTTGGATGTTCTGCAAATTTCTCTCTTTGCACAATCACGACACCGAACCACCTCCACCACATCGGCGGCGGGGATGTCACGCAGTTGCTTGAAAATCATTTTCCTCGCCCTGTTCATGCCGTTACATTCCGGGACGGTCATACACATGGACATAGTAAACGGCGCATAAGTTGCTTCCAATGCCGCGCCTTTCTCGACATATTCTTTCATTCTTCCTCCTCCTTAACACAATTCCGCACAAATGCAACCAAGTATTGCAGCGACAGTAAACACTAAAAACGCTACAATAAACTGAAAAACATCTTCCTTGGTCATGTGGCATCATCCCCTCTTCATGTGCGTAGCCATCGCAGCCGGTCTCTGCTTTATCCTTTACTTCTGCTATAATCTTCAAATCTCGGCACGGATTTGAATATGATCTTGTTGTTGCACCATCTCTGCAAGTCGCGGATTTCTTTGGGCGCGTGTAGTTTATCGTAGACCATGACATACGGATCGTAGCCGAGGTCACGCAATGTGTAGACCCGATAGAGGTTTTCTTCCATCGTGCTATTGAAGTTAGTCAGGCAGTACACCATGCCGATGTTCGACTTTCTTCTAAACCCTTCTGCAAAGTTGCGGAACTTCTGCTCCAAGTCATCCTTTGGATTGTCCCAAGCAAAGTGCAGAGTCCGTAGCCGCATATGATTTATATCGTCTATGTCAGCGTCATTCAGAAGCCGTATATCGAGTCCCTGAGTGAAGTCTAACATCGCGCCTGTCTCTCTGTACTGTCGCATCAAATCGCGCTTCTCACGGCAAGCTGTGATATTCGGATCAAGAATTCTTATCTCGTCTTTGCCAAGGTCTGGAGTCCAGAACCCCTTCACATCCGCGACCTTCTGAGCGCACCGACCTTCCTTGGCGGCAACATGGCAGAAGGAACAGCCGCGAGGACATCCGCGAGAAGTCATGGAGACGGCGAAGTCGAACTGCGGATAGATGGAGTAGTCCGGGAACATCTTCTCTATCTCAGGCGGGAGCGTGTGGTTCTTGCTCTGGTCGAAGTGTTCTTTCCCGTCCTCGCCCAAGCTGATGCAGTATCCTGTCCCACCTTTGATAACTTTGTCTGCGTTCATCGGTTCTGGGATGTCGGGAGAGTAAGCGTCAGAGAATATTTTGCTCACGTACACGATGTCGTAGTGTTCAAAGTCCGACCACCACCAGACCACCTCATCGCCTTGTGCTTTATGCCAGGCGCTGATCCGCATCAAGGCAAGATTTGGGAAATTATGCCCGTCCACATCAATTAAACCGATTTTCATGTCTCCCTCATATCAGCCCCGCAGTTGGGGCAGTAGTAACCGATTACCGGGTATTCGTCCGATGCTGTTAGCCATTCTCCGCACTCGGAACAATGGCAAGAACCGACAGGACATCCATCTTTATCTAATCTAACCACCGTTCCGAAACGCTTTCCCGGCGAATCGCTTATCCACCGCCCCCGTCTGACAGGCTGAACATCGGCGGCGGGGATATCTTTTATATTTTCTTGCAGCGCGTCAACAATTCCCTTATGCAGATTGCCACAATCTACAGCAGATAATGCCGCTTCTCGCTCGATGTACTCAGCCATTGTCAGCCTCCCAGCGCAATCAGGATGAACCGAACGTGTTCCAGGATGATCCTCACCTGATCCTGGTTGCGGATCACGGCATCCTGCAGACACTTCACTTCCCCGGTGTCGTTGCGTGGATCCGGATGAACACCTCTCAAGGTCTCCGCGCATCTGATCAGCCCATCCTCGCAATCGCGAAGCAGCTTGTAAGTCTCGTCGACCACCTCGGGGATCGGCACCGTGGGCTCCTGTGTGCAAGCGGGCATCGCGCAGGCGTTGGTATTCATGTATTCAGACATTTGTTATTCCTCCTTTTTCATTCTCTAATAAATCCATCAATTACATCGGCCAGACGGTCCGCAGCTTCGACTGTGCGCGTAAGTCGGTAGTTGTTCAGCGAGGCCTCGATCCTCGTCCGGAGGCCGGTGCACCAGCTGACGAGCTTCTCGTTCCGAGCGGCCTCTTCATAGGCTGCATCGATCCTCCGACGCTCCCAAACGGCCAGCTCGGCCGAGATCATCCCACAGCGGTACCGCACGGTGAGCGCTGCCAGAGCCTGGAATGTCATCTGTTCCGGCAGCGTCAGCCCCTCCGGCATCGGCTCGCAGCGCTTCGCCGCGCCCTCAAAACTGTACTTCATTGTTTTTCCCTCAAAAGTTGCGTTTTTCTGAAAAAGGCTTCATTTGACCACCTGCCGCTCATTTGACCACCGCCGTCAGAGAGACACAGGTTGGACAAGTGAAGAAAAATCGTTGATGCTGTGCGCCGTTCTTCACTTGACCACCTGGTCAAATGAAGGCTCTTCACTTGTCCATTTTTGGGCTTCACTTGACCACCTGGTCAAATGAAGAAAAGCAAGTAAATTCAATGGTTTTCTTCTTCATTTGACCACCTGCGGGTCTCTGACGGAGCTGTGGACAAATTTAGAACGGAAGGTCGTCCGTTTCGGGCAATGGTTTCAGCCCGAAAAATTGCAAAAGCTCCACATTCCAGATTTTGTTTTGCGGGCTTCCGGTCTGGAAATACTTGATCTTTTCTTCGCCCTTCAGCTCGTCCTTTGCCCGCCGGAGCGTCCGGAAGGAGTAGCCGTACTCTTTGGCCTTGTCCTCCAGCTCCTTCGACGGGCAGGATCCTCCGTGCTCGGAAAGATACTTGATGATCCAGCTTTTGCAGTCCTCTCTTTTCGGCGACGAGGCGTTGATCTGTGCCTCCTGCTGGTATTCCCGGTCGCGTTTCCAGGTCGTGCCCTCGCCGGTGATCTGGCCGTCCTCGTCAATGGCGAAGAGCACCGTCTCCTGCAGCTCGCTGTAGTTGTTTTTCTCGTTGCTCAGGTACCGGACGCCCTGGTCTTCCGTATAGCCGGCCATAAGCACCGAGCGGGAGATGTCCCACAGATCCGCGCTGTCCGCGATCCGATCGCGCCCGGACGCGCCCTTCCGCTTGTTCGTGTGCGCCACGATCAAGAAGGTCGCGCCGGTCTCCTCGCCTAGGGAGATCAGCGGAGCGAGACAATCGCGCATAGCGTTCCGGCTGCCCATGTTCAGCTCCGGCGGAAGGAAGCCCTGCACCGGATCGAAGACATAGAGACGGTGCCTGGTCGCGCGGATGTATGTCTGCATCTCGTTGCTGCCAAACTTCAGCATGCGGAGCAGCCCTTCCGTGTCGGACGCGAAGTCCGGCGTGTAGATGTTCGCCATGTTCGCGCCGGCGAGGCGGAGCTTTTTGGCAAGCTTCTTCTTGACGCTGTCCTCGGTCGTGAGGAAGGACACCACCATCGGGTCGCGCTGATACTCCGGCGGATCCAGGATGCAGCGCGCACCGGAGCTCAGCGCGGCGATGATGTGGCACCACAGCGTCGTCTTTCCAATTCCGCCATCGGCCGCAAGCAGCGTGATCTGCCCCTCCGGGATCCAGCCCGGCACAAGCCAGGTGGCCTCCTCCTCTTTGAAGTCAGACAGCGGCTTGAAGCATTCGAGCAGCGAGGAGGGCGCGAAAGCCCTCTCCCCGTGCGGATGATAGACGCCTTCGGCGATCTCCTGGCGGACGGCAGCGGCGATCTCGTCCAGTGCGATGTCGTTCCCGGTATATTTTTGAATTTCTTCCAGCGGCATGCCGTTCTCCAGCAAGAACGACAGGCTGTCCTGTTTTTCCATTTGTTCACCGCCTTATGAGCTCAACCGTTCTTTCGCTTCCCTGTACAAGATGTCGCGGATCAGATAACCGCTCGTTTCTTCCCGGCAGAGGATGAGCTGGCAATCGTAGCGCACCAGCCAGGCAAGGATGGACGCGATCAGAGAGCGCGGCAGCATCTGCGAACGATAGCTGCCGGCGTAGATCTTCTCCCAGCTCGCATTTTCGACCAGCAAATAGATCTTCCCGCCGGCAGCCTGTGCCCGCTCAAATTCCCGCACAAAACGCTTTCTGTCATGCGTGAAACACTGGCACAGCTCGTCCAGGCTTTGTTTTCGCTCGATACTCACAATGCTTTTAAGCGAAAACAAGCTCCCATCTGGAAGCGTAAAGACCGCACTATAATCACCAAAATCCAGCTTGTGCCGTTCCCACTTACAGCCAAACTGTTTGTAACGTCGTTGAGCGCGCTGTGTGGGCTGCTCTCTGGTATCAACAAGAATACTCATTGTCTCCAAGGTAGAAAAGACGTCAATCGGATGCATCGAGATATCTCCATTTATATCCGCCAGCACAACAGCCCTTTCTTGCAGATCGTGAGATGCCTCCGCGGGAAATTCCCGTTTTCAGTTCCGCTTCACCAACGCTATTGAATGCTTCCAGTTTTTCGCCGCACAACGAATACATACCAACAAGGCGTTTCTTTTTTTGGTTTTCTATTTTTACATTTTTGGCTTTTCGAACTATTGAAAGGGTTTCTTTTGAGTAGCATTTTCCGCCCTTCATGTCCTTGTCAATATCCCACTTTTCTGGATCACAAAGCAAATTATCATAATTGGGAAGCGATGAAACAAGCTTTACATACTCTGCAAAGTTAAGTAATTGTTGTTCAACATAGATACCCTTTGCCCCATAGGACTTATATTGACAATGCTTCGGGTTATAACACCGGCCAATCATATTTACCCAGCGCCAATAAAGGGGGTGTTTGCTTGCGGGGAACGACGTTGTGCTGGCATCTCCAACTCCATGAATCACTGTTTTGTCTCCTTCCTTGCCGGAGCGACGATTATGCCGCTCCGGCGCATTTAGTTGTCAGAACGGAAGCTCGCCGTCGTCATCGATCGGTGTGAGGGCCGCGCTCTGGCCGCCGGGCGCGCTCAGCAGCTTAGGCTCGGGCACCTTGAATTTATCGGAGCGGATATCGTCCACCGGCGCGACGCTTTCGGCGCGTGTGGCCATGTAGCGCGTGCCTCGCTGGCTCTCGCGCTCGACCTCGCCGAAGATGACGCCGATCTTCTTCCCCTTCAGACCGACCTCGTCCCAATCCCAGTGATAGCCCGGGTTGCTGGCCTCGATGACGTTGGTGAAGCGCTTGAAGAAGCGCGCCTGCATGTCATACTTCTGGCTGTTCTCGTCAGGCACGTTCTGGTTGATGATGCCGTGCCAATATTTGTCCTCTCGGGCCTGGCCTTTGTAATCGCCCTCGAAGAAGCCGCGCCAGTCGCCTTCCGCCACGTCGAACATGATCTCGAGGTGCGTGCCGGAGCTGCGCTTGTTCGGCACCTCGCTGCACTTCTTGATCTCGCAGACATACCCGCCGGCCGGGAGGTTCTGGATCTCGCCGCCGGCTTCCTTGATGTTTTCATAGTTCTTGATCGGTTTCATATCGTTCTCCTTTTCGTATGAGTAGACCTTTTCGGCCTCAAAATGAGTGCGTCTGTAATAACCGTCACCGCCGTTGTCGCTGTACAGGTCAGCCGGGCGGATGCCCTGACGGTATTTCATGTTGTTGATCGCCTTCTCGGCCGACGTCGCCCAGGTCACGCCCACGTATGACCGCGTGGTGCGCGGAACATAGTCGTGATACTGGACGTCGACGCGGTAGATGCGATACTTGATTTTCCTGGGCGGGGCCTTTGCGCTCTTCATGGCGCGGCCCTCTTAAAACTCGGACAAGGCGGTCAGAGCGGCGCCCATGTCGTTCGGGATCAGTTCGGACTCGAAGGCGCCCAGCGGCGACTTGGCCGTGGATCCATTGGCATGCGTCTCGAAGACATACTCCCCGCTGCCGTCTCTTTTCGAGAGCAGCACCGTCGTGAAGTATTTCTCCAGTCCGACCTTGTTGAGCATCTTTCCGTTGGTCAGGATCCTGGTAAACTTCTGGCCGGTCGCCTCGTCCTTCTCGGTCTGAGTGTGAAAAAGGACGATGACATTCAGGTCGTCCCGAAGCTCGCTGGCCAGCTTGGTGATCTCATAGACGGCCATCGCGAGGTCCTGCCACTTGTCATACCCCTTCTCCCGCATCCGGCGGAATTCGTCCGCGACCATGATGCTGTTGGCGGTGTCGATCACGATGTTTTTGATCTCCGGGCGCTTCTCAGACACGCCGCGCATGACCTGCTTGACCTTCTCCTGATCATCGGTCTTGAAGTAGTTCTTTTTCTCGCTGCTGTACTGCTCGCGCCAGCCCTTCCAGGACAGGCCCTTGCCGTCACAGTCAATGTAGTAAGTTTCTTGCGGGTTCAGCGTCCGCATTGCAGTTGTTTTACCACTGCCGGACTCGCCCATAATTGCGATTGCCCTTGACACGCTTATTCACCTTCCTCTTCTTCGTCCGCGGGCTGCAGCGGGCAGCTGCTGCCGACGTATTTGGTTGGGTATTGAACGATCTCGCCGTTGAGCGCGCAGCTGCGGCTCTGTCGGCGGTAGTAATAGCACTGTTCGCAGGATATGTCCGCGTTCCCGTGCCGGTCGACCGGGAAAAACACGTCGACGATCGCGCTGGCGTGGACATAGCTGGAAACACCGCTTTCAAATTTCGCCATCGGCATCCTCCTTCTTGTCGATATCGTCGGATCCGCACCGGGGACAGAGCGATTGCGTGTATCGCCACCAGCCGCTTTCTCCGTCGAGGTTCTCGCAGCGCGTGACGACGTCCGGATCTTCAAACTCTTCGCCGCAGAAGTGGCACTGGTACACCTCACACCTCCCACAGTCCCGGCAGGATCCGCTTGAGCTCTTTGTAGCTGATCGGAATGTCGGTAAACTCGTCGCCCTTGACGCCGCAGATGATGATGTCGCCGACGAAGTCATATCCGCAGATCGAGCAGTTGTGCGGTTTTCCCTTCAGTCGGCCTTCCTCGTCGCAGATGATGACGCAATCCAGTGCCAACGTGACGGTCTCGATGTACCCGCCGACGTAGGCCTGCAGGTTCTTCAGCGTCGGCGTGATCCAGACGCTCGCCGGAGCTCCGCCGGGGCGCTTGGTGATCACTTTAATCTTGTCCATGGGGCTTCTCCTTTCGAAAATTGGGCCGCGCAGGTGAAACAATCGGGCTGGGCCGGACTCTCTCGCCGTTCACGCGGCGATCGCAGCCGACGCCCGCGGGGCAGCCGCGCATGTGCCCGGTCAGGACGATGTAGTCGCACGTCGCCTGTCCGGATCGCGACAAGTAGATGCACCTGCGGCAATAGTTGTAATCGGCTGAATTCACGGCTGCGCCTCTTTTTTTGTTATCATGAAGGCACCGTCGACATCGCGCTTTTTCCAGACGGGGCTGTCGGACCAACCGAAGGCAGCCATCACCATCCGCTGGAACTCGTGCGCGGTCTCCTCGCTCACGTCTGCGCGGCGGCAGCCGTTATAGATCCTGTTTACCAGGATCGCCAGGTCGGTGCACACATCTGCCAGATCTCCAGAGACTTCCAGACACCCGACACAGTTCTCGCCGGTTTCGAATTTAATCATTTTTCCCTCCATTTCACATTGGTCAGATAGGTGCCCATCGCCGCAGCCTGCGCGTGATTGTTGATAAACAGATCTATCGTCTGGCCGTGCACGCCGGTGTCCTCGGCGATGTAGATCACGCCGTTGATCAGCACCTCTGATCCCAGCGGGATCACGTCCGGATCCACGGCGACCGTGCGGCCTTCGGTGGCCATCGTGCCGGTCGCTGTGATGCCGTCCGACTTACTGCAGCAGAACTCGCACGGGCAATAATGATAGATCCGGAACTCCCCGGCGTCATGCCAAGCGGGCTTGTCCACCTCCGGCTCCGGCTCCGGTTCTGGCTCCGGATCCTCGCGGATCAGCCGCACGGTAAGTGGCCGGGCCTTCAGATCCTCGATGAGCTCCTGCTGCGCGGCGATCTCCTCTTTCGCGTCCCGCAGGCTGCACCAGGCGCCGATCAGAAGGATGAGCGCGAGGAGCAGCGCACCGACGACCGCGAGCAGTGCGAAGAAAAAGGATTCGTTGCGTTTCACTTCCGCGCCCCCTTCGGCGTATCGAGCCAGGTGATAATGTCCATGATCCGGCAGCTGACGAAGCAGACGCCGATGATGGTGAATAACATAGTCCAGGTCATTACAATGCCTCCCTGATTTCTTCCAGCGGCACGTGGCCGCGCTTGTTGATTCGTCTGAGCTCCTCAACAGTGAGGCTCGCCGGGTCGCTGAGTCGTCGCTGAGCGGTCGCGGTGGAACAGCCGAGCGTTGAGGCGAGCCGCGGCGCGGTGAACTCATAGCCCTTCAGCAGCCGCCGCAGCTTGTCCGGCTCGGTATAGCCTTTTACGTACGGCATGAGCACCTCCTTACCAGTCGCTATTCTCCGGCTCTCCGCCGAAATAGAGCGACTCAAGCGTCACTCCTTCGGCCGCCAGATCTCGGCCGCGCTTTTCGTACCGGAGAAGGTCGCTGAGCAACCGGCGCCGGGCGTAATCCACGCGCTCCTTCCGGCGCGCCAGCTTGACATACTCGCTGCCCTGCAGCTCGCGGATCTTCTGCTCGACCTGCTCGTCCGATAGGTTCCGAATGATGATGGTCTTTTCCATTTTTTCCTTGCCTTTCCGGCCCCGCTGCCATAAAATGATGGCAAGGGAGCCTTTTTCGTGATGTGTGGGCCTCTCTCGCCCTGTCGGTGTGTCAGCACCGGCGGGGCTTCTTTTTTCCTCAAGCGCCCTCGCTTTCGGCGGAATCCAGCCCGAGGATCTCGTTGACCGAAGCAACGATCTTAGGCGCAGAGCGCTGGCCGGTGAAGATCTTATAAAGATATCCGCCGTCAACGTACTGCCCGGTGGCCGCCCTG
>Ga0326514_10002166_pt1 | contig 12571 bp, 9 predicted proteins | sample 3_2548_0518_D_FD_203653 | JGI IMG/M metagenome (GOLD analysis project Ga0326514, IMG submission 203653) | Bovine rumen microbial communities from UC Davis, California, United States - 3_2548_0518 | ecosystem: Host-associated > Mammals > Digestive system > Stomach > Rumen | place: USA: California...
ACAGGAGCTGCTGTTTTTTGCTGTTGAGGACTTCCGTGATCACGTTGAGCGAGTCGTAATAGGCGTTGATCCTGAAGAGACGCAGGATCCTCACGACGCGGAACATCCTGAACGCAGCCATTCCTGACGGGAAGAACACCGGCAGGTAGTATGGCAGGAAGGACAGAAGGTCAATAATTCCCGTCGCGGAGAGGCAGTATTGGGCCGCCGACCTGGCCCGGGACTTGCCGGGATAGAGTTCAGGCGCGGTTAGGACACGCAGGACGTAGTCTATGGCAAAAAACAGAACAGTCACCTGTTCCGCCATCGTAAAAATGTCCCCGTAGACCGCGTTGAGGTTCTCGAAGGTGGCCATCACGCTGACAGCCAGGTTGATGATCAGCGCGCCGGTACTGATCACGTCGTAGCTCTGGTTGATGGGGTCGTCGATCACGCCGACCGAGACCATTTTAAAGAGTCTGGCCCTCAATGCGGGCCAGCTGTTTGTTCCCTTTTTGTTCATTTGAATCCTGTCCCCGATAACCTTTTCCGCATCATTGCATGTATCAAATCAGGCAGTGCAATTACCGTCTGTATCAAGTAAAATAAGATTACGAGTTCATTATCGCACAATTACAGTTTGCTTACAAAGCGTATCTTTGCCGCCGCCCTGGCGGTAAACGACAGATGAAGAGGGCGCTGATCGCGCTCCGGAATGGAGATTTTCATGAGATTACTTTTTGTCCGGCATGGAGATCCGGATTATCAATACGACCGGCTCAATGAGATCGGGCTCAGAGAGGCGCGCGCCCTGGCGGCGCTCATTCCGAGAATGGATGTGGGGACCTGCTTCGCCTCTCCTCTCGGCAGAGCGCAGGAGACAGCTGCTATCGCCCTGGGAAAAGCGATTCCCGGCGCACGCGGTGCGGAAGCGGCCGCTGCCTGCGGCGGTGTCCTCACGACGCTGGACTGGCTGCGGGAATTCCCGGCCCAGGTTGATGTCAACGACGTTCCTCTGCTGCAGGATGCCTACTACCTCAAGACACTCCCCGACGGCTCCTATAAAAAGCGCATTGTCTGGGACATGTATCCCTCTTATTATGTCGAGCACCCCGCCTATTCCGATTTTGATGCCTGGCGCACGACTCTGGTCGCCCACAATTCTGATATACTGCCCGTATATGACCGCGTCATCGCTTCGTTTGACGCGCTGCTCGCTGAACACGGTTACGTACGGGAGGGCCGCCATTACCGCGTGGAGAAAGAGAGCCGGGAGACTCTCACTTTCTTCTGCCACTTCGGCATCACATGTGTCCTTCTCTCCCACATGTGGAACGTCTCGCCCTTCGTGACACTGCAGTCTCTCTGCATGCCCACTTCCTCGGTCACAGAGTGCTTTTCCGAAGAAAGGCAGCGAGGCTACGCGCATTTCCGCGCGACCAGGATCGGCGACACCACGCATCTGACCATGGCGGGTCTCAAGACCGAGAGACTCCCTCACTCAGCGCTGTTCACCGATATCTACAGCGACTATACACAGAGGCACGACTGACCGGCTATGCGCATGATCTGCATGACTGCAGTGTTGAGCACGGATCTGTGTATGCATCTGACTGCGGCTGCACTGATACTCTGACACGCTAATGCACCGGCTTGACGCCCCTTTGTGCGGCGGTATAATACTAGCAGACAGCGATGTTTTGACAGTGAAAAGAATCCATATGCGATGATTAAACGGGTACTTCCTTTGGGAATGTGCCCGTTTTTCTTTCGATATGTGAACTTCGCGCTGCTTTTACTTAGCATAGCGGATGAGGTGTTCTGCGATTAATTGGATGAAGTTTGGAACTTAGATTGTGAGGAGGTAAAGTCGATGAACAGCAGATTGCGGAGGCTGCAAGCCGGTCTTACCAGAATGGAGATCGGCAGCAAATACGAGAGGCGAAGAGATTATTTCTGGGTACTGACAGGTACTCTTCTCATGGCGCTGTCCGCCAACCTGTGCTTCACGCCTGCCAAAATGGTGCCCGGCGGTTTTACAGGTCTTGCCATCATTATCAAATATGCAACGGCACCTGTCATGCCCGCCTGGATGCCGGCGGAGTTCTCCGATGGGCTTCCCACATGGCTCTCCAACGCGATGCTCAACGTACCGTTGATCCTGGCGGCGATCTATGTCCGGGGATGGAAGTTCATGCGGCGCACCTTCGCCGCGTCCATCATCTTCTCCCTCTGGCTTCTGGTCGTCCCCGAATACGCCCTGATGGGTGATGATCTCTTTCTTACAACAATTGTAGGCGGCGCGCTGATGGGCGCCGGACTGGGCTTTGTATTCTTAGGCAAAGCCACTACGGGCGGCACGGATACGCTGGGCGCCCTCATCCAGCGTGCCTTTCCGCACATGAGCACAGCAAAACTGATGCAGCTTTTGGACGCGGCCGTGATCCTTCTCTCCGTTTGGATTTTTGGCGTACAGATCTCCATGTACGCTGTCATTTCTGTCGTCCTGTCAAGCCGGATCGCAGATGGCATCACCAGCGGTTTCCGCAACGCTTACTCGGCGTTTATTATTTCGCCCTGCCACCAGGAAATCGCCAATCGCATCATGCACGAACTCAACCGAGGCGCCACAAGGCTCTCCGGAACGGGCATGTATACCGGCAAGGACAGACCGGTTCTTCTGGTCGCCGTCTCCAAGAAGCAGGCTGTCATCCTGCGGGAGCTGGTCGCGGAAATCGATCCGGATGCTTTCATGATCCTCACCGATGCACAGGAGATCCGCGGAGAGGGCTTCCTTGGATACAGCAGGGAAGAACTTTGAAAGTAGAACCACATGGATTTTGGGTTGGGCACAGAAGCCCTGTTTCTTGAAAGTGGAACCACATGGTTACTGGGTTGGGCACAGAAGCCCTGTTTCTTGAAAGTGGAACCACATGGATTTTGATCGTTTGGGTACACAGACCGTGTTTTGACAGTTCAGCGCCAAATAATTGAGTGATATTAAGGCCACATTGGGCATATACAAGGCTTTTCGAAAAAAAGTCTCCAAAGAAATCTACAATTTGTGGAACTATATATCGACAAAGTTGCTTCTGTGCCCAACCGCCACGAAAAAGGCAGGAAATCAACGGGACCACATCAAAAAAGGGCTGCCGCACATGCGGCAGCCCCAATTTCATTTGGATCACTTATCACTCATTTCCGTCCGGGTTTGTATCAGGCTTGTCCTTCGGTGCTTCCTGCGCGGGAAGAACCGGATCTGTCCCCTTCTTCTTTCCGAAAAGACCTCCCTTGTTCTGGCGTTTTGCCTCTCTGGCCGCCCGTTTTGCGGCATCCGCTTCCGCTTTCGCGCGAGCCTTCTCGTTCATCATCTTCGCGTATTCCGGATCGGACATCATGGCGATCTTCTTAGCCCGGCTCTTGCGGGCCTGCCTGATGAGAAGCGCGATCACGATTCCCAGAAGGATCAGGAAGGGGAAGGATCTGACGACGAACAGAACAATTCCCTCGCAGAAATCCCTGAAGCTGCTGATCGCGTCTTCAAAGGCGTACTTGACCTTTTCCGGGAAGGTTGTTGTAGGCGTCTCATCGGAGTAACGCTTGACTTCCTGCAGGTCAATATAGATGGTAGAGTACTGAACGTCTTTATCCATGGCCGAGAGATCGGTCTTGTACGCGTTGAGCTGACGCTCCACATCCGAGAGCCTGGACTCCACAGCGATCATATCCTCGATCGTCTCCGCCTTGTCCATCATGGCCAGGAGTCTCTCCTGCTCCTTCTCGAGCGCCTTTTTGTAGGTCTCCTTGTTTGCGTAGACCTGGCTGATGTTCTCCGCGTTCATAGAGCGGTTCATGACCTTTCCGTCGCCGCTGAGGGAATCCATGAAGGACTCGAACTTTTCAGAAGGAATCCTTGCTGTAATGCTAAGGCTCCTGGTGCTGCTCGATCCGGAAGAATATCTGTACCAGTTATAGTCTCTGTCGCTTTCGCTTTCCGCCTCGGAAAATCCGCCGGCATCCCGGATCTTTTTGCGGATGCTCGCCGCGGACTTGTCATATTCCAGTGTCTGAATACTGAGGTTTCCCGTATAGACGATCTTTTGGCCGTCCTGCGCCCGCAGCGCGGACGTCTCCTCGCCGTTCGTGCCGCTGTCTTTCATGGCGCCGCCCGCTTCCATGGGTTCCATGGCAGCTTCAGCATCAGCCATGTATGTGCCTTCCGCCACATCATACGCCGCTTCTTCCGCCGCGTATTCCATGTCTTCCTTCATATACGATGCAGACGGTGCATCGCTGTAGGAAGCGGAATGGCCGCATCCGGAAAGACACAGCGCCATTACAAGAACCGCGGGCACCACAAATCTCTTTTTCATGCTACTCCTCCCTTCAGCGGAACAGCTGCATCACCGCCTCATATTCCGCATGTGAAATCTTCATGACCACGCCGGGGATACTGTCCAGACTGATATATTCGTTCTCATAGAATGTAGCCTTGTTCACTTCCCCGCCTTTCCGGGTCAGATAAACATAATAGACAGGTTTTCCTTTATTTGCCAGGAAAGAAGGCTCGGCCCTGCCGCTCTCAAATGCGGCTGACAGCGCCGCCTCCCCGGCTCTGGTATAGTCGGGCACAGTCCTGGATCCGCCTTTGGCTTCATCCTCTGCCGAGATATACTCGAGGGAGACGTATTCATCCGCCATCTCTCCCAGCAGGTCCACTGCAGTCTTTCCGGCATTTTCTGCCAGCGACTTATCCTGCGCGCTCTCATCATCGGGCACTTCTGCCTCCACGGGAGAGCCGGTGTCTTCGCTCTGTACGGAATCGCTTTCCTGCACAGAATCTTCTGCGCTTTCGTAATCCGTCTCCGGCATCGCTTCTTCCTGCGCGTCCTCTGCCATAGCTTCTTCCGCCGCTTCCGCCATATACTGTTCATCCTGGCTCTGCGTCACGGATCCGGAGGTCAGGTTGCTGCTCTTTGCGCTCTTTAAGCCGCGGACGCCTGCCAGTTCCCTGGCCATAAGCAGCAGGAAAACAGCAGCCGCTGTCGTCGCGGCGATCGTAAAGTACCGTTGAAATCTCGCTCTGCTGTTCTTCGCTTTGCGTTTCTTCCTGCGTTCCGCTTCTTCCTCTTCCCGGGCAGTCTCTATTCTGTGTTCACTTCGCAGGATCAACTCATCGTCGATCCCCTCCATTGCTCTGTAAAGGTCCTCCGCTCTCATTACATAAATCCCCCCTCTGCCAGGAACTTGCGGAGTTTCTTTCTGATCCTGCTAAGGCTCACCGTGACATTGTTCTCCGTCATCTGATAACGCCGGGCAATGTCGGAAGTCGCCTCAGAAAAGAAGTATCTCCTCACAAACAGCCTTGCCTCCTTATCCGGGAGCTCTCTCGCGAATCTTCCGATCGCCTCTCCCAGTTCTTTGGCCTCGTACGCTTCCACCGCGTCCCAATTGCCGGACGTATCCGCGCACTCTGCCAGCTCGTCGAGCACCGCCTCCATCGTGCCGTTTCCACGCTTGGCGGCGCTTCTTGCTCTGTAGCGGTCAAAAGCCAGATTTCTCGTGATCTTGGCCAAAAAAGCGCGCAGAATAGAAGGCCTCTGCGGAGGCATCGAATTCCAGGCCCGCAGCCATGTGTCGCTGACACATTCCTCCGAGTCCTCGCGGCTTCTCAATATGTTGTCCGCTACTGTGTAACAATAATTTCCATATTTGCGGTCTGTCTCTTCGATGGCTCTTTCGTCCCTCTTCCAGTACAGATCGATGATTGCGGTATCTTCCATGGATTTTCCTTTTTAATTTAGGCTATATGCACCGCTTATACTTGTATTGACGGCGCGATACTCCGTTCCTTACAGATTTATTTTCTAAAAATCAATATTAACAGCTGACGCTGTCGTCAGAACAGTCTCACATATCCCTCGAGGGAATCGGCTTTCACTTTCAGCGCTCTGCATCCTGCGCTCACATAGATGGTGCAGGGATACTTGCTGTTTCTCGCCTCCTGGATCATGTTGGCTCCGGCAATGTTTCCGTCAAACGCGATCAGCCTGGAGGGCCTCCTCTTAAAGATCTCATAGGCAAAACTCTTATATGTGCCCATTGGAACCGGCTCGATGGAGACGCGGATACCGGCCTTGCTTCCGAGCAGTTTCCTGCACTCTGCCTCCGTGATCATAGAAGGCACCATTGCGAAGATGCGGAACCTGCCCCGGTTCTTCCTGACCAGGTACTGTTCGTAGCCGCGCAGCGCGTGTCCGATGACAAAAAACACCTTTTCCGGGTCTTCCCGCTCAAGCAGCCGGTCGATCCTCCGCTTGTTCTCCTCTGTCATCCTGACTCTGTGATTGTCGTGGCTGAAGCTTCCGCCGATGATCACGATCGGTTCGCCATCCGGAGGAAGTTCGCGGATCTGTCCGGCCAGAGCATCTGCCGCCCGCAGGGAGCGCTTTCCGATCAGGGAGATCCTGTGATCGATCTCATGATGTCCTGCCCGGATCTTTTCATCATATTCCGCGGTTTTCCTTTCAAAAGTGCGAAGGCTGGCCTCAAGAACGGCGTCCTCCGCCTGCCGCATCCGAAGCATCTCCTCATCGGACAGGCCCAGCATCTTCTCCAGCGAGAGCTGCTCGTCGATCGAATCGCTCCCGTAGATCGCGCCTCCGTCTGTTCCCTGAACGCATCGGATCCCTTGGGCCAGATAGTGGCGGAGCGGGTGGTTCCGCATACCGCTCAGGTTGTTCAGGCGCACATTGGAGGTGATCTGAAATTCGAGAACAGCGCCGCTCTCTTTCAGTTCTTTGATCAGCGCTTTTCCCTTGCCGCGGCGCAGGTCCGGCGTATACAGACCGTGTCCGATCCTGACCACCGGCATCTTCTGCCCCGGAGCCAGCGCTTCTTTTATGCATCGGAGGCTGTTGGCGATATTGTCGCGCAGCCCGTCATTCTCGCCGGCATGGATCCTGATCACAAATCCGGGATCTGCCTTTGCGATCCTCACGATCTCATGGATCACCGGTGCGATATCCCTTATGTCGTTGAGTTCTTCTCCGATGATATCGCTTCCCGCCACATAGGGATCGGCGATCACATCTTCCAATGTCTCCAGATTCTCGCGGAAATAGTCTCCCGTCTCCACCTGATCTTTGACGATCGTCAGCGGAATGCGGCGGATCGCTGCAAGGAAGCGGAGAAGCACGCCTGTCTCCTTTGTAATGGCAGGCATGACAGCGTGGACCTGGGCGAGCATTTGGGCGGCTCCCTGTCTTTTGACCAGGGTCGTATCCGATATTTCCGCATAGCAGATTCCCTGTCTCGCGTAGCTGCGCGCGATCCACAGGAGCTTGTCCTGAAACAGTGTATTGTCACGGTAAGCCGGGGATTTCCGGTCTTCCAGAATCTGGACCACCGCGGCTCTGATGTCCGCATCCGGGATCTGATCGATACTGCCGCGGTCCAGTGGCATGGGATCGTCGGCTTTTACTCCCTTGGCAAAAACATAGCGGTAGAGATATACCTTTTCCAGGTTGGTGAATACGGCCTGCCCGTCTTTAAGAATGGCCAGCGACCTCCGGATCCTGGGGATATTGTAGGCCGCATCCTCCGGATCGTTCAGGATCAGGTCGGCAAAATTCAGAAATGTATTGTCATCGATCCTTCGGGTCAGGTACTTGCCGGTCAGCCCGCAGTCCTTGTACTGCTCCTCCGACAGCCTGCGCCGCTCCGCGAGCTTTTCATGCTGCGCCCTGGTGCAGCGCAGGCCAAGCTTTTTGATATAGTAGAGCGGATAGCGGATCTGATGGCAGATCCCCAGCGCGATCAGAAGATCGGGGTGGAGATTGGCGTTCATATGTGTATGAAGATCCGTGCGGAATTTGAGTTCGGTCCGGATATAAGTCTTGACGATGGTCCTCTTTTCGTCGAGGCGATAGTCCTTGGTCTGGCTCATCAGCGTCTTGGAGATCGCCGGGATCTGCGCCTTGATCTCGACGCGTCCGTCCGGGTATATATTGGCCACCTTCGTATCCCCGAGCCGGAATATATAAAGCTGCCTGTTATAGCCGTCGATATAGCTGGGAACAGTTCCTCTGATGACCAGCAGTCCGTTGCTTCCCTCCGAGAGCGGCAGCCCGCAGAGCGCCGCCAGGTTCCGGATCAGGTTCCCGGTCCCGTGGTTGGGCGTAGAGAGTACAAAGCGCATAGTCCCCCCGCGCTCTCTGTACAGGTTCACGATCACATCTTTTTCTTTATCCAGGTAAAAGCGCTGAAACCATGTCACGGCTTTCGGATCTCCTTTTTCTCGCAGCTTTTGTTACAAGCACATTTAATACATTATAGCAGATTTTGACGCACGAAAAGGACCGAATCACATGTGCGGCGGAATGGTCTGTCACGCCATAATAAAAGGACTGCCGTATCAGGAATCATCTCCTGATACAGCAGTCCTTCCGATTATTCATATTTTATTCCGTATAAATGACATAAGCCTCATAGGGCGAGAGTATTCCGTCAAAGACGTCGCTTCCCTCATAGTTCTGGATCAGCACTTCGCCGTTCCTGAACTCCTCATCCGGCATAAACTCTCTCTCATTGTCAGAGAAATTGCAGACGACCAGAAGTTTTTTCCCATCCAGCTCTCTCGTGTAGACATAGAGCTCGGGGTCCTCAGCAAGCTGCAGGTCGTAGTGGCCGTAGACGATGATCTCGTACTTGTGGCGCAGCTCGATCAGTTTCTTGTAATAGTTAAAGACGGAGTCCGCGCGCGCAACCTGCTCGGCGGCGTTAACCTTCTTGTAGTTGGGGTTGACGGCCAGCCAGGGCTTTCCTGTTGTGAATCCGGCGTTGGGGGAATCATCCCACTGCATCGGTGTGCGGGCGTTGTCACGGCTCTTGTTGGCGATCTTGGGGAAGATCTCACTGGGTTTCCAGCCCATCTTCTCCGTCAGCTCATAGTAAGCGTTGATCGACTCCAGGTCATTGAAGTCCTTGACAGACTGGAACGGATAGTTGGTCATGCCCAGTTCCTCGCCCTGATACACGTACGGCGTGCCCTGCATCATATGCAGGCAGGTCGCGATACACTTGGCAGAGATCTCACGGTACTCATCCGAAGGATCTCCCAGGCGGTTGACAACGCGGGGCTGATCGTGATTGCAGAAGAAAAGGCTGTTCCAGGCCACTTCATCCAGTCCCTTCTGCCACTTTGTCAGGTTCTCCTTGAGCGGTACGAGAGGCATCTTTCTGGTGGACCACTTGAACTCCGCGTCGCCGTCAAGACCGACGTGCTCGAACTGGAAAACCATGTTGAGCTCGGTGCCTTCGCTGTTGGCATATTTTTTGGCCTCTTCGAGCGTGACGCATGCCGTCTCACCGACAGTCATGATATCAAATTTGGAGAGGACCTTCTCGTTCATCTCCTGCAGGTACTCATGGACGTGCGGTCCGTTGGCCGTGCAGCCGCAGTCTCCGTAGAGCTCGTTCATGAGCGGCGCGTCGGGAAGACCGGCAGGCTTGGAGATCAGGCTGATGACGTCCATTCGGAATCCGTCAATGCCCTTCTCGCACCAGCGGGTCATCATATCGAAGACATCCTTTCTCACTGCCGGATTGTCCCAGTTGAGGTCGGGCTGCTTGGGGGAGAACAGATGCAGATAGTACATCCCCGTTGTCTCGTCAAATTTCCACGCGGAGCCGGAAAACCAGGATCCCCAGTTGTTGGGTTCTTTTCCGTCCCTGCCCTCTCGCCAGAAATAATAGTCTCTCTTGGGGTTGTCCTTACTGCTGCGGCTCTCCAGGAACCACTTATGCTCATCGGACGTATGGTTGACAACAAGGTCCATCACGATCTTGATCCCGCGGGCATGAGCCTCTGCCAGCATGCGGTCAAAATCCTCCATCGTGCCGAACTCATCCATGATCGCCTCATAATCGCTGATGTCATAGCCGTTGTCATCGTTGGGCGATTTGTAGACGGGAGAGAGCCAGATGACGTCTATGCCGAGCTGCTTCAGGTAATCCAATTTGGACGTGATCCCGTTGATGTCGCCGATCCCGTCGCCATTGCTGTCCGCGTAGCTCCGGGGATAGATCTGATAAATAACACTTTCTTTCCACCAGGTCTTTTTCATACTTACCTCCAAATCCAAAAGCCTTCCTTTTGTCTCCCGGTCATCCTGCAGAACCGGTCAGTCCTGTTCCGGCATCCTGCCATACATAGCTGTCAGCTCTGCGATCCTGCCGGCCAGTTTGGCAGACAGATCCTTTTTGTTCACGCGCCACTTCCAGTTCTTGCCGTTCGTGGACGGCTGGTTGATACGCGCGCTGTTGTCCAGTCCCAGGTAATCCTGCAGCGGAATGATGCAGTAATCCGCAACGGAACCAAACGCCGCAATGATCATCTTTTCCACGATCTCCTGCGGGTCTTTGGTCCGGACGTCCAGATATTCGCAGACCTGCTTTCTCTCCACAGGGAGAATACTGTCGATCCATCCGCGCAGGGTCTCGTTATCATGCGTTCCCGTGTAGACCACGCAGTTGCGCTGATAGCGGTAAGGCAGGTACTCCATGGCACCGGACGAATCTCTCGAGTCAAACGCGAATTCCAGCACCTTCATGTTGGGGAAGCCCGTGTCGCGCACCAGCTGGCGCACAGTCTCCGTCACGTAACCCAGATCCTCCGCAATGATCGGCGTCTCGCCAAGGCTGGCCTTGATCGCGTCGAACAGATCTGTGCCGGGGCCCTTCTCCCAATGTCCGGTCGCCGCCGTATCCGAATCAGCCGGAATGGCAAAATATTCATCGAATCCGCGGAAGTGGTCGATCCTGATGACGTCATAGAGTTCTCTGCACTTGGCGATGCGGCGGATCCACCAGTCGTATCCGGTCTCCTTGTGCTTATCCCAGTTGTACAGGGGGTTGCCCCAGACCTGTCCGGTTGCAGAAAATCCGTCCGGAGGGACGCCCGCGATCATGCGGATGCGGCCTCTGGCGTCAAGCTGGAAGAGCTCTCTGTGCGCCCAGAAGTCCGAGCTGTCGGCTGATACATAGATCGGAATATCTCCTATGATCCGGATCCCTTTCTCTGTTGCGTAATCCCTGAGTTTTTTCCACTGTCTTGTGAATTCATACTGCAGGTACTCATAAAACCCGATTTCATCCGTCAGTTTCTGAGACCACTCTGCAACAGCCTTCTCCGTATGGTCCCGGATCGCCGGCTCCCAGTCATTCGTTCCCGCGCCGCCGTGGACGTCCTTTACCGCCATGAAGAGGGCGTAATCGGACAGCCAGAATTCATTGTCCTTCACAAACTCCGCAAACTCAGCAGATTCCTTATGCCCGCTTCTCTTATATGCTTTTCTGATCAGGTTCCAGCGGCCGTTGTAGAGTTTGCCGTAATCGACTTCTCTGCCGTCCCCGAAATCCGCCGCGTCACACTCTTCCTCTGTCAGGAGTCCCTGTGCGATCAGATCTTCCAGGCTGATCAGATACGGATTCCCTGCGAAGGTCGAGAAAGACTGATAGGGTGAATCCCCGTACCCGGTAGGGCCAAGCGGCAGGATCTGCCAATAGGTCTGCCCCGCTTCTTTCAGAAAATCCACAAACTTATACGCCTCCTCCGAAAAACAGCCGATCCCGTATTTGCCGGGAAGGCTGAAGATCGGGAACAGAATTCCGCTTGTACGCATCGTTATCCTTCCTTTCCTTCCGTGTTTTCATCCTCCAGTATCCAGGGTTTCTCTTCTTCCGCTTCCGGTTTTCCCATCATTTTTTCAAAGACCGGCATATAGATCAGTGCGCAGAAATAGCCGGGAAGTGATAAACCGAGTAAAAAAAACAGCGGAAGCAGACGTGTCACATTATAAAGCAGGTAAGGGACCGCTGCGCTGATCAGGACCATCAGAATAGTCCTCGGAAAATAGGCGATCGCCAGGATCCCTGCGTTCTTAAAAGCCGCACCGGTCTTATACACAAAACGGGCTGTCAGCGGTATGACATACACATAAATCGCAGCTGCTGCGAACGCCGCCGCATAGATCGGGATCAGCATTGCTCTGGGCAGGCCCGCCTGTCCGGAGGAAATGATCCTGTAATCCACATAAAGAAACACTGCGGCAGCCAGCATGATCAGCCAGATCGGCGTCGCGTTCTTAAGGTTCTCCTTAAAGCGCTTCCAGAATTCAGATAGCAGCGGTCCGCCCCTCTCCTCGATCATCTCCATGAATATATAATGCATGGCTGCCAGAGAGGCGCCTGCCGTTACCACCGGGATGCAGAAAATGACTGTCAAAATATTGAGAAACATGAGTGTGCTCAGATCCGTGAGCGCCCGCATCACCGGCCCATCCTGGCCAAACAGATTCTTCATACTTTTCCTCTTGTTATTGCAGCAAACACAGGTTATACGAATCGAGAGGCTGCACCGGTTCCGGCACAGCCTCTCTCCCAATTGCAATGTAGTCCTATATCAGCCCTTGACTGCGCCTTCTACCATTCCGTTCATGATCTGCTTCTGGCCGATCAGGAAGATGACGACCATGGGGATGATCGCCAGCAGCGCTGCTGTCAGGATCAGATCCCACTGCTTGACGTAGGA
>Ga0326514_10002167_pt1 | contig 12571 bp, 10 predicted proteins | sample 3_2548_0518_D_FD_203653 | JGI IMG/M metagenome (GOLD analysis project Ga0326514, IMG submission 203653) | Bovine rumen microbial communities from UC Davis, California, United States - 3_2548_0518 | ecosystem: Host-associated > Mammals > Digestive system > Stomach > Rumen | place: USA...
AGAGCATGTGTTGAAAACGATGACATCGGCAGCATCGAGCTCTCCGCCGGAAGATTCCTTAAGTCCCATTGAAGTCAGCATTCCCGTGAGTTTCTCGGAATCAGATTCATTGAGCTGACATCCGTAAGTCAGTACGTTATATGTTAAAGTTCTTCCCTTGCGTGCTCCCAGAGATGAAAAATACTCACGAAGCTCCGATATAGCGGCGTCAAAGTCAAGCTTGTCTTTATCTGTAGTCTTAATAATTGCCATTTAATGCTCCATTTCGTAACCTCGCTAATTATACAGTAAATCGCTTTATATTTTTAATTAAAATTACACTAACGCGTTATTATTTGTTTTTTCCTCAAAAGAAAATATAATGTTATGGTCAAAATCAAAATGGGAGACCTTATGAAAGCATTCGGTAAAAAGATCTTAACCGGCATAACTGCCCTTTTCATCACTGTTTCAAGCATTTTGGCTTCCACAGGCACAATTGTTGCGGCCGATGAAACACGTCCTGACGATCCCAACGACGGCATCGTCACCGCTTCAGAGCGCAAAACTGACCTTTTAAGCGAAGTTCATGAGGATGCTCCTGAGATCTCCGCTTCTTCTTATATTCTTTACGATGCCACCAGCGGCACTATCCTTTTGGGCAGTGATTACGATGTCCAGAAAGAGCCTGCCTCAATGACAAAGGTCATGACTGTCCTTCTTGCATTGGAGCGTCTCGACATGAACGAGACCGTCACCATCACTGAAGAGATCGCCGAAGCAATGGACGAGATCACTTCAGACTATGTTAAGCTCGGCCTTCAGGAAGGCGAAGAGATCAGCGTACAGGATCTCATTTATGCTGCAGTCCTCAAGTCAGCCAACGATGCCAGCCTTGCGCTCGGCATGTACATGGGCGGCACGGAAGCAGGCTTCTGCGAGATCATGAACGCCAAGGCTTCAGAGCTCGGCTGCATCAATACACACTTCTCTTCTGCTTACGGTCTTTCAGACCCAAACAACGTTACTACACCTTACGATATGGCTCTTATCCTTAACGAAGCCGTAACCAACACAAACTATTCAGAGATCGCCAAGACTCTTAACTATACGATCAGTGCTACCAACAAATACAGCAGCGAGAGAGACCTTGCCAACAGCAACAGGTTCGTAAACACAACAACATACGGTTACGAATACTATGCGGGCGGTAAGACAGGATTTACGAATTCCGCAGGCTACACTCTCTGCGCAGCTGCAAAGAAGAACAACAGGACACTTGTCGGATGCGTATTTAACGCAGAAGACCCTGACATCAGATATTCTGACCTCATAAGACTTTTCGAGTACGGCTACTCAACATTTGCAACGGTCGAGATAACTGAAGCCGAGTTTACTCCCCTTGTTGAAGAGGCCAACATGCAGATCTCAGACCTCCTGTCAGACACAAACCTTTATGTAGCCGAGCAGCGAGTCGTTCTTGACCAGTACATTACGACCACATCAGCAAGAGCCCAGCTCGGAAGCACAAACAGGATCGATCTGTCGCAAACGGTAATCGACACTCAGGTTGATGAACAGACACTTGAGATACCTCTTTGCAAGGTTTATTCCGATAAGACATATCTCATCGGAACCCTTGTCATTGAGATTCAGAAAAAAGCCGGCGTCGTAGAGGTAAATCCTGAGAAGATCACCAATCTTACCAGCGTCCGCAGCATTCTCGTGACTTTCGCCGTATTGTCGGGACTTATTCTCCTGCTCGTGATCGTGCTCCTCATCTTCCGCGCACGCATAATCAAGCGCAGAAGAGACGAAGTCACCAAGCGTGCAAATATGCTCTGATAATCAGGAATCGCTGTTATTGCATTCGTTGCAGATCCCGTAGAAAACCGTTCTTTTAGGATCAAGCACAAAGCCGTGTTCTTCTGACACGTGCTCGAAAAATGCATTTATCTCATCACAGTTGAGGTGGATAAGCTTGCCGCACTGCTCACATTTCATGTGATAGCACTTTCCCTGGCTGCAGTGCTCCGTGCCTATAAATTCATAGCAAGCCGGAGACTTCTCATCGATGATGTACTTATTTACCAGGCCGTCAGTCGTAAGGCGGTCCAGACGTCTGTATATCGTGGCCTGGCCGATGTTTATTCCCTGTTTTCTGAAATGATCGGATATCTCCTGGCTCGTGAAATGCGAACCCGCATTATCCTTAAGGAAATTAAGGATCTCACAAGACTGCTTAGTATTATATGAGCCGCTCTTTGTTCTGCCCATCTTAATCCTCCGATCAGCATCTAACTGTAAGTTAGGATATTAGGAGCGGATTGAATTGTCAATCTATAAGAAGTTTATTAACTAATATGCTATTATTAGATTTTATGAGCACAAACAGCCCCGCTGTTATATTTATCTTAATAAAATTGGAAGATTTGGATGGAAAGCACGCAGGTTAAGAAGAAAAAGCTGAATCCCGAGACCATTGTAGTCGTTGTGATATTGGCAATAATCATATTCCTCTTTGCATTATTCATGAAGGACATCATGATTCCTCTGTTCAATATGCAGATGAACAATGACCTTGACGGAGCAAGCGAGCTCTTAAGGAGCACAGGCATATTCGGCGGCGTCAGCGTTATCCTCATCGAGGCGCTGCAGATGATCATCATCTTCGTCTCTGCAGAGTTCATCCAGATAGCAAGCGGCCTTAGCTACCCCATTTACATCTCACTTCCCTTGTGCGATATCGGAATCTGCCTTGGCGCTACGATCATCTTTATGCTCGTCCGTGTGTTCAAGTTTAACAGTTCGACCTATGAAAAGAACCGTGGCATGATCGACAAGATCGCATCTAATGCCAAGGACCGCAACATCGTGATCCTGCTCTATCTCCTCTTCTTCATGCCGTTCATTCCTTTCGGCGCCATCTGCTATTACGGCGCCAGCACTAAGATCTCATACGGCAAATACATGCTTACGGTATCTACCAGCGCTATTCCTTCAGTTGTCGTATCCGTACTTATCGGTCAGGCAGGAAAACTCTTCTTCACAAACAGCATCCCGCTCTGGCTCCTGGTACTTATCGTAATTGCGTTGTCAGTAGCTCTTTTCGCGCTTATCTACTGGTTCATGCATAAATTCGTCCTCAAGGGTACCGATAAGACACCGGACTCCCTTTTCTTCGATATTTTCTTCATGGTCGTAAAGCTCATCCAGCTTGGCAAGAAGAAGCCTGTCGTAGAAGACGATCGTATCTTTGAAGCTGATGCTCCCTATATAATCCTTGCTAACCACGAGAGCTTCATGGACTTCTTTTATCTGAACTATATTTCCCACCTCAAGAGTCCTGCTTATGTCTTTAACCGCTACTACTTGACCAGCCCGCTGTTCAACATAATGCAGAAACACTGCGGATTCATTCCCAGAAGACTCTGCGCGGATGACCCTGAAGCAGACGCGAAAATCGAATCCACAATAAAGCACGGCTTCCCGGTCGTCATGTTCCCTGAAGAGCGTCTTTCTCCTGACGGGCGCTCACAGAGTTTTGCACGTAAAGATGCAGAATTCTACAAGAAGCAGAATGTTGACATTGTTCTTGTAAAGATCGATGGCGGATACTATGCTCATCCGAAGTGGCGCAGAAGAAAGTATTCATCAGACATCAAAGTAAAAGTTGAGCGTGTTATAAAGCGCGACGAGATTGCTTCCATGTCTGAAGACGAACTTAATAACATCATCCGTGACACACTCTATAACGATGCATCCAAGTCCAATATCACTTACCGTCAGGGCGGCAAGGCAACCGGTCTCCAGAAGATCCTTTACCGTTGTGCCGACTGCGGAGAGCTCTATAAAACAACAGGCAGCGGCAACGATTTCAAATGCACGGCTTGCGGCAAGGTTCACACCTTTGATAAGAAGTACCACTTCACTGACAGTATGCAGTCAATCGCAGGATACTACGAAGCTATCCGTCTGCTTGAAGAAAAAGATCTGGATTCCCTCAATCTTACTGCTGATGTAAAGATGAAGGTCTTCTCTGACAAGCTCAGGGTAACAAAGCGCGAAGATGGCGTATGCACTCTCGATAAAGAGAACTTCAAATATAAGTCCGGCACAGAAGAATTCACCATTCCGGTCAAAGATATCCAGGCTCTTGTATACCAGGCCGGCAAGAGATTTGAGCTCTACCACGACGGAAAGCTCCACTTCTTCTATCCCAAAGATAATCCTAACCAGGTTGCACGCTGGGCATTGCTGGTAGATCTGATCAACGCAGACAGATAACTAAACCTGCCTCCATTCATTTCAAATAATCAGGGGCCGTCTAAATGTGCAGCACCATTTGTAATGTTGAATGATCCCTTCTTATAAATGTGTTGCAAATTTGTCGGCCTAAAACAGTGTGAAAACATCGACAAAAAGTCGGAATTTATCAAAATCCGAGTTTTTGTCGGCCTTAAAACGCTTATTCACATCGACAAATCTGCAACAAGGCACTGTAGAATTTGAAGTAAAGAGTTAAAGAATAGTACAACAACGGTTTGTACTGTTATTCCTCTTTGTTGTTCTTTGCCTGATCGTATTCCCAGATAAGTTCTTCCAATGTCTGATACAGACGGTCAGGTTCGACGGGTTTTGAAAGATGCGCATTCATTCCGACCTGCAGTGATCTTTGTACATCCTCATCGAAAGCGTTCGCCGTCATGGCGATAATCGGTATTTTCTTTGCATCAGGTCTGTCGAGCGCACGGATGGCTTCTGTTGCAGCAAGGCCGTCCATTTCAGGCATGCGCACATCCATGAGGATCGCATCGTAATACCCTTCTTCGCTCTTATTGAACATATCCAAAACGATCTTACCATTCTCGGCATGATCTATTCCGGCACCTCTTACCATGATGATCTGCTCCATGATCTCAGCATTGATCAGAACGTCTTCGGCCATCAGGATATGTCTGTCCTTAAGATCGGCACGGCTCTTCTCATTGAACAGGCTCATGCTGTTCTTTCGTGCAATACGCTCAAACTCATCTATTACGTTGGATGCGAACAGGGGCTTTGCGAGGAAGCTGTCTACACCGGCATGGATCGCTTCTTCCATGATCTCATCCCAGTTAAATGACGTAAGGATGATTACCGTGGTTTCTTTTGCATAGCGCTGACGGATCTGGCGGGCTACGTCGATACCGTCCATCTCAGGCATCTTCCAGTCAAGAAGAACAAGATTATAAGGATCGTGCTTTGCATGACTTACTTCAAGCATGTTAAGAGCTTCCTGTCCGCTGTAACATGTATCTGCCTTTATGCCTGCTTCATCCAATACGATACGTGCATGTTCAGCTGCGATCTCTTCATCATCGACTACAAGGATTCTCATATCCTTCGGATTAACAAAGTTTGTTGAAGAGAACTGGTGTTCGCAGTTATTCAGGGTAATAACGACCGTGAATTCAGTGCCTACACCCTTCTCTGATTCCACGGAGATAGTTCCGTTCATGAGCTCAACAATGTTTTTGGTGATAGCCATTCCAAGTCCGGTGCTGCCGTATTTGTTATTGCGGCTGCTGTCTTCCTGTGCAAACGTATCGAAGATCCTCGGAATGAATTCTTTCTCCATTCCGATACCGGTGTCTTTGACAGTAAGCTTGAGCGTTGAATGATCACCATATACAGCCATGCGCTCAACTGCAAACTGTATGCTTCCCGGAGCATCGGTAAACTTGATAGCGTTGGATAAGATATTGATGATGATCTGCTTAAGCTTCATGTCATCGCCGATATAGTAATCGCTTACGCCGCCTGTTACGTGGCATTCATAGTGAAGTCCCTTTTCATTACACTGGGACATGACCATCGTGTTGATCTGTTCGAGCATATTGCTGAACGAGAACTCTTCCTTACGGATTATGAGACGTCCTGATTCGATACGGCTCATGTCAAGGATATCGTTGATAAGGCCCAAGAGGTGTCTTGCACTGCCTCCGATCTTTTCCAGGTATTCTCTTGTATCTTCAGTCAGTGTCTCGTCACGGAGCGCAAGACTGTTAAGTCCGATGATCGCATTCATTGGAGTACGGATCTCATGACTCATGCTCGAGAGGAATGCCGTTTTCGCTTTATTGGCCTGCTCTGCAGCATCCAGAGCTTCGGCCAGAGCCTGATTCTTTTCCAGTGCATCGCGCATTTCCTCGTCGATTACGGTAAGTCCGAGTCCGACTGTGTGGACGGTATTATCGTCACGTTCATCAGGATGACGTTCGCCTGCCATACGGATCATCTCGTAATATTCTTTTCCGTCTCTCTGGGCAAGATAACGGTATACGATAATGAGATTATCTGCCAAAGCCTTACGGATGTTCTCAGGATCTATGAACTTAAAGAATCCGTCGCGGTAGCTTTCTGCAACAGAGTTATTCGCATATTTCGAGAAGAACTCATAGTAAGGGAAATGAACGCCTTCTGCAGGTTGTTCCTTATCCGTGGGATCGGCTCTGTAGCAAACGGCATCATCTTTATCGAGATCGATATGGTAAACGCAGCGGTAATCTGATGCCAGTGCGGTGATCATCTTATCCTGCTGTTCTCTGTGATGGTACTGCTCCAGGATCTCGGCATTGGCTTTCTCAAGTTCTTTCCTGGCATTTTCTTTATTGGTGATCTCACGTCTGGATCTTCTTCTGTCACGGACAAGCAAAGCGATTATTATTGCCGCAATGACAAGCATCAGCGTACCAAAAAACGCCATGTTGTCACGCAGCATATCCAACGCTGAATATGTATACAACTGATCGGTATATCTGAACGCAAGATTCTGGGCATAGTCTTCTCCGACAAGACTGATACCGCGGTTAATGAGTCTTAAAAGCCCTTCGTTACCGATCTGAACACCGAAGCATCTGTCATCTTCATATGAAGTCTGCAATAGCGATAATCTCTTGTAACGGTTGTTCCTGAGTATATCGTTTGCTCTCAAGCCGTTTAATGTGGTGCATCCCACTTCACCGTCAATGACAGCCTTAAGGCAGGAATCAACTGACGGATAGAACGTAATCTCCGCATCAGGATAATAAGTCAGAACAAAATAGTACTGCATGCGGTTATTCTCATTTACGGCAAAATGCTTCAGCGTATCGTCTGAATAATCGCCTGAGTACACTATTTCTGTTGCTGCGGATATAACTGAAGTCGACTGGAAGATACCATTTTCTTCCGAATAGAACAGACCGCCGCCTACAGGAAATGCTGTATCGATATTACCCTGCTCAAGATCTTCGATCATGTCATCGTAACTGTCGTAGCCCTTATAAGTCACTGACATATCCTGTATGCCAAGTCCCTCAACGATTTTGTGTACATAGTCTTTTACCAGGCCGGTTACATTGCCTGATGAATCAGTATCACTGTAAGGCAGATAATTATTCAGGTATCCTACCCTGAGCTCATTATGTTCTGAAAGCCACTGCTTTTCCGCTTCAGATAAAGCACGGCTCGAAATGCTTACAGGATAGAATTTATTACGCAGATTGTTGATATAGTTCGGCTCATTAACGGCAAGTTCAGTCTGTGCCTCATTAAGTTCGGCAAGAAGGTCAGGCCTTGATTTTGTCACACACAGATAATAATCAGATGTACCGAACGGACATAAGAGCTCAGCATGATCTCTGCCGTAAGCTCCGTCGCCTTCGGCTGCAAGAATATCAATGTCATGATTGTCGAACGCTTCGAAAAGAGGTTCATAATCGTTGAACTTAATTACTTCTGCCTGTATGGAATGTTCCTTCAGGAAGTTTTGAAGAACATCGACCATCGCACTGTCTATGACACCTATCTTCCTGCCGTTTAAAGTAGAAATATCAAGGGTAATGTCATCATCAACATCATGCTTTACGAGGCTGTATGTCTCATTGCCCATTGCCGCATCAGGATAACCGATAATTGATTCTCTGTCTTCTCTCCACGCAAGGCCTGCAAGAAAATCTATATCGCCGTCCAGAAGCATTTGGTAAAGGTCACCGAATTCACCGTAAACATATTCGTAACGCCAGCCGGCATATTCAGAAAGCTTCTGATAGTACTCATATGCATAACCGGTTTTTACAGTACCGTCAGCTGCACCTTCCTGAAACACTTCCTGCTCATAATAACCGACCCTTACAGTATCTTCTGACGGACCTGCAGCACGGACATTTTGTGGAACGAGCGATACAACAAGTACAACAACACAAAGAAGTGCTGAAAGCAATAAGCTTTTATTCTTATTCAGCCTATGAACCATCACATGATCTCCTAAGTTATACTAAAAGGCCGGCAAGCTCAGAACGCTTTTCCGATATAGTCTTAAGATACTCCGAATAATCAATGTCCTTTCTCTCGCGGAGAAGTTCGGTCAACTCATAAACAGGCTCATATATCGGCGTTAATGCCAGATTGCCGAGCACGCCCTTGAGAGAATGCGCGGCTTCAAACGCTGCATCAAAATCCTTTGCAGCTACTGCATCTTCAAGAGCCTGGAAATTCTTATCATCAACGACCCTGCCGATAAGTTTGAAATAGAATGCCTCATTTCCCATGCAGCGGGATAAACCTTCATCCGTATTGCAGCCTAACTGTTTAAGAGCATTTATGGTAAGCATTAATCCGTCTCCTCTCAGGCATCTTTCTCTACAAGAAACTTCTCGAACTCTTCAGCCGGTACCGGCTTTGAGAAATAGTAACCCTGGATTATCGTGCAGCCGAGCTTCTTCAAAGCTAGATACTGCTCTTCAGTCTCAACGCCTTCAGCAATTACCGGCACTCCAAGGTAATCCGCAATATCGATTACGATACTGATCATCCTCGTGTCGTTCTGCTTATCGAACGCATTTCTGATAAACATCATATCGAGCTTTAATGCATCGATAGGAAGCTCCGAGATCATATTAAGAGATGAGTATCCTGATCCGAAGTCATCCATCTCGATGAAGAAACCGTGGTCTCTTAATTCCTTAACTCTGTCTACGATCTGGTCACCGTCTCTTACATAAGCTGACTCTGTGATCTCAAGATAAATGTCTTTTGCCGTTGTACCGGTCTCTGACGTTATCTTCTCGAAAGTATCTACAAGCGCAGGGTCATACATCTCGGCACGTGAAAGGTTTACCGAGACAGGAACGGAAATGCCGAGACGCATCTTCCAGTCAGCTATGGTCTCAGCCGCACAGCGCCAGATATATTCATCGAGCTGCGAGATAAGTCCGTCTTCTTCAAACAACGGTATGAACTTGCCGGGAGATATCATTCCGAGTGTCGGATGGAACCATCTTACCAGCGCCTCTGCACTGGATAAAACAGGCTTATCTCCTTCAATATTGAATTTAGGCTGGAAGAAAACCTTAAACTGCTTTTCTGCAAGCGCCTTAGGGAATTCATCAACAAGCTGATCCGCAAAGAGCTCATTTTCCATCAGTGTCTCATCGAAAGTGCTGATAAATACGGAGTAGTTATTTCTGATAAGATCCGCAGCAATCTTAGCACGGTCAAATCTGGCTCTGACATCAAGCTTCTTATCACAGGAAGAATACACACCGATCCTGAGTTTTACTGAAGTCGGCATGTCGCAGCATACTTCTGATACTTTATCGGTAATCAAAGTATAGTCATCACGATGGGTGCAATAGACTAAAAACGTATCAGCATTCTTTCTACATATAACGCTGTCAGACGATGAGAATACCGTCAGAAGGCAACCGGCAATCTTTCTTAATATCTCATCGCCTTTTGCCATTCCGAATCGCTCGTTGACAATATGGAAGTGATTGACGTCAAGGCAGAGAGCATCCATATCTGAGTTCGGATGATACTTATCGAACTGCTCGGCATAACGCGAGAAATACTCATATGAGTAAAGTCCGGTAAGCTCGTCGCGTTCTGTCGCACTGATTATCTGACGGTCTTCAGCAAGCTCGATGGAGCGCGATATCCTGGCTCTGATCACATCAGGCTGCGGATAAGGTTTAGGGATAAAATCAGCTGCACCACGCACAAGGCTTTCTACCTCGGATGCCTGGTCAGACGTCAGGACAATAACAGGAATTCCCTTAAGATCAGGATCTTCCTTCAATCGCGACAGAAGATCAAGGCCGTTGAGCTTGGGCATCATGAGGTCCAGGAGAATGAGCGATAAGGTATTGCGGTTCTTCTTTATCACGTCATATGCCATCTCGCCGTCTTCTGCCATCAGGACATCATATTCATCGCATAAGATGTTATTCAGAAGTTCCCGGTTGATCATCTCGTCATCTGCAACGAGGATATTGCGCTTACCATCTACATAAAGATCTGTTGAACGTTTCATTTAGGGATCTCCCTGTAATGATTTTCTAGCTCATATGGAGAGCAAACCTGTACCCTAAAATTATATCACGAGAAATTGATATCAAAGATTACTTACTTTTAAATATGCTGTAAATAAGAGGAAGCCGTCTAATAGGAAATCACAGCTTATACTGCATGAAATTGCCGTTCTTGACGAATCCGAAGTCACTGTAGAGCAAAACGCCCATATCAGAAGCGGTGATCTGTACCACTCCGCATCCATAAGCCCTCGCTTCATCCACGACCATGGACAAAAGCTTTTTTGCTATGCCCTGTCTCCTGTAGTTATTGTCCGTATACATGCTTGACAACAAACCGAGCTTTCCGCTTGGGCAGCCGAAATACGGTGGTTTTTCAACAAAAGACATGCCGCTTGTTCCGACGATCTTATCGCCGTCCACGGCAATGTAAGAGACGAATGTGCCGTCTGCCATATGTCTGTTGTAGTAATCCAAAAGAGCAGGTTTTAGATCTATATCTTCAGTTGCACCTTCTTCACGCAACTGGCCGATCCTTATCCTTATAAACTCATCAAGATCGTTTTTCCCGAGTTTTCTATATTCGATCATACATCCAGTACTTCGCCTATTTTTCTATATGTATCGTAGATTGTCTTAACGCTCTGCTCGAGTACTTTCCTATCATCATCTGCTATATCAAGGCCGGCACTTACTTCGTCAAGGACAGCCTTTTCCTTATCATCGAATTCGGTATCTGCATAAGCAACTCCGAAAAGCTCGAAATAAACGATCTTACGGCTTCTTAAGCTGCTTGACTTAATGCTCTCTATCTCTTTCTTTACATCTACGAGTGACGCATCGATAAACGCAAAGTTAACACCCATCTCTTCATTGTACTGGTTAAGGATAGACACCTCTTCCATAACGCTGCCGTCAACAGACGCCAGTACATTAGCTATATTCCAGAAAGCCTTCTTCTCTTCCATTGTTAACTCATCAAGTAACATATATATCCTCCTGATTATTTCATTATTACACAGACAATTATAACTCCTTGTTTATCCAATTCTTGGATAAATACCCTTTTCGCGCTTCTTAGCCTATACAACACAACCTATTAAAACACCTGTAGACATTATAAGTGCCAACGTCGCAAACAAAAACACAAAGTAAAGTTTTCCGGTAAGAGTATTATGCCGTATGTAATGATCGTTCATATCAATTTGTTCTGTGTATCAGTCATCTTTCCATCCGCACCTTATATTCAGGCGTACCCTCTTCAAGCTGTTTGGTATCAGTGACATTAAAGCCGTGAGCCTGATAAAACCTGATCGCAGATGTATTCTTTTCAAGCACCCAAAGGCAATTTGCATCGTGCTCTTTTTTTGCAAATTCAATCAATTCAGCGCCGATGCCCTGTCCCTGGAAGAAGTGCTCAACGTACAGCTCAACAATTTCTCTGTCAACGATTCTTATAAGTCCTTTAACAATTCCGTCTGCTTCATAAACCCAAATGTCATTAAGGAGCTCAGGATCAGAATACTCCTTAGCAACAGACAAAACCTGAATCTCACCAAAGGAAACCGAATCATCATTAAAGATAGAACGGTAATTCATTCTTTTAACAAAAACCAGAATCTCTGCAATTCTGGATATATCTTCAATCGTTGCTTTTCTGATCATATCTTTCATTTACCTTTTATATTCCCTTCTGATACCATTTCAGGTCATACCATCTGTCAAACTCCCCTTTACTTAACCGCTTATTCTTTAATAATCGCGTTTAATAAGCCCTGCGATGATACCGGTGATATAAACGAACATGAGTACCGAGGTAATGATTATTCCGGCAATTGCAAGGCCTCTGCCAAGTTCTTTCTTTTTCTTGGATTGAATAAGGCCGATAATAGATACGGTAAAGAATACCGGCGCGGTCGTTCCAAGCAAAACGATAGATGCCAATGCACCATAGAATCCGACACAGCACAAAACATTATTTTTATTAATATGAGTTGGAGCGATCGGCACAACTGCAGGTGCCGGTTGAATCGGCTGAACAGGCTGAACCGGTTGAACAGGAACAGCAGCAGGATTTACAGGACTTAAATCCGCGCCGCACTCTGAGCAAAATCTTGCGTTATCATCATTCTGAGTTCCGCATCTGCCACAATACATTTTCTTCCTCCCAAATTATTCCTATTTCTCGGCAAGCATCTTAAGCTTTTCTTCTGCAAATTTCCTGAATTTTGTGTCGCCGCCTTTTTCATAAGCAACAT
>Ga0326514_10002168_pt1 | contig 12570 bp, 6 predicted proteins | sample 3_2548_0518_D_FD_203653 | JGI IMG/M metagenome (GOLD analysis project Ga0326514, IMG submission 203653) | Bovine rumen microbial communities from UC Davis, California, United States - 3_2548_0518 | ecosystem: Host-associated > Mammals > Digestive system > Stomach > Rumen | place: USA: California...
GAACGCTCCTCGGTACGCTTCGAATAGAGGTTGATGAACTCGAGGTTCGCATCCTCGAGGTTGGAGATGTCGCCCGAGATGCCCAATGCTTCGATGGCACTGTCGTCAAGCTTGTTGCGGAGATCCATGAGGAAGCCCTCGATGACGGCACTCTTGGCGTGGTAGGCCTTCTGGGCGATCTTGGCAGGGTACTTGGCGAGGAGGTAGCATCCGACGATGTCCTTGCATGCGTTCAGCGCCTCGTTTTCCTCGGCATAGAGCACCATCTGAAGACGGAGACGGATGCGGCGGAAGATGCTGACACGCTTGGCGTCGGCAACCTGCATTGCAGCAGTGAACTCGCTACCGGTGGTGTTATAGACCTGGTCGATGAGCTTCTGGAGGGTTGCATCGAAAGGAGTCTTGATGGCAGTGAGGCCGAGCTTCTCGGCATCGCCATTGTTGATTGCCTTCTGGAGGTTGATGCAGAAACCAGTGAACTCCGCGTTGTTGAGGCGGGAGACCGCGAAAGTGTTGATGGTAAACATAGTTTCTTTGAAGTTTTAATAGTAAATAAATAAGGTTAACGGATAAGGAAATGAATAAGGTTTTAAGGTCTCAAGATTTGTGCACGTTTCTTTTTGACACTGCAAAGATACGCATTTTTTCTGGAAGTTGTATCAAAATTGGGCTTTAGAGCCCGAAATTAACAAAAGTTGTCACAAAAATTTGTATGAATTCGGCAAAATACGTCAATTTCCATAGAGCAAAGGCTAGCATCTATTTTTAATGAACACAACATAGAAATCTTTATTTCTTTATTTCTTTATTTCTTTAGTTTATCCCGAATATACTCGAATCTCATTTATACTCAAAAATATTTGCTATTCTAATTATTATTCCTTATCTTTGCCCCCGAATCAGAAAAACGAATGTATGCATAAATCTTTTTGCCTCACCTCTCTCATCCTATTCCTCGTGGGAGGATTGGCCATCGAAGCCCCAGCAAGGGATCAGTATTCGCGAGACATTGACCTGCCTGCCACCCCAAACATACAGGTGGCATTGCTGCCTCGACAGGAGCGTGCCGAAATCATTGCTCTGCCCAATACCGAAAAGCGTGTGATGGGATACACCGACAAGCCCATCCCCGAAGGTGCCGAGATGCCCCCGAGCATGAAGCACTGGATGCATTGTGTCGAAGAGGCCATCGAATATGCCGAACTGCATCCCGAAATGGTGCACTTGGGCACTGCCGACACCTTGGGTTTCGAGCCTGTCTCCCCCATCTTGGGTGACATCGAATGGAAGCAGCGCTACCCCTTCAACGCCCTTTGTCCCGACAGCTGCCCCGTGGGATGTGTCGCCACGGCTACCGCCCAGGTGATGTACCACTACCGCTATCCCGACCATGGCTTCGGTTCCTATACCTGGACCTACGACACCATCACCCACCATGTGGACTACGGCAGCGCCACCTACCTCTGGGACAAGATGTTCGACAAGGCCACCGGAGACGAGACCGAAGATCAGATCTTCGAGGTGGCCCAGCTCTGTTATCATTGCGGCGTGGGCCTCGAAATGCAATGGGGCGAGGGCGGCAGCGGCACATTCGAGTATTTCATCCCCGCCTTGCTCCGGCAGCATTACGGCTACAACGACCGCATCGCCCTGGTCGCTCGTCTCAACCGTACCTATTACCAATGGCTGGCCCTGCTGCAGGAGGAAATCTACGCAGGCCGCCCCGTGATCTTCAGTGCCTCGGACCCTGGAGCCGGTGGGCATGCCTTCGTGGTGGACGGCATCGATGAGAGGGGCTACTATCACGTCAACTGGGGCTGGGACGGCAATTACAACGGATACTACGACATCAACATCATGCGTCCCCTCGTGTCGGACGCTGAGGGCCTCGCTGCCACATTCGGCTTCGGTTCGGGACAGACTGCTATCATCAATTGCACCCCCGAACAGGGCGTAGGCACGCGGATTAGTCCCCTCGCCATCTTTCAGGTCTCGCCCACCTTCACGGCCGACAGCCTGGACCTGCTGATCTACTGTGACAACGCGACGAGGATTGGTATGGACGGCTCGGTGCTGGTGTCGCTCGTCGATACCTTAGGCCGAGAGGCGATGACCCTCAAGTCGGATCGCCGCACGTGGACAGCCCGTCAGCATCACGTCTATTCGCAGCATGTGGACTTCCGCATCCCTGCCGACAGCCTCGATGACGGCTCCTATCGCATCGTGCCCTATTTCGTCAGCGACAGCCTGATGTGCTGCGAACTGGAGTGCCCCTACAACCTGCGCTACAAGCTTTGCGTCACTGTGCGCGATGGTGAGATCGTGGAGGCGGCAACCCCCTACGCCAAGGTCAACGACCTCTATGGCTGCAACTTCAGTCTCCAGGACGAGACCCTCGAGACCAACACCCCCTACGAAGCCACCCTCGACGTCCTCAACCGCGGCTCCGATACCTTCGCGGGACAGATCCATCTGTTGGCGAGGCATATCGATGGCGAACAGGTGCGCTTCTGTGACGACAGGACCGCGAGCACCCTCATCGAGCCGGGCGAGACCCGCTCGCTGCACTTCGATCTGAACTTCGACAAGGCGGGCACCTGGACCCTCCGTATCGCTGCCTACAATTTTCCTGCAGGCGTGGGTAACATCAAATGCACATCAGAGAGCGGGATGGCTGTCACCGTGATTGATCCCGCCTCGATTGATGCCGTCCCTGCCGACCCGATCCCGACAGCACCCCTGCATGACCTGTGGGGCCATGCTGTCAGCGTCCCCCAGCGGGGACAGATCTATGTGCGAGGGGGTGTGAAGGTCTGGTTGGAGTAATTCCTATTCTTCGTCGGTCTCCCGATAGAGGCGTTCGGGAGGAATGAGGCGCATCGTCTCGGGATGATAGTGCCTGCCAAGACTGATGCAGAAACCTGCATCGAGCAGCTGCTGTGCAAGCTGGGGACCCTTGCGGAATCCATGGATGATGAACTCCTGCCCCTCGGTGCGGTGCTGCATGTAGGGCTTGACTTCTGCCATCATTTCGGCCCACAAACGGACGCAATGGATGACGACAGGCTTGCCCAAGCGCTGCGCCTCCTGCAGTGCCGCCCGAAACGCCTCACGCTGCAGCGGGAGCGGAGTGTCGCAGATGCCATCGAGCCCGCATTCCCCCACAGCCACAAAGTGAGGATCGCCGCTGCATTGCTCCACCACGCGACGAAACTCCCCGACCGACGCTTCGCCCAAGTGCCAGGGATGCAGCTGGATGCTGTAGTACTGCTGCTCATCGTCGGGTAGCCCAAGGTTCCGGATGACAATAGGCTCCACCCCCTCAGCTTCGACCGAGAGGATGGAGCCCTTGCGATTAGGAATATGTGTGTGGATGTCGTTGAATCTATCGAACAATTTTTCTGCGGTTTTGAATGAGGATGCCGCTCTGACCCTGCACACGACGACCCCAGAGGTCGTAGGCCGGAGCCTTGGCATCAGTGTCATCGACCGTGATGGCCTCGATGCCTGAAGCATTGTAGACGCGCACCTCGATAGCGGTTGGCGAGGTGCTGCTGCCATCGGCTCCCTCGATCATCATGCGCTGGTTGACCCCATTGGCATCACGATAGTAGGGGAGGGCATAGTACTTCTTCATGCCCTGGGCCTCGGTGAGCATGCCCTTGACAATGATGGTGTCTGCCTCGACACTCATCCCCACTTCGTCCTCACCAAAGATTTCGAACATAGGATTGCCAGCAGTCGTCTTAGTCTTGTAGAACTCCATGCCGATGCGGTCGGAGAAGCGCCCGCCCTTGTTGTTGACAATGAACTGGAACTCAATCTCGCCCCCTGCCTCGCAACGTTCGGTGAGCAACTGTGCTGCCTCGGTGAGCGTCAGTGCGGCGGGTGACTCCTCGTTGAAGGCGGTGCTGAAGTACATCACGCTGTCCATAGGGCAGTCGTCCATGCGCTGATCTATATTATAGTTGTAGGCTCTGAGGAGTGCACGCCAGCTGCCTGTCTTCTCAATTGTCATCGGGAAGGTGACCGTGAGGGAATCGCCTGGCTCGAGCATGATCTGTACATCCCGGCTATTGATGGGGTCAATGTCGGCCTTGCGACCTGCTGCCGTCTGGATCACGAGCTGGAAGAATCCGAAGAATAGGTCGTTGCCTCGGTTGACAACGTCGACAGTGGCATCGTAGGTTTTGCCCACGGCAAGCTCCTGGTTGTTGTGACTGAAGTGGCTGCCCTCGATGATATTGCTCTCGGAGATATGCTCCTGGAAGTCTTTGATCAAGCCACCCTCGACAGTGAAGTCGATGCGCGGGTTCTGATCCACCTTGGTGGGCACCTCATAGAGCACAGTGTCGGCATCGAGCGAGAGGTAGCAGGGCTTGAGATAGTAGGCACCATTGGCCAAGGAGTCAACATCGGTGTAGACGGTGAGTTCGCCATAGTAGATGTGGCCGGTGTAATACTCCCAGGTGCCGAATGGATAGGTGGTGATGGTATCGCCGAAGTCGATCTGCACGACCTGGTCGAGCGAATCATAGACCTGCATGGCGGGCACACCGCGCAGGGTGTCGCCGGTGTAGTTCTCGAGATAGGCACTCGAGACGATGGTGCGTGAGTTGCGGTTGGTCCAGATGCCTGCGCTCTTGAGTGGGGAGATCAGCTCGCCTACGCCCTGCTCGGGGCAGATCTGAATGGCGGCCTCCTGATCCATGCAGAATCCGAGCTCGCTGTCGGTGGCTCCGATGCCCGTGCCTGTAGGATTGAGGATGCAGATGTCGAAGTAGCCATTGTAGTAGCCACCCCAACCCCAGTTGACATGGAAGTAGCCGCGGTTGTCGAGGCCGTCGATGACGAAGGCATGTCCGCTCTCGTCGCTGCTGCCCGAGAAGATGACCGGACGTCCGGCAAGGAGTTCGTCGATGAGCAGATCCTCCCACTCGTCATGGGTATAGCAGTTGCGAGGGACGCATTGCGCACGGTCGTTGTATCCGAAGTGCTCCTTGAGCGCAGAGGTGACGAACTGGGTGTAGGCGCCGCTGCCCTCGGGAGCCCACATCATGTCAATGCTGACACCGCAGTGGTAGCTGAGTCGGGCCACCTCGTCCATCTGAGCCTGAGTGGCCCAACGGTTGTAGCTGCCGAACATCAGGTCCCAGTTGTAGGCGACGGAGTCAAAGTCGACGTGATGGGTGGTACCTTCCCACTCCCAGGTGTGGGAGCCTCGGCCCTGATCGGGGTACTTCCAGTAGCGCACCACCTGCGCCATGGCTGTAGCGACGCAGCCCACAGGCGTGCCGCTGGGGCAATACTGGTCGTAGGGATAGCCCTGGTCCCACTCGATGTCGCCGAGCAGGGGAGAGATCTTAGGATAGGTCTTGGCCTCGGAGGCACTGCCCATCTGCAGTCCGGGATGTGCCTCGACATAAGCTGCACCCTGCTCGACATTCTCGAGCCAGTGCTGCATATTGGCTGGGATCTCGACCCCGACGGGTACTGCCTCGTCGGTGTAGCCCATGACGCGGGAACCGAGGGATGGATTGGCAAGGATCTCGAGGCGCCCTGCTTCGAGGGCCTTCATTTCGACTTTCTGACAATTCTGAACTTGAATCTTCGTACCGGGAGTGAATGATTTGGATGTCTGAGCATTGATAAAGGTAGCACTGACAGCTGCAAGTGCCAGGCTCAATAGGTGACGGTAAGTGAGTTGGAACATAACCTGATGTATTATTCTATTCTAAATTCGGTTGCAAAGATAGGTAGAAATTATAAAATAAACAAGAAATGGGGGTATTATTTTGTGAATTTGGCAAAAATGAAGTCTGAAATTTGGAAATTTGAAACGAATGTGGTAACTTTGCACATTCAATATGGAAAAATATACCCTACTTATCAAGTATTGGCTCATCGCGGTGCTGACCTTAGTGTCGCTGCCGGGATGTGCCAGGGACAAGACCCAACAAGTAAACGAAGAAATCCAGAAGGCCTCGGTGCGCTTCGATGACATGGCACCGGTGGTCGAGGCTTCGCGACGTTACCACCTGCCTGTCGATACGCGTCCCGCCCTGTCGGGCAACTATGGCGAACTGCGTCCTGACCACTTCCATGGCGGATTGGACTTCAAGACCGACCAGACCATCGGACACCCGGTCTACGCATTCCAGGACGGCTATGTGCGCCGCGTCGGCATCAATGCCTACGGCTACGGCCTCGCCCTCTATGTCGAGCATCCCGAACTGGGCCTCACTTCGGTCTACGGACATTTAGATACCTTCAGCAAGAAGATTTGGAACAAGGTACGTGCACGCCAGGTGAGCGAGGAGCTCAACAACTGCGACATCACCTTCGGTCCCGAGGAACTGCCTGTGAAGTACGGCGAAGTCATTGCCCTGAGCGGCAACACGGGAAGTTCGGGCGGCCCGCATGTGCACTTCGAGCTGCGCAACATCCCCGATGACGACAACGACATCTGCTATGACCCGATGATGTTCTTCCTCAAGGAGCTCAAGGACACGCAGGCACCACGCATCAGCTATATCTACCTCTATCCCCAGCCGGGCGAGGGTCTGGCCAATGGGATGACCACGCGCCAGGTGAGCCCAGTGACGGGAGTCTGTGCCACCAGTGGCGGCGTCGGAGGCACGGTGACCAAGCCCTTCACAGCCTGGGGACGCGTCGGACTCGCCCTCAAGGCCTACGACTATATGGATGGCCAGCACAACAAGTATGGCGTCAAGGAACTGCAGCTGCTGATGCGACTGAATGGAGAGTTTGCCGAGAATGGCGAACCCCTCTATCAGGTGATCTTCCGCTGGCGACAGGATGCATTCCGCTATTCGGAGAACCGCTTCAACAACACGGTGACCGACTATGCCGCTTGGCTGAACCAGCGTTCGATGATCATGAAGTCGTTCATCGAGCCTGGCAACTTCCTGCAGCAGGTCGACCCTTCGGTGGGTGACGGCATCGTGGACATCAACGAGGAGCGCACCTATCACTTCGTCTACGAGCTTACTGATGCCCATGGCAACTTCACCTCCCTCGACTTCGATATCCAGGGCGTGCCTCCCACCGAGCCCATCCCTGCCGTGGAGCATAGGGAGGCATTCTGGGCACAGGCCATGCAGCCTCTCGAGATCGATACCGCAGGCTGCTACTTCCGCGCCGCTCCGGGTGTGTTCTACACCGACGTGGACTTCCACTTCAGCATTGCCGACAAGGCCCAGGCTTCGCGCACGGTGACCAAGTACCGCAAGAACCGCAAGGGCAGACGCATTGCCTACAAGGTCGAGGAGATGTACGACGTGCCTTGCGTCTCGAAGGTCTACTCATTGGGCCAGGTCGACATCCCGATGCATACGTGGTGCAACCTGAGCATCGAGGTGCCCGCAGATGTCGAGCATCCCGAGCAGCTCTATCTGGCCAATGTCGATGGCGAGGGTGCCTTGAGGAAATCCCATTTCGAGGCAGCGCAGAAGAACCAGCCTGCCCGCATGTGCGGACAGATTCGTCAGGGAGGACGCTATGCCGTGCGTCGTGATGCCAAGGGTCCCGAGGTCTCATTGGCCAAGACCAGCTACCAGAAGATACAGCTCGACATTGTCGATGCAGACAGCGGCCTGCGCCATCACAAGGTGACCATCGACGGCAAGTTCGTGCCCTTCGACATGGACAACACAGGCTCCTACTTCGGCGAGCCCTGCCACTATGGCATCACCTCGGGCCGCACCCACAAGATCGAGGTCTACGCTGTCGACCGCTGCGGCAATGAGACCCGCGTCAGCTACGAGAAGAACTTCTAGAGGGGGCTAGAGGATCTAGAACATCTAGAGCATCTAGACTATCTAGAATATCTAGAGCATCTAGAGCATCTAGAGCATCTAGACAATCTAGACCCTCAAGCCCCAATAATAAATTATCACTATGACCAAGAGATTCATCCTGGCAGCACTCAGCACTGCCATCCTGTTGCCCTCATGGGCATGCACCAACCTGCTGGTGGGTAAGAAGGCATCCGTCAACGGATCGACCATGATCAGCTACAATGCCGACAGTCATCAACTCTATGGCGACCTGCAGTATACGCCTGCTGCCCTGCACCTGCCGGGTGAGATGCGCCCTGTCATCGACTGGGATACGCAGCGTCCCCTCGGACAGATCCCGCAGCCTGCTCAGACCTATCGCGTGGTAGGTAACCAGAACGAGTGGCAGGTGACCGTGGCCGAATCGACGTGGGGTGGCGACCTGAGCCTCATGGATACCACTGCCATCGTGGACTATGGTTCACTGATGTATATTGCCCTGGAACGCAGCAAGACCGCCCGCGAGGCCATCGACGTGATGACCCAGCTAGTCGAGGAGTATGGCTATGCTTCAGAGGGCGAGACCTTCTCGATCGGTGACCCCAACGAGATCTGGGTAATGGACCTCATTGGCAAGGGAACACCGGGTGCCTCGATCTGCGAAGGCAAGGCTACGGGTCAGAAGGGCGCCGTCTGGGTGGCTCGTCTCATCCCCGAGGACTGCATCTCGGGCCATGCCAACCAGGCACGCATCCACACCTTCCCACAGGTGGGACGCAAGCTCAAGAAGGTAGCCAGCGTGATCAACTATCCCGGCTCGAACCTCAAGACCAAGAAGTACCAGCGCTACGAGGTAGGCGATTCGTGCTACTTCAGCAAGGACCTCATCTCCTTTGCCCGTGAGTGCGGCAAGTATGCCCTCGACGGCAAGGACGAGGACTTCGACTTCGCCAAGGCCTATGGCGAACATGACTACATGTCGTATCGCGGCTGCGATGGACGTGTATGGGCATGGTACAACCGTTGTGCCAAGGGCATGGACCGCTACTTCCCCTTTGTGGATATGCAGGGTCAGCCTACTGCAACAGGCTATGTGAACGGGAAGGGCGAGCCCGTGGAGGTGCTGCCTCTCTATATCAAGCCCGACAAGAAGATCTCGCACCGCGACGTACAGGCTGCGATGGCTGACCACTTCGAGGGAACTCCCTGGGACATGACCCAGGATGTGGGCGCAGGTCCATTCAAGGTGCCTTACCGCTGGCGTCCGATGACGTGGAAGGTCGAGGCCAATGGTGCCGACGATGCTCCCAAGTACCTGCACGAGCGTGCCATCGGTACCCAGCAGACCGGCTTCACCTTCGTCACCGAGATGCGCGGCTGGCTGCCTCGCGAGGTGGGTTCGAAGACCTGGTTCGGTGTCGATGATGCGGCTTCGGCACTCTACGTTCCTATATATAATAATATAACAGACGTTCCGGAGTGCCTGCGTCGCGGCAATGGCGACCTGCTCACCTTCTCGTGGACCTCGCTCTTCTGGATGACCTCTTGGGTCGCCCAGCAGCGCTATACCCGCTGGTCGGACATCAGCGTGGATGTGGAGGCCGTGCGCGACTCGCTCTTCAGTCGCTGGGATGCACAGGAGAAGGAGGTCGATGCCAAGGCCAAGGCGCTCGTCGAGGCAGGTAATGCCGAAGAGGCTACCCGCTACCTGACGGGCTATTGTGCCACCGAGGCCAATGCAGCGACCGCATGCTACAAGGACCTGGCTACCTACCTGCTCGTGAAGTATCTGGACGGCAACATCAAGAAGGAGAAGGACGGCAAGTTCGAGCGCACCCAGTGGGGCGTGCCTGTATCGCCCAAGCAGCCAAGGTACAGTGACGACTTCTATCGCGCCATTGTCAATCAGCGCGGCGACGAGATCAAGGTAAAGCCATAGGACAGAAAAGATGAAGGGCCGCTAACCTTCCGGTTATACGACCCTTATCTTTTAACTCTTAGCTTCCCAGCAGGAGAGTTTCGGTTCTTTTCGCATGTTTTTCATGTCATTAAGGTTGAGATACGTCTGTCATTCTGTAAGTATAATAGCTTTTATCTTAATGTGCTGCAAATATAGGAAACAAATCTTATTGCACCAAATTTTTGCACAAGAAATTGCACAAAATTGCGCAAATTTAACATTAATTATCTAAAATGGAACGAAAAAAGAAGATTTTACCCGTCCTAAAAGGTGTAAAAATCGAAAGATATGCTGCAGAAGGCAAGTGCGTGGCACATTTCGATAGCGTCGGCAGCAATGGTGGTGCCAGCCGTGACAAGGATGGCAACCAGATACGCAAGGTGCTGTTTGTGCCCTTTGCTGCAGAGGGAGACGTCTGCGACGTGCAGATTCTGAAGTCCCGCAGTTCCTACGCCGAAGGGAAGATTGTCAACCTCATCGAGCCTTCTCCGGTGCGTGTGCAACCAGTGTGCAACTTATTTGGCGTTTGCGGAGGTTGCAAATGGCAACACATCCCCTATGAGGAGCAGCTGCGATTCAAGCAGCAGCAGGTGATGGATGCACTGCAGCGCATCGGAAAGGTGGCGCTGCCCGAATGTCATCCCATCGACGGTTCGCGCGACACCCTCTATTATCGCAATAAGCTTGAGTTCACCTTTTCGAACAAGAAATGGATCTCGTTCGAAGAGATGGATGCCCTCCGTGCCGAGGGTAAGGAGATTCCGTTCGTCCCAGGCGTGGGCTTCCACATCCCTGAGAGTTTTGACAAGGTATTGGACATAGACCACTGCTACCTGCAGGAAGAGATCTCGAACGAGGTGCGCCTCTGGGTCAAGCAGTATGCCATCGAGCATGGATTGAGCTTCTACGACCTGCGCCAGCGTCATGGTCTGCTCCGCAACATGGTGGTGCGCACCGCATCGACGCAGGAGAAGATGCTAATCCTCATCTTTGGCGAAAACGAGCCCAAGCAGATCGAGCAACTGATGAGCGCCCTGCATGAGCAGTTCCCGCAGTTCACCTCGCTGATGTATGCCATCAATCAGAAGCTCAACGACGCATGGAGCGACCAGCCCGTGACCTGCTTCTACGGCAAGGACCACATGATCGAGGAGATGGAGGGACTGAAGTTCAAGGTGGGCCCGAAGTCGTTCTATCAGACCAATTCGCGCCAGGCCTACGAGCTCTACAAGCATGCACGCCACTATGCCGGACTCGACGAGAAGCAGGATGCCCTGGTCTATGACCTCTATACCGGCACGGGAACCATTGCCAACTTCGTGGCCCGCAATGCACGCAAGGTCATCGGCATCGAATATGTGGCAGATGCCATCGAGGATGCCAAGATCAATTCGGCATTCAATGGCATTGACAACACCCTCTTCTATGCCGGCGACATGAAGGACATCCTCACCGAGGACTTTGTCAACGAGCACGAACGCCCCGACATCATTATCACCGATCCCCCTCGTGCCGGCATGCATGAGGATGTGATCAACGTGATCCTGATGGCAGAACCGAAGGTCATCGTCTATGTGAGCTGCAACCCTGCCACCCAGGCCCGCGACCTGCAGATGCTCGACGTGAAGTATCGCGTCACCGACATCCAGCCTGTCGACATGTTCCCCCATACGCAGCATGTCGAGAACGTCGTGCGTCTCGAGCTGAAGCACTGATTTTGCCTATCAGCTGTAGGCTTAATCGGATGAATTTAGCTTTTTTATAGGTGAAAATTTGGAAATGCGCTTCGAAAGTCCTATATTTGCACCGAATTTGAAGAAAGAATGAGTAGCATCAAGCAACAGATAGAGTCTCTAAGAAAACGAAGCGGCCAAGCCGACTATGATCCGACCGACGAAGGCAATATCATCGTCAAGGGAGCCCGCGTGAACAATCTCAAGAACATCGACGTCGAGATTCCACGCGGCAAACTCATCGTCGTGACGGGATTGTCGGGTTCGGGAAAGTCGTCCCTCGCATTCGATACGCTGTATGCCGAAGGCCAGCGCCGCTATGTGGAGTCTCTGTCGTCGTATGCCCGTCAGTTCCTCGGACGAATGGGCAAGCCGGAATGTGACTACATCCTCGGCATCCCTCCTGCTGTAGCCATTCAACAGAAGGTCGTCGTGCGTAACCCGCGAAGCACCGTGGGCACCTCGACCGAAATATATGATTATCTGCGTTTGCTTTACGCACGTATTGGCAAGACCTACAGCCCCATCAGCGGGCAGCTCGTCAAGAAGCATTCGGTCAATGATGTCGTCGAGCGTGCCAAGCACATGCCCGATGGCACCAAGCTGGCCATCCTGGTGAGGGTCGAAGTGCCCGAAGACCGCACGCTCAAGGAGCACCTCGAAGTGCTCACCAAGAGCGGCTTCTCGCGTGCCGAGTCCAACGGACGCTTCATCCGTCTGGAGCAGGTCGAGTCACATCCCTTCAACCTGGTCATTGACCGTGTGATGATCCCCTTTGCCGACCAGGCAGCCTTGTCGCGCTTTGCCGATTCTGTCGAGATTGCATTCTACGAAGGCAAGGGAGAGTTCATCCTGAAGGCTTGGGGCAAGGACAACTCCTTCGAGGAAATCCTCTTCTCGAAGCGCTTTGAGGCTGACGGCATGACCTTCGAGGAACCTTCGGACATGATGTTCAACTTCAATTCCCCTGCCGGTGCCTGTCCCAAGTGCGAAGGCTTTGGCAAGGTTTTGGGCATCGATGAGGACCTGGTGATTCCGAACAAGGCCCTGTCGCTCTTTGAGGACTGCGTGGTCCCCT
>Ga0326514_10002169_pt1 | contig 12560 bp, 16 predicted proteins | sample 3_2548_0518_D_FD_203653 | JGI IMG/M metagenome (GOLD analysis project Ga0326514, IMG submission 203653) | Bovine rumen microbial communities from UC Davis, California, United States - 3_2548_0518 | ecosystem: Host-associated > Mammals > Digestive system > Stomach > Rumen | place: USA...
GAGTAATAATAGACAGGGCTTTTCCCGTCTTTTTTATTACAAACTGGTAACAATCTTTCAACTTTTCCACACACTTTCAACAGGTTTTCAACCACATATTGCACAACTTTCAACAGTCATTTCTATGCACATTGCCGACACTTTCAACAAAGTTTTCAACTTTTCAACATATGTCACATTGCACAACTTTCAACACAAAAGTTTGTGCAGTATTTTCTTGTTATCTCCGAAATTAAGTGTTGACATTCAGCGAAAACGGGTGTATAATTAGTATAGAAAATAAATCACGGGTACACCGTGGGAAAGAGGTATATCATGAATATCAACGGTAAAGAGTACAAATATCATCACAGCGCCACACACAGAGGTTATCACAGTGTAAAAGGTAGCACCTTTGAAAAGTATGAAGGAAGATTCGGCAAAGGCTACATTGAGCACAGCAATGACCCGAGAAGCACAAATTATCACACTGTAACATACTGGATAGAAAGAGAGGTAAACACAAAATGAAAAAGACAGTAAACTTAATTATCGTTTTAGAAAACGACTGGACTAACAAGCTTGACACTGTAATGAGAGTGGAGAATATACCCTCAGACGCCACACATATAAGCACATACAATAAGGATAACAATACAACTACAATTTGCTTTAACTATATTGAGGAAAGAGAGGTATACTAATATGAGCGACAACACCGATCGCATGACAATCAATAATCAAGAATACGAAGTTAGCAAGAACACAGGGGAATTAATACCCCTGTGCCATTGGCTATCTTACGACACGTGCATACTTGAAAATATCTGCTGCGATGGTAAAGGCCGCTGCAAGTGCATACTAAATGTAGCGTTTTTCTTTCCAAGCAATGAAAGTGAGGTGTAAAACAATGAGAATTAACCGCAGCGCAGCACGCCACATACGCAAGCCTAACGTGTGGGGGACGTACACAACACCCCTTGACAACTTAATGCACGCTATACTGATACAAGCAGCAAGCGACGCCAACGGCTATCAGGATGAATGTCATCGCTACAATAACGGCGATGAAGCGGCGGAATTTTTAGATACCGTTGGTCGTGAATGGTTTGGATATCTGCTGACAAGACCACGTAGTGTCTGCACATATGCAGCGCAGAAAAGCCGTGTCAAAACTGCAAGGAAGAAAGGAAGGTTTTGAAAATGACAACATTTGACATAGCATTGCTAATCATGAACGAATTTGTAACAACAGGTGAATGTTACGGCGATATTTGCAAGTATTGCAAGTATAAGCTGCGCTGCGATATGATAAGCACAGCATTATTAATGACGTTAGGTGGTGCATATCATGGCTAAAAAACGCAGCGCTACACAACACAACATAGACGCCATAAACCGCAACTTGCGAAACATTGCCGCTACATTTGGTACTCAGTCAAGGCAGTATGAAGCTGCCACTATGGATATATTTAGATTTAAGGTACGTACCAACAAAGACGGTGTTATACAGCTGCAAAACGCAAAGGCAAACAAAATGTATCACCAGTCAATCAGGGCACGCCGCAGGCAAAATCTGAATATCAGGAAAGCAAAAGCAGCGTCAATGGCGGCAATGGAACGATACAATAAGAATAAAAACAGCAAGTCGCAGTATAGCAGTATCAAGGCGTTTGAAGAAAGACAGAAAGCGCTTGATGATTTGACAGAAAAGGTATATGAAGCACAGGAAATGGCACTTGAAAACGGCATTGACTTTAGCGCCTATGACGCTTTTAAAGACCCTACATATCTATTTGACAAGCTGCAGGAAATAGATAATGAACTGTCTGCAGAGGATGAAAGCGGCGTTCGCAGCACTGACATTGTTTACAATGATGAAGGTAATGCAATACTGATTGATACCAATACAGGTGAGGTGATATTTGAATATGACTGATATATTATACACTACATACCCCGTGCAGGAGATCCCCTGCACGGTGTCTGTTAACGGCTGTGACAGCTACTATACAACAGGCTGCGGATACGATACGGAAAGTAGTACACTACTACGTACAGAAAACGTTGTTGATAAAGAGGGCAAAACCATTGACAAAAGGACGGTCGTTGACGCCTGTTTTGTCTATCACATACAGTTTGCAATAGGCGAAAAATATTTTTCTTTTCGTCACTATGATGATTTTTTCAAGTGGTTCGATATCTTCATTGCAACGGTCAAAGCTGATAGTGTTTCACGCGAAACAAAACCAAAGATGATTATATGGGTTGCAAATTTTGCTCATGAATGGGCGTTTATGAAAAACTACATACAGGGTGGACGCTATGAGATAACAAAGATATTTTCAAAGTCACGCCGTGATGTACTTCTCGTTGAACTGGAAAGCTGCATCCAATTCCGTGAAGCAATAGGCCTGTTCGGTCACTCACTTGCTGATATTTCAAAGAATTGGTGTAGTAAGTATACCAAAATGAAGGGCGATTTAGACTATAACAAAGTACGTACCTTTAATACGCCCATAACGCCAAAAGAAAAGCGATATATGATGAATGATGTATTTATACTAACCGAAATGCATACCAACATTTTTGCAGCGTATACACGTCCTAACGGTGTAATATACATCCCCTATACAACAAGTGGTTTTGTGCGCCTGAGACTGAAAGAGCGTATTGAAGCCGATGAAGGACTAACAGCAGCCCGTGAAAATTTAGGCGGCAAATGGCTTGACAAAAGCAACGTGCAGCTGCTTAAAAAGCGAAATTACAGTATCTTTACAAATGCGGCTGACTGGAATTTGCTCCGATCATACGCCTTTGCAGGTGGCAGCGTAGGCAGTAATATATGCGAAGTTGGCAAGGAACTGCACGGCGTGAAGTGTGCAGATATTACATCCGACTATCCCTATCAAATGCTGTCACAGGAATTTCCGCAAGGAAAGATTGAAACAGGTTACTTGAAGGAATGGAACGACTGCAAAGAAAAAGGTCTGCCGTGGTTTGCGCTGCTGTATATCAAGGAATTGACAGCCAATACTCAGCATGCTTTTTTGTCGGAGCATAAAATAATCAATCATAAGCACTATGGCCTTGACGAATACAAAGAGCGCCACGGCCTGCCGAAAGACACCATAGTCAATAACGGAAAACTGCTCCACGTGAAAAATATTGTGTGCGTTATGAATGACGTCGACTACGATATTTACAGCAGGGCTTACAAACTGGAAGGCGTCGTGCTGCTGAAACTGTGGTACTTTCCATGGGGTTATAAAAAGCTCCCTCAATGGCTGCGTGATTGTGTGATAGAGGACTATATAACAAAAAGCAAGCTGAAAGAACAGGGAAAAGAAGCACAGAAAACAGTTGAATACCGTGACAGCAAAGCCCGTGTAAATACTTATTTTGGCACACTTGCAACACGCCCCGACGATATTTTTAATGCACTGGACGAAACTGCACTATTTACCCCCGAAAAAGAATTTACCTTTGACGATCTGCGCCATAATACATGGCTGAATCCGTACTGGGCGTTTTACATAACAAGCTATGCACGCCGTATGCTGATACAATATATCATCAAATACCCTGACAGCGTAGTACAGTATGATACAGATAGTCTATACTATAAGACAAATAAACAAGGTCAGCAGCTTGAAAAGGAACTGGAAGAATTTAACCACAGCTGCAAGGCGGCCAACGTCAGACGCTTTAAACACCTTGACAATTCGCAGTATTTGACCTCTTTAGGAACATGGGATTTTGATGATCAGTATAAGCGTTTCCTCTGCTTAGGCGCAAAAAAGTATATCAAGGAAGAACAGAACGGCGATATAGTAACAGTTATTGCAGGACTGCCGAAACAGGCTATACCAAAGGAAATACATCGTTACAGAGTAAAGCACATTTTTAGCCGATACAATCCCGTGTATCTGGACGCCGATGTTATCATAAAGCACCTTTTTACAAATAAGTTTGCAAGCGCCTATGACGATCGTATGACAACCACATACACACCTATCAAGGACTATAAAGGCGTAACAGTGTTGCAGCCTGTATCATCTTATCATGCTCTGATACCAATTGACTTTACGCTGTCTGTAGCGCCCGAATACCTTAAACTAATACGCCAATTCCAAAAAGTAAAGCAGCTGAATTAATCAGCTGCTTTTGTTTCACGTGAAACATTACTTTGTCTCGTCTGTTGTTTTGATATTCGTACCATTATTAAAAAACGCTCCCACGATAACCAAAACAATGTTTTTTGTTGTTTCCGTGTAATTGCCGTTATCATCGTTTAATGCAAGTATCGTGTAAACAACTGCAAAGATCACTGTCACTAATGACATAAGCGACAAATACACCGTCTTATCTTTTACCTTAAAACTCATAAATATACCCCTCCTGCAAGCGCCTGCTGTATCATGTTTTTTTCTGTTTCCGTTGCCGCAAAACCTGACAAGTCAACATTTGTGCACTCAGTATATCCGCTAAAACTGCCTAATGTATTTGTTACACAACAAGCAAAACCGATTGAGTGCCCATAAGCTGTTGCATTATAATCCGTTGTAGGTCTGCTAAAAATAATCGTGGGATATAACTCACACATAGCACCGGTCAGACCGCCGGACGTGCCGATCATTTTAAGCGGTAGCATAGTATGTTGTAAGTTATAATCGGCTATTTTTTCCGATGCATAAATGTTGTACAAGTCCTGCCCTGCGCCTAATAATCCCGATACAGCGCCCATAGGATTTTCGCCGTTTAACGATGTTACAGCGCCCATTATTGATTTAAAACCCTTAAAGGCATTATTGACCTTTAGCTGTTTTGTACTCTCAGATGCATTAAATAATTGGCTGTTCAACGTCTGTTGCTGTATACCCGTAACAGGTAGATCAATAGCACATACACCATTTGCAACATCGGTAATAACTCTTTTGCCGTTATTAGCTATAAATGAGACAGCAGCCGAACAAGTACCCGTTGTGAGGTCAATTAAATACTCAACGTTTACTGCTTTACCCATGTATGTTTCGGGGTCTAAAGATACAGTACCGCAAAATGGTAAATACAGTGTTATTTGTGTTTCTCGGTCAATCCAGTTGTTGCCAAATCGGGGGAAAATCTCATAATTACCGCAGTCATAGCGTATTGATGTTTTAGCAGGGTATGCGGAGATCTTTGTATCAAAATTACCTAATTTAACGGTTGTTGCAGATCCCTCAGACATATTTTTGACGGGTAAAAATTGTAGTGATACGATACAGTCAATAGGATTTTGAGTTAAAAAGTGTGTAATGGAGTAATCACTTTTACTCTCATTGGGGTCGGCTAATGCCATATAGTCCCATAATTTAGGGAGTAAACCTAATGCCATATTAACTGCTGATATATTATAACGCTCAGTTGCAGTCGATAATAATGGTATATCATGAGTTGACATCTCACCATTATAATTATTAGGGTCAATTGCTGGCGGATTATTAGGGTCGTACCCTGTATTATTAGTTGCGGCGCTATACTGTGGTTGCTCCGCATTATCAGCGCCGTGTGTATAATCACCGTGTCCCACACCGTCAACTAATGTGCCGCAATACATATCAGTATCAGTCAAGTCACCACTTTGTGCAATGCTGATTTTGTCAGTAAAAAAGCATCCAAAGCAAGCAACAGCAGTCATACACTCATCCCAGAATGTATTGTCGTACTCTCTCCATACGCCCATACATATATAACTACCATATGCACGATATTTAAACGCTGTCCACGTATCAGGGCATATTGCAAGATATCCTAACTCTGTTTTTTCGGCGCTTGCATGATACTGCAATGACTGTTGTGTGCCGCCGCCTGTTAACATACCGTGGATTTTAAAAGCAGGGTCACTATAACTCGTCTGACCGTAGTAATAACTATACAAAGGTTGCTGTAAGTTACTATCTGTAGCGCCGTCAAAGCTGTCAAGTATTGCAATACCCTGACCTTTTTGCATATTAGGATAGGGGTTTCTGCTTGCGGTACTGTCGCTATAACAATAGGGTACGACATAAACACAATATACATACGGATAGTCACTGTGAGCATTTGTATTGACATAGTCATACAGTGTAAAATCTGCGCCATTTTCGGGGTTAAAATAGTAAGCATCATCAGGGTTAAGACCCCGACAACATTTAACACGTATAAGTAAAATAAAGTTGGTAAACTTAAATGATGTTACTGGTATTAATGCACGGTTATTATTATAATCATACTCGACATCTGCATCCGGATAATATCGACAAGCACGGTCAGTTGTGTTGTATCTGCCACCAGAGTTACCATAACCTGCGCCACTAGCGATATCACCAAACATAAATGCAAAATTAGTTATTGTACGGTTATCGGTAAAAAAAGGTGTTATTGCATCGCCGTTGGCTAAAGGCTCTAAAGTTGCGTTAGAGTAATATTTTACATGACTATATGCAGATTCGGTCCCTAAGCCACAATATGACAGTGATTTGTCAAGCGGCACTGATTTGTCAATCATGCCATTTTCGGCACCATGGGCTAAAGTCTGATAATGTGGCTCATAGTTGCCAAAATATGCAACTCTGATACACTCGTTAATGTCATCAACTGCACTCCATGCACTATCATAGGGGTATCTTTGCCACTGTGATGATAAGCCAAATATATTTTGGTTAACGCTCATGTTGTACTACCTCCAATTGTTGTTAGTATATACGGCGCTAAATTATTAAAAGCAGCGCTAAAGGGTGTATTGGGGAATTTATCTGCATCAACAATACGCTGATTGGTGTAAACGGGCAACTTGCTGTCAGGTATCATTGTAGGCTTTCCGATACTCTCAGATCGTAACACCGTACCGATACTATTTTTAATACCGTTTGCATACGTTGTTAACACATCAACAGCGCATACCACTAATACACGGTTGCCACTTATCAATGACTTATCTGTGATAAAGTAATGACGATTAAGCGGAGCGCCTGCAACAATGTAATTGCCGCTCGTTATTGTCTCGGACTTATCGATGATAAATGAGGGGGTTAAAAAGTCGCAAGGCTCTACAGGCTGCGCCGATATTGTAACACCGTTAGCAAGTGACTTGTTAACAACATTAGGAGCATTGGCCACGTTATATATAGTCAGGGTCATTACATCCACCTCCGATATAGTAAGCATATGTTGTTATAAACTCATCAATAAATAGGAGTAACAAAGGATTTTTACGCATTGCTATTTCTGAGGTTATCATCTGCTGCGATGTTGTTACACCTAAATTACCATGACGCTCTCTTGTCTCACCTTCTACGATATCAGCCGTATACGTTGTATCGCCTATTGTCAGTGATTTTGTTGTTCGATCTCTCGTTGTTGTTGTCGTGCCGCTGTCAGACGATGTTGTACTGCCGCTTTGTGTATTTTTAGTATCGGGTCTATAATTATCATTGTCAACAGACGTTGTCTGTGTTTCGTTAGTTACGTTATTAGCTGTATTGGTTGTGGTTTTACCGTGGGTCACGGTCTCCGTGTCCTCGCCGTCCATGTGCTGTCTAACAGTTATTTCAGTGCCATTGTAGTTGTCTAACGGGTTATAAGTTGCTGTCCATGCATCCCACGCCCTTGATAAATCGGCTATGTGTGTATAGTAATACATACTCCATAAATTAAATAGCGGTGACAAAGTTTTATAATTGCCGTATGTGTTATACATATATTGACATACAACATCGGATGATAACACGATAGCACCGCCGATTTTTATACTAAAATCGGGTAATGTGTCATAGCTGTCTATCTGTAAATCAATACGTTTTGGGTACTCATCTGCTATAAGCATTAAATCAACTCCTTATTCATAAAGTTTCAATATCTGTTCGCAGCCTTTAAGGTGCTTGCAAATATCACGAAAATTTTCGCCTATTTCGGGAGATTCAGCGACCATGTAGCCGCCAAGTATCAGCCTGACTATATTAGACGGTATGTAGTTTAGTGCCGTTTTAGACAAGTTGCTGCATACTCTCAATGTATATTTATCTGACGGGGCGTGAATCACAATTCGGGGTTGGATACCGTAGGTTGTAACGGTCATTCCGACGGCTAACGACTTATGCACTATCAGTAATTCGAGGCCTGATAATGACAACTCATTTTGACTTGCGATACGGTATGTACCTAACGTCCAATCACCGTGTGATATCATGTTTATATGGTCGTTTTCAAATCGGTCATAGTATGTGGCTGCTGACTTTTCGCCCTTGACGGTTTCGGGGACGTAGTATAAAATGATACGTGCTTCGCCTTTGCTGTTGGTTATGATGTTCACACCACGCTTCAGATCACGTAAAGTTATGCCAAAACATTCCGCTACATTACTTTCACGGCTGACGGTATTACCTAATAAAAACATTGGCATAAATCTGTCAGTTCGTTTGCCTGTAGCATTGGCGTGAAGTATCATTAATTTATTAAATTCGTCAGGGAGTTCTTTTCCTCGTGTTAAAAACTCATCGTAAATAATGCAACTGATATCTTCTTTGTCGTCTGCTGTCTCTGTCTCGATATTATTAAGGCTGCGACAGTATGCAAAATGTTTTCTGTTCTTTCTAACGATTGTTCCCGTCGCTGTCTCTGTTTCTCTCACAAGGTCAAAGTATTTACCCATTAATCGACCTGCATTATGGCGGCCTTTTGACAGGTTTATAATATCCTGTCTGTGGACGTTCACCAAATTGCCGCAAATGTTTTCTGTAAACGTTTTGTCATAGCGACGGGCGTAAAACATACCGCAGCCGCTTTTATAATACTCTTTCAAAGCGTAGGCAAAGCAGACGTAAGTTTTGCCTATACGCTTTTCGCCTATCAGTCCGATAAACGGACAATCATATTCCTTTGCAATGTCAATAATCGGCTGTAGCACTAAATGACCGTTTTCGTCAAGGCAATTCGGCTGTTTCTTCGGCTGCTGTAGCTGCTTCACCTTCTCCACTTTCTTCACTTCTTTCTGTCTCTGTCTCCGTTGTTTCACGTGAAACATTTTCATTGTTTTTCGCTTCGTTTACTTCTTCCTGCACGTTGCTGTCGATGATCTTATTTTCTTTTTTGATGAGTTCGCTAAAGTCAACTGATACCGATAAACCAAACTTTGTATTAATTTCCTTTGCGGCGTCCTGACGGCACTTTAACCTATTGGCGTTGATAACCTGTGAAAAGATATCAGTGTTATGCAGTTCGCTTTCAAGGCTCTGCGCTGATTTACTGTTAGTCCTGAATGGCATATTATACAGGGTACAATAACGCCTGATAAGTTCGTAGTGAAATTCTGACAGGAAGTGCATTTTCTCCACGGCGTTCTCGTCCGTCAGTCTCAGCACACTATCATCACGACTTGTAGCATTTGGACTTATAGCCTTTGTGTTGTCGTCAATGACATTGTACAGATCATCATTTTCAATGATGTTCTGTAGTATTTCCTGTAACTTTGCTGCTTCAATGCCCGTCTGCGCCTTTGCTATGGGGTGCATTTTGCTCCATATAATCAATGCTTTTTCGCTGTCATCGGTACGTGACAACATTTCAGCAAACCATGCAAGATTTGGATATTCGGAGTAAAAATAATCATTGTTACGTATCAGCACAAACTTGTCTTTATCCTTTTCCATGTCAAACGATATTTCATAATCTGTACCATGTGCCGTTATTGCCTGACCTACGCCCGTATTATTTAGCAGCCCTTTAAAGGCGCAGGGCGTCACGGTGTACCCCTTATTTACGGCGCTCAGACCGTCAGGGACTTTGTAAAATGCTGCGATACCTGTATTTATGGCACGCTCTGTCCAGTGGGAATTTGTTGTGTCGGGCAGACCTTTCCATGTGAATTGCTCTGCGCCTATCAGCTGTATGATACTGCCGTACACACCGCAGCGATCAGGCATATAAAAATGTTTATCAAACTGCGCACGCAGTGTCTTTAATACGTTATTTGTACTGCTCATTGTTTCACCTTCATTTCAAAAACAGGCCGCATATTTCAGCGGCCTATTGTTTTATTCGTGCGTATCAATTGTGTATGCTGCTGCGCCGTTAGCATCGTGCGCTACAAACAGTATTGCATTACTGCCCTTATCGCACATTTCACGCACGCCGAAATTGTATACGTAGTTATCCCACTTATCAAAGTCGTTGTGCTGACTGCCTGCCTCAATGTCAGTTGCAGTAAGCATTGTACCTCGTCTATCCCATATCATGCCGATAATGTCAGTGATTGAGATTTCATTGACGTTTGCAGGGGCGTCCACGGGTACGATCTCAATTTTCTGCGGCTCATTGATATTCTGAATAAAGGGGATAACCTTCACGCCGTCGAAAGCGTCCTTGAAGTTTGCGCCGTCCTGATATACGGAAATTGTACGCAGCGGTGTGTAGAAAGGTTCAAGGATGAAGCTGCGCATATCCTCATTATCTGTATTGATCAGATTCTGCTCAGCGTTAAAGTTGCCGCTTGCCTCGCCCATAAGCATTTTATAATGCTGCCATATACCATACATCCAACGCTTAAAGTCGTCACTTGTATTCATGGTTGATTTTGTCAGCGTTTCGCCTGTTGCTGCCTTATATGCTGCAAGTACATCAATGCAGTTCACGCCGTTACGGTACATACAGCAATTTGCAGCCTGATTCATCACAACACGTTTTTCGGCTTCACGGATAGCTGTGTAATATGTTGTTTCTACAACAGCGTAAATCTCACCGATAAGACGTGTAATTTCTTCAGGTATACGTGCGCTGTCAGCAAGCTGTTTCATACTGATTGTAAACGGCTTAGTTCTGTAGCTGCCAATTGTATTCCATACCTTGACTGTAAATGTCAGGGGATGATTATTAAACATATCCTCAAAACTGCTGCCGCCGCTTGTGGCGTACATATAGGACTGTTCAAACTCTACGGCCGATATACGCACCTTTTCAAGGATTGTAAGATACTCGGAGATGTCCACAAAGAGATTAAACCTTGACGGACTTGATAACTTTGCATTTTCATACAGGATACGGCCAACGCCGTTAAGCATACCCGTAAGCACGTTGCGAAAATTCTCCAGAGTAAGCGTATTGGAGAGTTCGACACCGCCGTCAACAAGGTTGCTTAAATCCTCAGCAACTATAAGCCCGTCACTAGCTGCGCCGTCAGTTGTGGCCGTTGTACCCCTTGCATTTTTCAACATGATATTCATGAGACTTGCAACATTTGCGCTATTCAGTATTTTCATATATTATATCATCCTTTCCGTTATAATTTCATCGTCAATCATAATAGTAAGTTTATGGCCTTTTGCGGTTTCTTCGCCAGCAAATTTGCGCCCTGTGATAAAGGTTTTGATATTGTCGTTGCCTGTTCTTTCGTCACCAAACCAATGACTATTTACATAGTTCTTGTCGTTTCTGACGTCAACATGGACAGCGGTATTGTCTATGATACCGATACCCGTAAAACCACAACGTTCCGCTGCTTCTGCAACAGCTTCGCTTGACAGACGGTTATATTTGCCGTCTATGACGATATCTGCTGCAATACCCTTTGTATGGGCATCATTAAAATAACCGCCAACGCTTTTACTGTATTCGGGGCAGCGATAACCACTTGTAATGTAAATTGCCTGCGCTGCTGTCAGTTTATGCAGCGTTTCAAGCTTTTCTATCAGTTCTTTGTCTATGGTAAATTCATGCACTTTACCACATTTGCAGGCAAATTCACGTGTTGCAAAGTGTTCTGATAAATCACCCATTTTTTACACCTTCTTTCTTTAAATGTGAAAATGTTTCACGTGAAACAATGGAAATGTAACACGTGAAACAGATTCTTGTTTTTGAATTATGCAAGTTCAAATATGTGAGCCTTGCCCTTCTTTGTTTCAATTTCCTTAAATCTTATCTTGATTGGTGTTTCCTTTGTAGGCACGAGACCACAGGCGAGAAGATTCTTTGTGGTGCGTACAACACCATTTGACAATGTGCTGTAGTGTTCGCCCTCAGCTGTGAAAAAGTGAACGACAGGGCGACTTATAATTGGACTTGTTTCGTCATCCTTCACTTCGTTGACGTCAGCAGAGGTGATAACAATATCAACAACGGAAATTGCGTCCTTGCCGATCAGTTCCTTGACCGCCTTGCTGCCGCCTGATACGGCGTTAAACAGTGTGCTTGTCTCTGTGGTTGTTGTCTCTCTGACTGCTGCGCCTGCGCCTGCTGCCTGCACCGCAAATGCGTCCTCGTTGATTTCTGCCAGTGTAAAGCCCTGTGTGTTTGTGTTTTCGTTTTTCATGGTTTTTTACCTTCCTTAAATATAAATTTTGGTTTACGTTAGCCGCTCTTTTTATCGTGTAGCGGTCACACGCTGAACCCAGAAAGAGGAGCGGCCGCCAACGGGAAAACCCTGTCGACCGTTAACGGCCTTTATTAAATGGATAAGATTGTAAAACCCTGTGCGGTGTTTACGCTTTTATTATACAGGGCGTAAAGCGGAGATAACAAGAAAATACTGCACAAACTTTTGTGTTGAAAGTTGTGCAATGTGACAT
>Ga0326514_10002170_pt1 | contig 12557 bp, 7 predicted proteins | sample 3_2548_0518_D_FD_203653 | JGI IMG/M metagenome (GOLD analysis project Ga0326514, IMG submission 203653) | Bovine rumen microbial communities from UC Davis, California, United States - 3_2548_0518 | ecosystem: Host-associated > Mammals > Digestive system > Stomach > Rumen | place: USA: California...
TGATGCCGTCTGCCTCGCCATAAGAAGCAACAAAGCTGTCTCCGTCTATGACGCTCACCCCTCCGGTATGCGCCACAAGTATCGTGCCATCCTCACGTTCGCAGACGGCGCGCATACTGTTATACAAGGGACTGTCTCCAAGGACAAATACCGTCAATTCTCCCTTTTCATAACGCAGCAGCCCATACTTGCGCCATGTGGATATCCACAGTCTGTCCTTACTGTCACGGATAATGGAGCGGATACGGCAGCCCTCAAGCAGTTTGATCAGGTCGTCTGCCTCCACTTCCGACTCAAAATCCTCGCCTGTATTGGTCACAGCCTTTGTAAGCGGAAGGCTCTCTAACGGTCCGTCCTCACCGATCACAAGCAATCCGTCGTCTGATGCCACAAAAAGCTTTCCATCGCACATGCAGGTGGAATTTACAACCTGTGTATCAAGACCGTATTGTTCAAACAGGTCGGAGAACTGATTGGGTACCACCTTCATTACGCCCTGACGCGTGGAGGTGAACCACAGATTGCCGAGATAGTCTCTCATCACATGTCCGACAGAGTTATTCATCGGCAGATCCTCGAGTACCCTCAGCCCATCGCCCGTCAGCACACCAATGCCATAGGATGAGCATATCCATATTTTCCCATCTATGTATTCTATCTGATACACAGAGCTTAAGGGATCGATGTCGATCTTTTTAAGGTCAGTGAGTTTTTCTCCATAGGAAGCATGATAGAAACCAAAGTCCCCCGCCTCAAAATAAAGCTTGCCGGGTTCCTCGGGATCGGGAAGCATGGAAGCTACTCCCTGTACGGGGTTTTCCGCCGCACTTAAGAAACTTATCAGCTTACCGTCCTTTATCTTCATCAGATCGCCGAAATTGGTGATGCCGTAGATGATTCCGTCGCTTCCCATCTTTAGGTCGCGCATGTTCGCTTCGGCGATGGCTTCGTCCTCCATCATGTTCAAATTTCCGTCAGGATCTATCATGGCGATGCCGCAGGTCGTTGCGATATAGACTATGCCATCCTGATCTCCGGTAATGGCGCGGGTATGCGCCGACTTAAGCCCGTCGACCTTTCCCCACTTACTGATCTCATCCCGCTCCATCACCGCAACGCCATTGTCATTCGTTCCTATCCATAAGCGGTCATTACTGTCCACATATAAGCATTTGATACTGGTGATGCCGCCGGTGGAATCCATCCTCACAAACGTATTTCCGTCGTAGCGTATCAGTCCTCCATAGCTGCCTATCCATATAAATCCATCGGCTGTCTGAACGATCGCATTTGCTTCGGATGTAGGCAGTCCGTTGGTATTGTCATACAGCACCGCCGAATAATTCTCGGGATGGCTTACGGGATCCACGGTGTCTGCCCCACCCGCATTTTCTGCGGCATACGCTGCAGGCACCTTCATGGAAACGATAAGTGCCAATAACAGGCAAAAGCAGCAGAAGCTCTTTTCCCTGCGCCTCGCTTTCCCTGCTTTCCAGGATTTAGTTTTCCTCACAAATCTTCTCATATCAGACCGCCCCTCCTTCGTCATATTTAATAAGAGATGAACTGCGGTTAAAACTCATTGTAGTCAAATGCCGGTTACCGAAATCCCTTTTCTCCAGATACGATGCAACTATATAAGCAGACAGTGATACAGTGCTGATATCATCATCCGCCATGTCAAAGGAAACACCTTCATCCTTTGATATGATCTGCACGCCGTCAGGCTTCAGGAAAATAGTGCATTCGGCAAGCACGGGTTTATCATTATTCATCTTCCGGATGATAAGATACATTTCTTCTATCAGCATCGAAACACGATTGATTGTCTTTTATCAACATTGTTTTCATTATGGTAAGACATACTATGTTCATCTTATAGACATAGCTGTAAGAAATACCGTCCACGCCATATGCGTTTGCATTATCTGATACATTCTTCGGAAACTCCCTGCGTTTCCCGAGACTCCGCACGAAAAGCGCTATTTTATCACCCTCATCTAAAAGCTTAAAATGAATATCCTTTGAATTACGGCGCATATCTGATACTATTTCCTCCACGCAGCGCATCACGCCATTTGCTCTGTCCGAATCTAAAAGCACCTCCTCAAGCGGTGCGCGAAGCTCCTCAAGCTCTTCCGTCATATCCATCCTGTCTCCTGATATCTCAAATTCTAATAATAGCTTAAACAGGATCAGTCTTCAAAATCAAAATCGATCTGCTTTCTTCCGTTTGGGATCCCGGCCACTCTGTTTCCGTACTTCAGTACGGTCTTCCACAGAGGCTCCGGGATTTCGGGCATCTTGAACGCTTCCTTTTTGTCCCTGACCTTCTTGAGAAGCTCTTGCCTGTTTTCGGAGGGCGCGGCTGTATAGAGATCAGAGAGGGTGTTATACATATGCTCCATTTGCTCGGTCTGGATATCGGCAAGAACGCCGCCTTCGGCCCGGGTCCCGACGCTCTCCGATTCCGTCTCAGAGCCCGGAACATCGTCCCGGCTGTCCTCCGGCGCATAGAGCGCCTCGGTGGTGATGTCATATCTGTAACCGTGCGCCTTGAAGAAGGAGCGGTACTGCTCCATCTTTTCGGGGGAGATATTGCCGCCTGACACTCCGACGATCTTCAGGGTCGAGAGATCGACCGCGTCGAGACCGGTGCGCTCGAGCCATTTATCGACCATAAAGCCCGCGGCAAGCAGCACGTTCACGTTGTAATAATCAAGCGCGCGGATGAACTTGGGGTGCATGAAGCCGAAATACGTGAGGACCAGGGTATCGCCGCGTGCAAGAGTGGAGCATATCTGGCCCGACAGCGACATCATGGAGCTGAAATCGAAAAGCTGCACGACACGCAGGGGCTTCCCGTCGTCCTCCTCCAGAAAGGCGTGCAGACCGCCGGGGAAAAGGTCCAGGGTATCGTTAAACGCCTTGTCGGTAAACGGCAGTGGCTTGCGGGTGCCGTCAGCGGTGTCAAAGCTGTGGGCGATGAAGGCAGGCTCCTCGCCCTTGGATTCATCAAGACGGATTTCGGCGTCTTTGTACCGCTCAAGAAGCTCCTCCATGAATACGGCGTCCGGTCTTGCTTTGAGCAGATGGTAGTTATACTCGTTGTAAACCAGCTCGGCCGGTCCGACAGCGGGGCCGCCCATGCGGGAGTGCATCAGGATGATATGGCGCAGGCCGAGTGTCTTTTTCAGTGCTCCCAGCTCATCCAGAAGCGCAGGGTTCACCATGGTGTCCGTGAGGATGAGATCGGTGATCTTTTCCTCTTCGAGCATCTCCCTCCAACTGCCGCCGGGGAGAAAGTCGGGATAAGAGAAGACCGAGACCTCAGCGCCCGTCATATTCAGCCCGAAGAGGGCAAAGAGCGGCTCTGCCGCGATGGCGCCGCAGAGGGCCGCGCGGGATTTCTGCTCCCGGCAGATGCCGAGCGCGGAGAAAGCCCTTGCATAGCGCTCCCACTCGTCGAACATCTGCTGATAGGTATATTCACGGGTGCAGTCGATGAGCGCGGTCCGCTTGAGCAGGGCCTCGTCGAAGGCGATCCGTTCCTTGAGGCCGGTCCAGACCTTCTGGCGGCTGATGCTGCCGTCGGCGATGCGTTTTTCGAGCTTTTTGCGGTTTCTTTCCGTCTGGGGGTCCTTTTTCCGCTTTTCAAGCCTCAGCTCAGCCTGGCTCTCAAACCAGGCGAGCATCTTTTCCGTCGCCTCGAGACTTTTCGGGTGCTCGGGATTCATGATCGGAAAGACGTGCATCAGCGACTCATCCCCGAAGAACACGAGCCTGGACGGTCTGCCGTGCGCCTTGAGCGCCTTGTTGTACCGGATCGAATAGTTGTTGAAGGTGTCTCCGCAGCTTGTAATCAGAATAGCCGGCGGCAGATTGTTGATGATCTCCGGATATTCCGGGTTCATGAATTTCAGGAAATACTTGTCCTCGCGCTTGTCGCCGAAGGTCTGATCCTTCAGCGTCTGGTTGGGGTAGAACATGCCGGACACAAAGCTGACGGCGGCAAAGACCATTCTCGAGGGCTTATAGCCGATGGCGTTCTGCAGCTTGACGGAATCATGCATCGCTGCGACGTAGGCGGCAAGGTAGGCGCCCGCGCTGTCCGCGACCAGAAAGATGCGGCTGAAATCCACATCGTAGTCCACCAGCATCTGCCCGACGCGGTCCATGCCCGCGCACACATCGTCGAACTGCTGCCCGATCGTCGCCTGTGGGGCAAGTCTGTATTCCAGCGAGAACACAAGATAGCCCTTGTGGGCCAGCAGACGGCTGTAGGGCCGCTCCTGCCCGCGGTCGCCCATGAAGAGGCCGCCGCCGTGGATGATGACGATGACCGGCAGCTCGGTCCCCTTCGGCACCTTCGGCTTAAAGATATCCATGGCGAGGGCCACTTCCTCACGGTTGACATAGGCGACGTTGAGCGTGTCCTCAACGTCGTCATACACCACAGGCTCTGACGCACCGAAGGCCGCCATCATGCCCTTTGTGCCCATGCTCTGCATGCGCACCAGCATGGCGCGGACCAATTCCCGTTTGATTACTTTTCCGACGCTTTCTGTAGCCATTGCCGTTTTCACTCCTCGCCCGCATTGCTGTCTTTTGTCTTTGGCATCGCTTCGAAGACGATATCGAGCAGCTTCTGAAGCTTTTCAAGATTCTCGGGGCTCATGTCCATGCTCAAAAGCGTCCCGAGCATTTCGGGCGGGATCTCCATATTGCCGAGCCTGAAGCCCTCCGCCTGTCCGGGCGCGGCCTTTTCGGGCGCCATGCCGCCGGGAAACTTATTCATCATGGAGGCCATGTTCTGCATCATGTAAAACGGCATCATGCACATGTTCTGCATGAACTGCATCTGCATCATGAAGGCCTGGTGCATAAACGGCAGCATGGGCATGTTCATGCCCTCGTCCGATTCCTGCGCTTCCGGATTCATCATGCTCATAAACGGGTTTTGCTGATTGTCAAAGAAAGGGAACATTTTCGACATACTCCTTATAGTGTCTGATAAATTGCGCCATGGCCAGGGCAGAAACGGGCAGGCCCCGCCGGATACGCCCCTTGCCGCCGGGGCGGGATTGAAGATCTCGTATATCCCCAGGGCGGAGCCGCTGCCCATGCCCTCGGGGAGTGTACCGCCGGTGATGCTGCTGAGCTGCTCGGAAAGCTCCAGCCTGAGATCGGTCACAATGCCATCCGTTTTCACCGGCAGGATGTTGTATGCCTCGCCCTTGAGCCTCTCGCGCGTGATCCGATAGACGTCGATCTTTCCGTTGGCGTTGCACGGGATACTGTCCACGATCACAAACTGCGCCGGGAGGCAGCAGTCCTTGAGCAGGCCGTCCTCGACATAGATTTTCACAAGCGCCCTGCGCACGGTCTCGGCGCCCGCGCTGCCCGCCGTCTCGGGGATGACATACAGGACGGGCACGGTGTCATGGATGCGCTTGTCCAGGACGGGCACGACCGCGCATTTTTCGATCTGCGGCTGCCGGGACATCAGCTTTTCGACGAGCCCGGCCTTGAAGGTCACGCCCTCGTTGTTGGCAAAGTACCGGTCGGCCCGTCCGGCGTAGGAAAAGCTCCCGTCCGGGTTGACGCGCACCTCGTCGTTGGTGCAGATGAAGTTTCTGCCGTTGATTTCGGTAAACTCAAAAAGCGTCTCCCCGTCGAGGGTGTTGAGGCACATGGAATCCGAGGTGATGTACAGGATGCCGGTGCGCTCGCCTTCACTTGCGGCATGGTACTGCCCGTCGCTCTCGTCGAAGACAAGAAAATTTTCCTCCGGGACCGGATATCCGATGATGTCGTCATGGCAGCCCGCCGGCACCGCGATCTGCGCCCCGCCGGTCTCGGACATGCCGTAGCCCCGGATGATGTGGCCGCGATAGCCGTGTCGGTGCGCAAAGTCCTCATATTTGCGCAGCTTCTCCGGCGAGAGATAGGAGCCGCCGCAGGAGAGGATCTTCAGCGACGAAAAATCCACATCGAAGTCGTCGCGCTTCATCCAACTGTCGAGCATGAAGCCGGATGTGAAAAAGATGTTCAGCCGGTAATATTCAACCGCCCGGTAAAACTTGGGGTGCATAAAGCCGAAAAACGTCAGCACAACGGTATCGCCGATGGCGAAGCTTGCGTTCATGACGCCGCACATGCACAGAAAGGAACTGAAATCGAAGCTGGGCGCGATCCTGGCCTGCGTACTTCTGGTCGCGCTCAAAACCTCAATATCCGCGCGGCTCTCCGCAACGATGTTGATGGCCCGCTCCGTATAGGGCAGGGGCTTTCTCGTCCCCTTTGTGGTGCCGGAGGTGTGGGTGATGATGGCAATGTGCTCCGGATCAGCCGGCGCAAGCTCGATCTCCGTATCCGCGAAGACCGGGAACAGCGCCGACATGAACACCGTGCTGCCGAGATTTTTCAGCGCGTGATAATTGTACTCGCTGTACACAAGCTCCGCCGGGCCGACGCAGGGGCCGCCGAGGCGGGAATGGAGCAGGATGATGTTCCTGAGCCCGAGCTCCTCCTTGACCTTTCGAAACTCCGGCCAGCGCTCCGGCGTGACCATGATGTCGGAGAGGATCAGGTCGGTGATCCTCTCCTTTTCCAGCATGGTTTTCCACTGACCGCCGGGAAGAAAATCGGGGTAGGAGAACATGGAGACCTCCGCCCCCGTCATGTTGAGCCCATAAAAGGCAAACAGCGGCTCTGCCGAGATGGTGCCGCCGATGGCGACACGGCTCCGGTTTTCGCCGGTGATCCCCAGGCCTGTGAAGACACGGGCATAGCGCTCCCACTCGGCGAACATCTGCTCATAGGTGTATTCCCTGGTGCAGTCGATCACCGCCGTCCGGCGCAGGCGCGCCGGGTCCGCGGAATATTTCTGCCGGATACAGCGCCATACGCGCTGGCCGATGCCGCCCTCCGCGGAGCTGTCCGCTATGTAGTCTGATCGTTCCTTAGCCAAGCTCATCCGCCTCGCTTTCTCTGAACGGTCCGCAATTTACGCTTTGTCTTCGGTCTGCTCGAGCGCCGTGCTCTCCTCGGGCTTTTCGCTCTCTGCGGCCGAAGCGGCCCCGGCCATTGCGTTTGCCGCATCCATAAACTGGTTCATCATTTTACGATTCTGGTCGAACATCATCTGCATCATGCCGAGCGCGGTCTGGTTCATCTGGGCCATGAAGTCAATCATCTGGTTCATCTGCTGCTGCATGAGCGGCATCATGTTCTGCGCCGCGCTCTGCGCTTTGCCCTGCATATTCGGCATCATGCCGCCCATCTGCTGCCCCATCTGCTGCATGCCGGCCATCATTTTCTGCATATCCGGCATACCGCTGAAGGATGCGCCCTTGCAAAACTGCGACGGATTCATCTGACCCATCATGCTCATCATAAACTGTCTGCCCGCGCGATTCATGATGTTGAAGTTGTTGAATGCTTCTTTTGCGTTTTTCATTTTCTGGTTTTCCTTATCTTTATTTTGATTAACCTGGTTGGAACAGGCGGTGTTTCCCGCCCTGCTGAACGGCATGCTCCCCCTGAGCTCTGCCGAGATGCCGTCAAACACCTCTTTGATCATATCCGCCGGCCCTTCCTCATAGGGGACCAGCTTGAAATCCGTGCTCTTTCCGAGAAGGCGCACGGTCTCGACCGTATATACCCGGCCCTCCACCTCGCCTCTGCCGATTTTATAGAGGTCGATCTTGCCGTTGCCGTTTCTCGGCAGCTCCTCCGCGATCATGACGCGGCTCGGGACATTCTCCATGCCGAGGCTCTTCTCGACAAGGAAGACCTGCCGCAGCGCCTTGCAGATCAGCCCCTCCGCGCCTTCACCGCTTTCCAGGAGCTTTACGCAGAGCATCGGGATGTTGTCATGCGTCGTCTTCACATAGACCGGCGCCACGCAGCAGGACTCGATCCCTGCCTGGCGGGCAAATTCCGTCTCGACGCGCCCGGCCTCGTATTTTCTGCCCTCCTCGTTCAGGAAGAAGCGGTTGGCCCTGCCGAGGAAGGTGAGCTTGCCGTCAGGCTCCAGACGGGCGAGGTCGTTCGTGCAGATATAGGGCTTGCGGCCGATGATCTCATAGGGTACGACTCCCCTGCCGTCAAGCGTGAGCGTGGCGACGGAGGGGGAACTCAGGTAGAGCACGCCCTCGCAAGGCGCGTCCTTCGTTGAGAGGAGCTTCCCCGTCTCTTCATCGAGCAGCCGCACCTGAACGCCCGGGATCGGATAGCCGATCGACTCATCCGTCAGATCCCTTGTGGACAGGCAGCAGGCGCCGCCCAGCTCGGAGATGCCGTAGCCGTTGAGCAATGTGACATCCTTAGCCCCGTGCTCCCGCATGAAGCGGTCAAAGCGCTGCTTGTCCGATGCGGAGACCGACGCGCCGCCCAGCACGACCGTGCGCAGGGTGGAGAAATCCGGCGCCTTCGGATCGGCCATTTTGATCCAATGCTCAAACATGGCGCTGACGGTAAAGAGGAACGAAATTTTGTATTCCGGGATTGCCTTGTAAAACCACGGGTTGAGGATCCCGCCGGGAACGACGACAACGGCGGCGCCCAGGGCGAAGGGGATGTGCACCTGGTCGATCAGGCTGTAGGCGTTGCTGAGATCGACGATGACGGCAGTGATCAGGCTGTCCCAGGGCAGCTCCAGCTCGTCCATTTTGTAGAAGGCCGCCGCGGCTGCGTTGAAGGCTTTGTCGGACAGGGGCACCGGCTTTCCCGTCCCGGTCGTGCTGCCTGAGGTATGGAGGATGACCGAGACATCGCTGCTCTCCTCCGGCGCGTAGCTGACCGGGTGATTGCCGTGGGTCTTCAGGAGCCTGTCCATGCAGGCGAAGCCGTACAGGCTCTTCAGTTGGGCGTACTTGCTCTCCTGGGCCGCCGTCAGCATGGGATTGACCGTGACGCCGTTCACCGGCACATGCATCACGATGATGTTTTTAAGCCCCAGTGCCTTCTTGCGAAGAAACAGCTCGCCGATCACATCCGCCTGGGCAAACTCATCCGTAACGATGAAATCTGTCAGTTGCTCGCTGCGGATGGTCTGGATGATTTTTCCGGGGATGAAGGCGCTGTAGGCCGGGATCATCGAGACCGCGGCCCCCACCATGTTGAGTCCGTAAAAGGCAAAGATGGCCTCGGCGCTGGTCGAGCCGAGAAGGCCCACCCGCGCCCGGTTCTCGCCCGTCATCCCGAGGGCCGAGAACACGGAGGCGCAGCGCTCCCATTCGCGGAACATGAGCCCGTAGGTATATGTCCTTTTCCCGTCCGCAATCGCGGTCTTTTTAAGATCGGTGACAGACGTGTCATTCGCATCGCGGATATATTTCCACAGCTTCTGGTCCAGCCTGATGCGCTGCTTTGCCGCCGTCATCGCAGACATGCTTTGTCCGGTCATTCTTTTTTCCTCATTTCTCACATGTAATTATTATGGGCACAGCAGTCACGGTTTCTTTCGGCTTGTCCGCCATAATGAACATCGCACGCTTGCTTCCGTGCGGTCATTTCTCTTCCACGATCGTCTCATTCACTGCTTTTTCAATTTCGGAATACAGCTTTTCGACATCGTCGTCCGTGTAATGCGGATTCTGATAGCTTTCGGCAAAAACGACCTTGATGCTCGCAAGCCGCCCTGCCAGACGCCTGTCCCGGCGGAGCTCATAGCCGGTCAGGAAAAGATAGTCGCACAAGGTTTCCCCCGCAAACCAGAACAGGATGTATAACAGCTCGCGCGGCTCGTCTGCCAGCGCTTTCGTAAACCACAGCAGCACGCCCGAAAGGAGCATGCCGGCAAGCATCAGGCAGAAGGTCTGCGTGTGCCGCTTTTCCGCCTTTTCCACTACGCCGAGATCATAAGCCAAATCGTCCCGGATCGTGTCCTCAATGGTCTTTTGCTCCTCCTGGGACAGGCAATCCCCGATGATGTTCAGAACAAGCGGACACTCCGGCGGCATCAGCTCCGCCGTCGATTTGAGATATTCATCGAATTCCGGATTCAGCGTCTCGCAGCCTTTCACGCTGTAGGTGCTGATCACATCCTCATAAGTGGAGACCCGACAGGGGATCGTTGCGATCCCGTTTTTGACGTAATCCCGTTTCAGGCGGTAATCCAAGTGCCCTTTTCTGGATTCAAACAATCCGATCAAATTGTGTCTGGCCATGTTCTCCCCCGCTCATTCTCATAATTGGGGCAGCCTGAGCTTTGTCAGACTGCCCGGAAAACGTCGTCAATTTACTTTCTTCCCGCAGAAGTACACGTCACGGGGCATATTATAGCTGAAGCCCTCGTGCTCCGCCGTGAGCAGGTCGTTGTCGAACACCAGGAAGTCTGCGTCCTTGCCGGCCTCGATGGAGCCCTTGCGGTTCTCCACGCCGAGCTGCTTTGCGCCGTTGATGGTGTAGCCCTGAATCATTTCCTCAATGCTCATTTTCTCGTTCTCAGGAGGAAATACCGCAGCGGTCCTGCTGTATTCATGCGCATTGGTCTTTTCGGTAATCCGGCGCGTCATGCCGACTTCCATGCCGAGGTAGGGGTTCCAGCTTACAAAATCGTAAACAACATTGTCGCTGGACCAGGTCACCAGGGCGCCGCTGTCCCAAAGTGTTTTGCAGCGGAACATCTTCGAGGCGCGTTCCTTGCCAAGCATGGGAGTCAGGACCTTCGGATCTCCGGCGTGCCACCAGGGGGTATAGTTTGCGATCACACCAAGCTTTGCGAAGCGATCCAGGTCCGCGTCATCCTGGATCTCCAGGTGGGCGCAGGTGACCTTCATGCGGAACTTGTCGCCCAGCTCCTTGCGGGCGATCTCCACGCCGTCAAGCACCACGCGGGACGCAGCCTCACCGACGGTGTGGACATGCAGATCCAGCCCCGCCTCATTGAGCTGGATGAGAAGCTCCGCAAGGTCTTCCTTGTTAAATGCGGTATGTCCAGTCTCATGCGTATCCTCATAGGGCGTGATCATGGCAGCGGTATGGATTTTCTGGGTGCCGTCCATAAAGATCTTCATGGTATGGATCTTCAGATGCTCGCTGTCATACTCGCGCTGGAAGCGCTTGAGCTCCTTCAGGCCTTTCTCGGCTTCCCACTTAGCCGCGATCACGTAGCAGCCGTCGATATAAACGGGCAGCCTGCCCTGCTTGTCCATCTCATACAGCTTTTTGTAGACTCTCTCATGGAACACGGGAAAGCCCGGGATACCGGCGTCAAAAACGCCCGTCACGCCCTTGCTCACGGAGAAATCGATCCACTGCTGGAGCGCCGCTTCGATCTGCTCGTCGGTCAGGTCTACGGAGCTGTCAAGGATAATGGACACTTCCGCCGAACCTTCAATGATATATCCGGTCAAACGTCCGTTCTTGCGCTCATAATAGCTCAGTCCGGGTACGGGGTCCGGGGTGTCCTCCGTAATGCCGTGACGCTCGAGAATTTTGGAGTTTACCCATACGCTGTGGCACTCACCTTCCTGGATCTGAAGCTCGGCGTCCGGGCAGATCGCATCGAGGTCCTCCTTGGTGATATCCTCGCCGTTCAGGTACTTTTTCTCCAAAAGGAATTTGTAGCGCTTCTCGCCGGGATGCTTGCTGATGTAGTCCGTCATAAAGTCCAGGGCGCCCTGTTTGCCGTTGCATTCAAAGCGCTCGCCTACATCCGAGTACGCAAAGCCGACCGGCAGGGTGACATGCACATGGGTGTCGATGATGCCGGGCATGATGAACTTGCCCTCACAATGCAGAACCTCGGTGTTCTTGCCGATGAAGTCCTGCACACCCTCGGCGCTGCCGACATAGGCGAAGCGGCCGTCGACGATGGCTGCGGCCTCGGCCTTCGGGTGCTTTGCGTCCTCGGTGTAGATATTGCCGAAGACGACCAGGTCGGCGAAAATATCCTCCGCCACGATCTCGGCCCAGGGCGCGTTTTTGCGCACGGACTCAATGCCGTTGAGGCAGGACGCTTTCGCCTTGTAGCCCTGGGAGGCGGCGATGATCTCCCCGTTTTCGGCCTTGAGGCGGAAGCGGAATTTGTCCTCCTTGTCGGTGTAGACCTCGAACTTGGGGTTTTCCAGGTGCTCAAAATCCTTCGCGGTCTGGTCCTCGACGGGGGCCCAGGGGGCGTTTGCCTGCACGCTCTCAATTCCCTTGAGACAGGCGCCCTTCGAGGTATAGACCTGAGAGGTTGCGATGATCTCGTTGTTGTCCGCGACCAGGTTAAAGGAGAACCCGGCCCAGGTCAGCTTTGCTGAAAACTTGCTCATGTGTATTTCCTCCTTAAAATTGGTGTCGTTACTTCATTTTCTTCCCGCAGAAAAAGACTGCCTTCGGCGCGTTGAAGCTGAAGCCTTCCTTCTCTGCCGTCAGCAGATCATTGTCAAACACCAGGAAGTCTGCATCCTTGCCGACCTCGATGGAGCCTTTGAAAGCCTCAATGCCAAGCTGCTTCGCTCCGTTGATCGTATAACCCAAAATCATTTCCTGGATGCTCATTTCCTGATTCGGAGCCGGGAATTTCTCAATGGTTCTTGAGGATTCCGGAGCCAGGGTCT
>Ga0326514_10002171_pt1 | contig 12555 bp, 24 predicted proteins | sample 3_2548_0518_D_FD_203653 | JGI IMG/M metagenome (GOLD analysis project Ga0326514, IMG submission 203653) | Bovine rumen microbial communities from UC Davis, California, United States - 3_2548_0518 | ecosystem: Host-associated > Mammals > Digestive system > Stomach > Rumen | place: USA...
AGGCCGCAGAGGGGCAGTACAAGACCATCGTCATCGACACTTGCGGCAAGCTGATCGACTACATGAAGGACTGGGTCGTGCGTCACCCGGAGATGTTCCCCAAGGGTGCGAAGACCAGCGGCGGGATCTCTCTCCAGGGCTTCGGGTTTGTTAAACAGGAGTTCATTCGTCTGTCTGACGAACTGGCTCAGAAGTTCAACGTAATCTACCTGTTCCATGAGACGCTGACGAAACAGGATGAGGGTGTGTTCTATGAGCTTCTGGTCGAGGGCGCTGCCCGTACCGTGGTGTGGCAACCCGCAGACCTCGGCGCTCATCTGTTCATCATGAACGGCAAGCGGTATCTGGGATTCACCCCCACGGAGCAGTACACCGCCAAAGCCGCCTACGGCATCAAGGGTCTGGTGGAGGTTCCCGAACTGGCAGACGGTCAGCCCAATGACTTCCTCACGAAGCTGTTTGCCAAGGTGCGTGACAACCTCGCCAAGGAGTCCTCTGAGCTTGTCCCGCAGAAGCTGGCCTACCTCAAGGCAATGGCAGAGGCCAAGAACATCTGCGAATGCGTCAAAGCGCCGGAAGATGTAGCAGAAGCCGGGAATGCCATCAAGGCTCTGGAACACGCTCTGACCAGCGAGAAGGAAGCCAAGGCTATGCTAAAGGATCGGCTGGCAGAACTGAACATTGTTTGGGACAAGGCCGCGAAGGTCTACAAGTATGCGGACAAGTAAAGTCCGCATCACGCAAAGTCTCCTGTCTGCATGGGAGTGGTCGTTCAAAACGGATGATGGGTGGGATGATTTCATCGCCACCCTCAACCGTGAGAAGAAGCAACCAACACAGGCGATGCTGGACGGTATTCGCTTTGAGAACTGTCTGAACAATGTTCTCAAGGGCGAACCAATCTATCAGGATAACGAGTGGTACAACGTGCTGGTGGAGATGTCCTGTGAACTGCAAGGCGCTCAACAGCAAGTGAGCCTGTTCCAGGACTGCGAGGTTGACGGTCAGCCGTTCCTCCTCCACGGCGTTCTCGACTATCTGCGAGAGGGTCATATCTGGGACTGCAAGTTCTCCAAGACCTACCACCTCAACAAGTACCTAACATCGCCTCAGACTCCAATGTACCTCTCACTCGTTCCAGAGGCCAGAGACTTTACCTACATCATCAGCGATGGCAAGTATGTATACCGGGAAAAGTACCCGCGAGACATCGTGCCGCCCATTGAACCTACTATATATAACTTTATGCAGTACCTCAAAAAGCACGGACTTTGGGAAGTGTACTGCGAGAAATGGAGAGTGAACACTTGAGCAACTGGGATGATTTTCAGAGAGAAGACCGCGAGGAATCCGCGAAGGTAACAGGCCGTCTGCGGTGCGTCATCACCGATGTCGAGGAAACCACATCCAAGGCCAGCGGTCTCCCGATGATCGTGATTTCCGTCCGTCCTTCCGGCACGACCTTCAAGGTAAAGACCTATCTGGTCAAGAACGACCACTTCAACCGCAACGCCACGGCGTTCTTCGATGCGTTCCCGGAGATCACCTTCGGTGACTTCAACTTCCTGTCGTGGATCGGCGCGGAGGGAGCTGCGTTCTTCGACCTCGATGACAGAGGTTATATGAAGGTCAAGTACTTCATCGATGCCGTCAAGGCCACCGACCTCCCCGCATTTGAGGGCGAGAAGCCGGAGCGTCAGGCCATCACCACGCTGGAAGATGACGGCTCGGAAGATGATCTTCCCTTCTGATGGTTAAGCATTGGACAGATAAAGAGCTTGCAGAAGAACTCAAGAAGCTGACCATCATCTGCGATACCCGTGAGCAAGACCGCCATGTGTCGGAGTGGTTCGCCAAGAACAAAGTCCCTTGCATCACTCGCAAGATTGATACCGGGGACTACTCCGCGCAGCTCGGTGACTTGTCGATGGAGCGGGAGATCGTTGTGGAGAGGAAGCGAAACCTGGACGAGATATGCGGGAACTTTACTATAGAACGCGAAAGATTCGAGCGGGAATTCATGAGGGCGAAAGCCTACGGGACGAAGGTGGTTCTCATCGTGGAGAATGCCACATGGTCGGACATCTTCCTCGGCAACTACCGCTCCAAGACTTCCTCAAAGTCTCTCCTCGGTTCGCTCCTGTCTTGGATGGTGCGCTTCAATATCACGGTGACCTTCTGCAAGCCAGAGGAAACGGCGCGGATCATCTACGGAATCTTCTATTATGCGGCAAAGGAGAAGCTACTGTATGGCTGAGATCAAAGACAGCGGAGAACGCAGAGAGTTTGCGTCAGGCGCTGTGAGGGACTGCAACGACTCAAAGGGACGCTGTGATTTGCTCCCGATGGATGTCGTGGCTGACCTTGTCCAGGTAGACGCAAAACTCAACGAAGACTACAACGGTATGGATGTCTTGACGGCGGTTCGACTCTTCTTGCAATCCCCTCACGATTCTTCCGATGAAGGCTTCATCTTCTGGGTGCTTCACCACTTTGCCAAGCAGAACGGATGGGATATCTACACCATGCTTCTGGAAGTCTCCATCCACTTCGCTGACGGCTGCGCCAAGTATGGCGAGAGGAACTGGGAGAAAGGTATCCCTTGCCACTGCTACATCGACAGCGCCATTAGGCACTACCTCAAGTGGTGCAGAGGTGATGAAGATGAGCCGCACAACAGAGCGTTCTGCTGGAATCTCCTGTGCCTCCTGTGGACGCTGAGACACCGCCCGGAATGCAATGACTTGTGGGAGAAAGATAATGGGGATGGGTGATCGCAAGCCACAATTTGTGCCAGAGTACAAGCCTGTGCGGGATGATGTCATCGGCAAGCTCTTCCACTCCACTCGCAGATGCCCCCACCCTGGTGTCATATCCAAGTACGGGGTGGGAGGCATCGCAAATGTGTCGGCATGGACTTGCAAAAAGTGTCGGTACAGAGTCGAGTACAAGTATCACGGAGGTGTAGGCTGTGGGTATGTGGGATGACTTCCGACCAGAGCGGAAAGCCTCATGGGAGGACATCGCAGAGAGCATCCATGAATCCGTGACGATGGACGATGTTTTGTCTCTGTACTCCCCTTCCACTCCTCGCCGCCGTCACCGCTGCCCCTGTCCTCTTCATAATGGCAAGGACTTCAACTTTTCCTACACGCCGCACGGGTATAAGTGCTTTGTGTGTGGAGCATCTGGAGATGTGATCGCTTTCGTTAAAGAAGTCTGTGAGCTTGCAACGAGAGCGGATGCCATGAAGCGGATGAATCAGGATCTCCACCTAAATCTGCCGATTGACGGTGAAGTGGACGCTATTCAAGCGGCAGAGATGTCGCGCAGAAGAGCAGAAGCGGAAGAGAAGAGAGCCGCAGAAAAGGCGTGGGACGATGAGTACCACCGCCTATCGGACGAGTGGGTGAGGCTCGACACAATCAAGAGAACGGCAGACCCGTCAAGCGAGGAGTACGCCGATGCTGTGAAGAACATCGACTTCGTTAGCTTCCAGCTTGATATGCTGCTATGCGATAAGAGGTGAAACAGCAATTGGCAAATTAAGTTCCAACGATGTAAAGAAGAACCCGATTTTACAGCCGGATTCCAAGGGCAAGCCACCTCAGACGATTGAAGCGTTTCGGTGCGTCCTCATGGATGATGTCCGCTTCAACAACATCCGATACAACGAGCTGCGAGGATGCGGTGAGATCCACGATGGAAAGCAAATCACGATATGGTCAGACACGGATGACGCAGAAGCGATGTACTACCTTGAGTCAACCTATGGGATGTACTCAAAAGAGAAGTACCAAGCCGCTCTACGGCTCCTGTTCAAGTCCAGAGAGTATAACCCAGTCAAGGACATGGTGGAGAAGGTTGAGTGGGACGGCGAGAGGCGCTGCCACGACTTCCTCCACAAGTACGGAAAGTGCGACAACTCCCCCTATTCCCGTGAGGTGTCCCGCCTGATCTTCGCCGGGGGCATCCATCGCCTATACCAGCCCGGATGCAAGTTCGATGAAGTGCCAATCTTCATGGGCGTTCAAGGATGCGGAAAGTCCACCCTGTGCAGATGGCTTGCTATGGACGATGACTACCACGGTGAACTCAAGTTCATGGAAGGTCAACAGGCCATTGAGGATCTATCCGGCAAGTGGTTCATGGAGATCCCGGAGATGTCTGCCTTTACCAAAGCCAAAGACCAGGAGGCGGTAAAGGCGTTCATCTCACGGCAGCGCGACCAGTACCGTAAGCCCTACGACAGGAACACTACGGAGCTTCCACGGCGGTGCGTGTTTGTGGCGAACAGCAATGGGTACAACATTCTCGTTGACAAGTCAGGCAACCGCCGCTGGCATCCCATCGAGTTTAAGGGTGATGTGCAATGGGGCTTCCACCTCTACGACATCGAGGACGAGGTGAGGTCGTATATCGCACAATGCTGGGCAGAAGCTTTGCATTTCAAGGATGATAAGTACATGAAACCGTTCGTCAACAGTTCGTTGAGCAAAGAGATTACGAAAGCGCAAGACGATGCGATGCAAGATGACTGGCGAGTCGGTGCTATCCAATCTTTCCTCGACCGTAAGAACCCCGGCGAGTTGACTTGCGTCCGTGAACTCTGCCATCGTGCGCTCTATCCAGACCAGCAGAAGGAACCGACCTTCTCAGAGTCGAAGGACATTGGCATGATTATGAACAAAGCCCCTGGGTGGGAGAGAGTCGGTGTGAGGAAAATCGGAACATACGGAAGCCAGAAGTGCTGGCGCAAAATCGAACAGCAAGAAGACAAACCTTTTTGGGAGGACTAATGAGCAACAAACTCTTAGCACTTAACATTACCTATGCCGTGGTGGACACGATCATTGCGGCACTCGCTATCTGCGGATTCATCTTCGGCGCGTGGCACTTCGGGAGATGGTGGATTATCCTGTTCACCATCATCCCGCTTGCCCTGTTCAACAGCCACTCCGCGATTGTTGACGCAGACATTGAGGCAGCGCAGAAGGGAGGTGAGGCTGATGCCGGAGGAAGCAATCCTTAAGCAAATCGAAGAGATGCAGAAGCCGCCCAAGCGTGGGCCTGGCAGACCGAAGGGGAGTAAGAACAAGCCCGGAAGCAAGAAGCATGAGTTTCCGAACGAGTCCAGGCAGCTTGTAGATCCCAAGACTGGTATCGTGGTCAGCAACAACGCCGCCCAGTCTCAGATCATCGCCCGGATGGGTGACGAGCGGGTCACCGCCTTTGTCCAGTACCACATGGATATGCTCAAGATGCGTCAGGGCGTGGACAAGAAGAACGTGCCTGACCTCTACAATCGGTTCTTCAACTACCTCGGCTACTGCGCGGAGCATGGCATCATACCGAACAATATGAATGCCTACTTTGCCATTGGCATAAGCAAGGATGACATCGGCGCATGGTACGCTGGTCGCAGAACTCCAGAACACAAGCAGTTCGCAGATGACATCAAGCAGTTCTTCGCGTCCATCCATGAGCAAGCTGGCGGTGAGGCTATCGTCAACCCGATTCTGAGCATCTACTGGAGCAAGGCACATGACGGTATGATAGAGGCCAGCAAGGTCGAAGTAGTCAACACAGACCCGCTTGGCGAGAAACAGAGCGCAGAGCAGATTGCAGAGAAATACGCTGGCATTCTGCCGGAGGACACCTAATGGAGATACTAAGTCCCCTCAAAGCGATCCGCGCCAAGTGCCTCGACTGCGTAGCAGATCAACCTCAAGAAGTACGCCTCTGCCCTTGTGAGTCCTGTCCCCTCTGGTCTTATCGCATGGGACATAATCCTAGCAGAAAGGGCATCGGCGGCTTCAAGCAGAACGCAGAGGAAGCAGAAGAAATCTAATGCTGTGCCGCACATTATCAGAAGAAAGTAATCAGCCCATGCAAGTTTATAGGCTAAACTATCTGCCGATTTTGTGCGGCTGAATGAAAGAAAAGGAAGTGAGCGCATAAAGCACTTCGGAGATATTACGAAACTGAGCGGTCATGAGCTGCCAATTGTGGACTGCATCATAGGTGGTTCACCCTGTCAGGACTTGAGCGTTGCTGGCAAGAGGGCGGGACTCGCTGGCGAGAGAAGCGGCCTGTTCATGGAGCAGATGCGCGTTGTGAAGGAGATGAGAGAACAAGATGTGCGAACAACTGGACGGTCAGGTTTCCTTGTGCGACCTCGGTATATGGTCTGGGAAAATGTCCCCGGAGCCTTATCAAGCGGAAAGCCCAAAGGGGCAGACTTCCAAGCAGTCCTTGAAGAAATCGTCAAAATCGTCTGCAAAGAAACTCCCACTGTTCCTATCCCTAAAGACGGATGGCCTAAAGCCGGATGCATCAGCGGAGTGGGAGACAGCGGCTGCACCTTTTCCGTGTGCTGGAGACTTCACGATGCCCAGTTTTGGGGAGTCCCCCAGAGAAGAAAACGCATCGCGCTTGTCGCAGATTTTGGAGGACTCAGCGCCCCAGAAATACTATTTGAGCGAAAAGGCTTGCGCTGGGATTCTCAACAGAGCGCAGAAGAGAGGCAAGGAGCTGCCGTATGAACTGCGAGAAGCCCTTGAGCATCAGTGCGGCTTGCACTCTGAAAATCAGGGGGGGGTGTGAGCGAGATTGCTATGGCAAGAAGGCCGGAAAGGGTGCGCTGATTCAATGGGAGAAGAGCGGAACTATAGGCGTGAGCCAAGATCAGACCCTGTTCGTGTGGTTTACGGAATCTGCTCCTACGAATCCAACGCCATGAAATCCAACAATCCTCATAGCGGTATCTATATCGCAGAGACTTCCAGAACGCTTGACTTCAACGGCGGGAATCCCGCTTGCAATCAGGGGGGGGTACTTGTACTGGAAAAAGTGCAAGGCGTTGACCTCTACAACCAAACCATGACGGGGGGTGTCGAAGACCTTGAATAACAGGGCAACCGATGCCGACCATGTTCCGTGTGTGCTGATACTGAATGACCAAGGGGGGGCGTGATGCACGTTAGCTACGATGTCACCTCAACGCTCAGAAGCCAGACAAAGCATCATGAGCCTGTCGTTCTCGTCTACGAATCCCACAATCAGGACAGCCGATACAGACCGCTCGGAGACATCTGTGAGACTGTGAGCGCAAAGTATGGCACAGGGGGGGGCAATCAGCCGATAGTGTTGAGATATGAAAGAGACAAAGAGCTATTGCGTGACAAGCTACGGTGATTATGCAGAAGGGCTTGGAACGCTCCGCGCAAGCGGTGGAGACATAGGGGGGGCAGCGAGATACTCATAGTTTATGAGCTACCAGAAAGTGACAGGATGCCTGAGTCAGGGAGCGCACCCAGGCTCATATAACGGGCAAGATGCGTACAACGATATGTTGGTGACAGATGGGGACAGTAAGCATAGGCAATGGGCAACTGCACAGTATGGGGATGGCAGAACTGGCGAATCCTCTGGACTGTATGCACGATGCCCAAGCAATCCTAATCAGAGAGAGAGAGAGAGAGATGGCAGATAGTATCGTTCGCCGCTTGACTCCAATGGAGTGTGAGCGGCTGCAAGGAATGCCTGATGACTGGAGCAAGTACGGCATAAACGAGAAAGGCGAAGTGTATGAGCTGCCGGATAGCGCACGGTATCGGCTCCAGGGTAACGGTATAGCCACTCCGTTTTGGAAGTATCTGCTCAAGCGAATCAGCGCCCAGTACGAACGCGACCCTACGATGGGGAGCCTGTTCGATGGGCAAGCCAGCTTCCCTATGCTTTGGGAAGGTATCAACGGCAGCGGCACTTGCCTGTGGTCAAGTGAGATTGATAAACACGCCGTGGCTGTGGCGAAGTATCATTTCCCAGAGGACACAGAAGAATGAGTCTTGACAAAGCCATAGCCCACGGCAAGGAACACAGAAAGCCGTACCGTGGTAGCAAAGCCATTGACCCATCATGCAGAAACCACGGCGGCTGCCCGTGGTGTGAGGAGAATAGGAAGCATAAGTTTAGGGATAAGGACGCAGAAGACATCAAGGTCATGCAGAACTGGCCATTTGATCCTGAGCAAGCAGAAGAAGCATAGCCAACAAAAAAAGCCCCCAGAAGAGCAGTTACGCTCTAATGGGGGCGAGAAGAAAGGGTGATGGAGAATAGAAAGTGATATCCGCTTCAAGATTCGTTCTTATATACGGCTTACGGAGCTTGCAGAAGGTAGCGAACGGAAAGCGTATGTAGACGAAGCGATCAATCTTCTTGACAGCATCGGTAAGCATGATGAGCGCAAGAGCCTTACTTGCGAGTTTGTCGAAACTGTGCTTGACGGCGAACTTCAAGATATGCCTACTAAAGCCGTATATGATGCGTTTATACGGTGGTGCGCTGATAACGGAGAGAAAACCATTATCACACACGCTCTGTTTTCGCAAGAAATCAATCGCGCTTTCGGATTTAAGACCAAGGTAAAGTGGGATAAAGACCACGAAAACGCAAGGCGTGTGTACTCAAAAACAACATAGAACGCAAAAGAGCCAGAAGCAATTACGCCTCTGGCTCTATTCTTTTGTGTGATTCATGCGCTAATGATGTTCACATGACGGGCAATAGCCTGTTCCATCTGCTCATCACTCACGCCGATGTAGCGCCGGGTGACGGTTGGGCTGGAGTGTTGCAGAAGCCGCTGAACAAGCACGATGTCGTGTCCGTTATCGTTGTAGATGCTTGTGGCGTACCACTTGCGGAAGCTGTGTGTGGAGATGTTCTCATAGTGGAGATGATCGCATACAAGCTTGAGATGGTGCTGGACTTGTCTTGCGCTGATGGGAAACAGAAGGGCGCTGTCTGGAATCCTGTGCGCGTCTGCGTACTGTCTCAGGAAGCCGTAGACCTCATCGGGAACGGTAAACCTCCTATGCTTCCCGGTCTTCTCCTCCACCATGTTCAAGCGGTATCTGCCGCCGTCCTTCACGATGTCGGACATATGCAAGCGCAGAATGTCTCCAACGCGCATTCCCAGATTCGCCTCGGCTGTGAGGATAGCCGCGACACGTGGATTCGGTCTGGAATCACCAAAGCCGCGCAGAAGGGTCTGGATGATCGTGCGGTACTGGATATCGGTTAGGGCTACCATGTTATGCCTCCTTTGCTTTCCACTCCTCGCCATCGTACTCAAACTTGGCGAGTTCCTTGCGGATGGACTTCGACAGAAGCCCGATGTTGTCAGGGGTGATGACGGTCGCGGTGTTCTTGGTCAGCTTCTCCAGCTTGAAGCTGTCGGTGTAGGTCAGGATCTCCTTCCCGGTTTCGGGATTGTGCCAGAAGTAGGGGGTCAGCCCCTTGTGGGCAAGGTCTGCACAAGCGGAGATGTGGTTCTCCGCGACCTCGTTAGTCCAGCAAGTGGTGTAATGCTCACCCTTGTAGTAGAATCTGTATCCGTTAGTCATGGTGAATCTCCTTTCAATGAATTGCATTTCACAATGAAGCAGAAAGCTCTTGCTCTGCCATGTCTCTTGCTTTCTTGAGGTCTTCCCATTTGCTTTCGGCTTTGCGTATCTGGTTGCGCTTGGTGACGATCTGGTTCTGCCATTTCATGTGTTCTCTGCTACCAGGCGTTGTACCACTCTGCTGGAGCAGAAGCCAGTCAAGCTGTCCATAGTAGTCTTGCAGAAGCTCTTTCTGGTTCTCTGCCTCTCGCTCTGCCTTTTCGATCTTGTACTCCAAGTTCGCCAACCGCTTGTCAAAGGTCTTGTTGATCTCTGCCTGTTCAGCGTTGATCGTCCGCTGTTCTTCCATCTGCGCGTGGATCCTGTCCATATCAGCGCAGAAGCCACGGAAAACCCTCTCAAGCTCTGGTGACATATGGAGCGATTTGATTTGTCTCTCTGTCATTCGGTTTTTCCCCCCCCTTGTGGTTTTCGATGTTTAGTTTAACTCGTCAAGTTCATAGTCGCGGATCTCGTCCGCAGAAAGCCGCCTGCCGTACACGATGATATCATGGTATCGGCCTGTCGTGTCATCCTCACGCCGGATCGCGCCCCTGGGCTGCGCCCCCGGACTATATCCACGGAGCCGCATACCGTAACGGTACTCTTTCGGATGCCGTGCCATATACTCCCGCAGCGCGGCCTTTATATCTGCCGCAGAAACCTTGTCGTTGTAGTAGTCGAGGATGTCCGCATCTGTGTTTCTGTTGAGTTTTGCTCCGACTGACATTGTGTTCTCCCGTATCCATGCCTTTTTTCTTTCGCTATCCGGCATAATCTGCGCCTCCCTCATATTTGGTTAACCTATTATATCACGCCGTAGGTTAAGCTGTCAACTAAAACATATCGTCAGGATCCGCAGAAGTGAGGGGCGGGATGTCCTCAAGCTGGACATTGTAGAACATCCCGTTAATGTAAACCATCGGCGCAAGACCTCCGGCTGCCGCCTCCCGCATGACGCGCAGAAGGTCGGATTCTTTGATCGTAAAATCGTAGCGGTTATAATCGGACATTTAGAACACCTCCCCGGAAAGATAGTAAAGGCATGAGCGCAAGTCCGCATATTTGACTTCCAGCCGCTTGTGTTCTGCCATGCCGCAGCCGCATTCCCGTAAGCCCCATGTGTGACGGTAAATCCAGTACGGATTGCGCTTGTCATCTTCGTGATACACGATAGAAAACTTGCGACCGCCGTCTTCCAGCTTCAGAACTTGCCTGGTTTTAGCCATGATATAAAACCTCCATGTTATGTAGTTTGGGCTTTTGCCCATTGGATCGGGCTTGTTAAGGCACAAGCCCGCAGAGAAAGCCATCAAAGCAGAAACTGCCTATTGTGTTCCGCAATCATTCCCGCCGCCATCAGGCGCAGAAAGCGCATAATTTTATATTTCATGTTCAGCCCTCCATATCGTTTTTAATGATTTCCGCGCCGTAAAGCTGGCTTGACGGGTAGGCATAAAGTACTTGCCCGTTATCAAAGCGCAATGTAAAGCTAACTGCGCCCGCCCGCCCGTATCGATCGCCGCCGGATATGACATTGATTACAAGTAACTCTTGCCCGCTTGCAAAGCGCAGCCTATCGCCTATTTTTACATCGTGCTTTGTGAGTCTGTTTAATTTCATGGTATAACCTCCCATATAAAGTATTTGGATTGCATGGTATCCGTATAAGCGCACAAGCGTTATTTCTTATGCGCTTAAGCTGATATCATGCCGCGCTGAATTTATCGGCGGGCTTTTCCTGGCTTTCGATAATGGCTTTGATCACCGGGAAAAGCGGATCTTTTTCCGCTTTGTATTCCGTGCTATGCTCAATAAATAAGACATACTCATTTACGGAACATCCTTTGCAGTTTGTGCAATGCTGATTCTTGTCAATGCCGCAGCGGCAGATATAAACAGACTTTCCGGCCTCCCGCAGATACTCATAAAGCGCAAGAATATAATCGCAATGCCCGTAGTTTTTGCCTTTACCGGGAATAACAGACTTGACGATATTAGCATTATCCAGCCCGTTAAAAGCGGACTCTGCCGCCCTAAACTTTGTATAAGTCCAAAAGATAACAGACGGGAAAGCACGGGCGATACGCTGCCACATTTCCACATATTCCATATTAAAGAAATCGCCGGAGGCATGGATACGGACAAATTCAATTTTATCGGCTTCAATCTGCGCCATGATAGCGCGTTCAAGCCATGCCATATGATACCGGGCAAGCCATGTCTTGACTGCAAGCCCGTCTCTCACGCTTGCATACTTCTTAAAATTCCCCGCCATTGCATAACAGCCGATACAATCGCACGGGCAAGTTCCCTTTACATTAATGGGATATCCGTTAACTACCACGCTATGTTCAGCCGTGCCGGGCAGAGTACTAAAATGCCATACGCCGCGCCCGATCTTGCTATTACCATCTACCATAACGGGAGGAATCATGCCCGCCGGACTGCTAATGTGCTGCCCGTCAAATTCGATCCCGTACTTATTGTAAATATCCTTTTTAGTAATCCGTGCCATTGTAGTAACCTCCATTATTAATAATGTGTAATGTGATAAAGGCATATTGCCATAAAGGACGATGTTTAATAGATACATCCCAAAACTATGTAGCGTACTGGCCAGCGCTGGACATCCTGGCCTTGCCTAACTCTAAGCGGAGGCAAGCCCGCCTCGGATAGCTTAACCTATCCATACATATAATATCAAATAGCTTAACCTATGTCAACATAAATATGTAGCTTAACCTATCATTTTATACACGCTTCCGGGCGTATCATCTTTTGGCCTGGGATGCCAGGATCTATTTACCTACTAAGTTAGTAGGAATTAAACAACGATTAATCCTACTGGATTGGTAGGAATTAACCCCGCCGATCAGCCCTGTAAAGTAAATCCACTTGACAGACTTTAGCATACTAAAGCGTCTGATCTGTCAATATTCATTCCTTTATACATTCCATGCGGCAAAATATCGCGTTATTGCTACAAACACGACATTAAAATGCATATTTACGCGCATTTTCCAGCGTTTATGCATCGGTTATGCATTCCGGCGGATAAACCTACCTACCCGAGGGGTAAATGGGGCGGGCTGCCAGGGGCGGGGGT
>Ga0326514_10002172_pt1 | contig 12555 bp, 12 predicted proteins | sample 3_2548_0518_D_FD_203653 | JGI IMG/M metagenome (GOLD analysis project Ga0326514, IMG submission 203653) | Bovine rumen microbial communities from UC Davis, California, United States - 3_2548_0518 | ecosystem: Host-associated > Mammals > Digestive system > Stomach > Rumen | place: USA...
GCTGCCCTTCATGAAAGACGAGAAGGGAAACATTGTGCTGACCGATGACGAGAAGAAGGTGAAGCCCGACTTCCTGCTCAGCCCGGCCATTGTCGACAAGGCCACCACGCTCTCAGAGAAATACCGTGCGCTGGTTGCCCTGCAGGTAGACAAGCGCGTGGCAGAACTCTACGAGATGCCTGTGGACGACTACGACAAGGCTATCACAAAACTGCTGGCCGAGCTTAACGACCCCTCTTTCAAGGCTATTGAGAATACAGCCACTTTCTACGAGACCACCGAGGCTCTCTACAATGCGATGAATGAGAATGGGCGCATCAACTTCTTCTGGCAGATGGCGGCCGCCTCGGCTGTCGAACAGCTGTATATCATCTCGAAGAAGAAGGACGGATTCCTCGGCTCACTTGATGATGACACGGCATCCAATATCACCTTCCGCGTGGTGCTCCTTCAGGATGGCATCACTCGTCTGGCTGAGTTCGACCCAGAGCTCTCTCCCGTGGCAGAAGCCCTTGCCCCGCTGGATGTGCTCAATGCCACGAATGTGGAGGAGCTGAAGCAGCAGATAGGAGGAATCGCCGATGAAATCGCTGCGTCGAGAAAGGCGCTGCTGCAGTAGCGGTGTGTGTGCAGAGTTGAAAGGCAAATCATTTAATCCGAGAAAATATGAATAGGTTATCAGTTATCACAGCAGTGGCACTCGCCGTCCTGACTCTTTCAGCTTGCGGCCATAGAAGTGCCAGAAACACTGATTCGGAAGACTCTTTGAGGGCGTTTGACCAGGAACAGCTTGAAGCCAGTATCAAGATGGAGGTTGACAGTCTTGCCAGCGAGATGAGCAGACTCGAACTGTTGCTCTTCCTGCAGGATGACGGCAATGGAGGGCTGAAGCTTACCGAAGAGGAGCTAAAGATTAAGCCAGACTACCTGCTCAACCCCGTGTCGGCCGACAGTACTACCACTTTGGCAGAGAAATACCGGATGCTGGGGGCATTGGATGTCGACAGGAAGTTAGCCAGCCTCTACGAGATGCCAACGGAGGAATATGATAAGGCCATCGTCAGGCTGACAGCTGAAATCAGCGACCCTTCGCTGGTGGTCATCCAGCAGGGAGGGTCAATCGCCGAGACGTCGCGGGCACTTTACGATGCCATGGAAGCCAACGGGCGTATGAACTGTTTCTGGCAGTTGGCCGCCTCAGTCATCATTGAGCAGTTTTACATCACGGCACGGAACTCGGAGAAGCTGTCTGGCTCCATCTCCGACGAGGCTGCTGCCAGTGTCACCTACCGCCTGTCGCTCATCATCGATGCTCTGAAGCGCCTCTCTGCCTACGACCGCGACATCAAGCCGGTTGTGCTGGCAATGGTATCCCTGAGCGGCATCAATGCCACAACTGCCATAGAATTGAAGCATCAGGTAGATGCGTCAAGGGACAAGATTGAGTCCGTGCGCAAGCTGCTTCTCAATCCGTAGGGGCTGCAATGAACTTTCTGTAAAAAAAAGGAATCTAACCTCACGGTCGGATTCCCTTGCCAATTACCTATATAATAATACACGTATACAGTACTGACTTACAGTCTAAAATATCCACAAAACATATAGAAAGGCCAGACGGCTCCAATCCACGAGAGCCAATGGCATATAACCGATGATAGGCTGGTCTTCTGACTATTCTCCACCCTGAAGCGCCTTCTCACCCAAAAGGGCAATGGCCTCATGCTTCAGGGCCAAAATGGAGTTCACAGCTGCGGGACAGTAGGAGATTCTCACTCTCATTCCCAATTAATCGCGGCTAAGCGAACCTATTCGGGCGACACCCATCACACTATGGTGTGAGGTATCGCGGGTGCAAAGGTAAGGTATTTTTCTGGATAAACCATGCTTTTTTGTGTTTTTCTTTTGCAAGGCATGCTTTTTGTGCTGTTTTTGTGGCCAAGAGGGTCAATAGACACGTACGTCCTTGAGGTGGTCGATCTCTGGATGGTCGCTGGCAGGCGTGCCCACTATCGAGACGATGTCAAACCGCAGCTCATAGTTGATGCGACGGGACTTCACGTAGAAGTCGATGGCTGAGCGCAGATTGCGCAGCTTGCGGTAGCCGACGGCCTCCTCGGGAGACCCAAAGACACGGTTGCGGCGGGTCTTCACCTCCACGAAGACCATCGTGTCGCCATCAAGGGCGATGAGGTCGATGTCGCGATGGCCCAGCCTCCAGTCGCGCTCTATGATCACATAGCCCTTCTGTCGGAGAAAGGCTGCGGCGAGGTCTTCGCCCCAGGTGCCAAGGTCGTTGTGTGCTGCCATATCCTGTTTGTCTTGTCATTTTAGGTCTATTTTCTCATCGCAGAGGGATGCCACAGCCGGACGGTGGGTGATGAAGAGCATCGTTGTCTGCGGGTAGGCCGCAAAGAGTCGGCCGAAGAGTTCGTGCTCCGTCGGTTCATCAAGAGAGGAGCTGATTTCATCCAGTAGCAGGATCTTGGCCGGCCTGAGCAGTGCGCGTGCGATGGCTATTCGCTGTGCCTGTCCCTCGCTCAGGCCACTGCCACGCTCGCCAAGCTGCGTGTCAAGCCCTTCGGGCAAGGTAAGCACAAAGTCGGCACAGGCTGTGTGGAGCACCTCCCGCAGTTCGGCATCAGTGGCCTCCGGCTTGGCTAACAGGAGATTGTAGCGTATGGTGCCGCTCATCAGCGTGTTGCCCTGAGGTACAAAGCCCACGGGGCCTCCCACCTCAACAGAACCCTCCAAGGGCTTGATGAATCCGAGAATCAGGCGGAAGAGGGTGGTCTTGCCAATACCCGTCTCACCCATGATGACGGTCTTGGAGCCAGCCTTGAAATGGTGGGTGAAGGAACTTATGATCATCCTGTCGCCATCGGCATAGCGGAAGCTGACATTGCTGAAGCGGATGCCGCTGGACTCAACAGCTTCAGTCGGCTGCGGGGTGGCAGTTTCTTCATGGGCTATCCCTGATTCCTTGTTTCCCAGTTCTTCCAGGCGGTCTATGCTTGCCGTGGCATGGATTACCTGGGGCACCATGTTGAGCAGCTGCAGGATAGGGCTCTGAATCATGCCTACCAGCTGGAGGAAAGAGGTCATTGTGCCAAAGGTGATACTGCCATTGCGCAGTCCTAATCCACCCCAGACGAAGGCCATCATATAGCCGAGGCCGAAAGCGCAGCCAAGCACAAGCCTGGTGGCAACGGTGAAGCGTGTGCGATGGATGACATGTCCTCTGAGACGCTGCTGCATCTGGTCGAGATGGCCCGTCACCCACTGCTGGCTGCCCAAGGCTCGCAACAGGGCGTTGTGCTCCATGCCCTCCTGCACCTGCATCTGGATGTGGCTCTCGTCGCGGCGGATGTCGAGGGTCATCTGGCGCAGCCGCCGGGCTATGAGCTTGCTGAACACGACTGCAAGTGGAGTGGCAACTATCAGTGCCCAAGCCAACCGGCTGTCAAACCAGCGCATCAGCAGGAAGGCACCACAGAGCTGGATGGTCGTCACTGCTATCTGGGGTAGGGTGGAGGCGGTCACCTCGCTCACCGCCTCGATATCCTTGGCCAGCCGGGAGGCGATGTCGCCGGAGTGGAGTTCGGTGCCTACAAAGAGTTGGCGACGGAACAGGCGGCCAAACATCTGTAGCCGCAGCTGGTTGGACTGCCTGACCGTGGCCATTGTGGTCAGGTAGTAGTAGAGTTGTCGGAGTGCGACACCCCCGATGACGGTCAGCGTGAGAAAGCCAATCATCAGCAGCACCTCAGAGGAAGTGCCTGTGCGGATGGTCTCATCGATGAACCGCTTGCTGAGCCATACCATCAGCAGTCCCAGGGCCACCTGGCTGATGCCGATGGCAATGCGGATGAGCATGTTCCAGCGGATGCCTAAGGCGTTGCGCCACAGCCAGAGGAGGTAGTTCATGGTCTGTCGATGACATCCACGCCCTGCCACTGCTCAACGATGTCGGCTACGTCGCGGAGGGCTTCTTCCTTTGTCACTTCATATTCATCGCAGAGCTTCTCTGCCAGCATTTCTGTGGTGAAGTCGCCCATCTGCTGAGCCTGTTGCCAGAGCCATGCCGCAGTCTCATTCAGTGCTAGCAGCTTGCCGAAGTTGATGGCATCGAGGCCCTCGCCTACTATCACATTCTCGCCGCACACCTGGCGCAGCACAAATCCTTTCTTGATCTTCATAACCTTTTTCTTCAATTCTTCAATTCTTTCAAGCGGTAGACAGCAAGCAGATAGCGGCGTATGGGGCGCAGCCAGTTCCATAGCTGCGAGGCAGCCAGTCTCCATTTGCTGTAGAGGTGGTGTCGCCGTCCATGCCTGTCCACCACATGGGTGGCCATAGCCTTCACGTCGCTGCAAAGACAGGTCTCGGTGCCTCGGATATTACCATCGCCCATGAGCTTCAGCCGCTCTCCATCGATGGCAATGATGCGATGGACTACATACCTGCAGCCATCGACCCACGCCAGGACAATCTGTCCCTTCTCAAGGAGCAGAGCCCGTGAGAGGATGACACTCTCCTCCCCACCGATGATAAAGGGCAGCATACTGCGCCCCCCTACGGGCAAGGTGACACTCAGTCCCTCTTGCACCAGCCTGATGGCCTCTGCCATGATTACCTCATCACTCACCGTCATAATTCCAAAAGTTTAGACTTACATATTCTGGCGGCATCCTCATCGGGCAGGCACTCCAAGTGACAGACTTTGACGGATGCTATAAGCCTTTCCTCCGTCAGATGCAGGCCGTCGGCCACAGTCTTGTCCCACCGCTTGCCGGAGATGCTGGCCACCAATGCTGCGTAGGCCTCTATCCTTCCCATCCGGCGGATGCGGTTGTGTGGTGCCTGACTCAGCAGCACGATACCGCCCAAGGGGTAGGCCACATTCCGATAGCAGGGAGTCTTGCCACTCCAGGGTGAGCCATAGACGGTGGCACAGCCATCGGCATTGATGCGAACCACGGGATTGTCATCGTTCACCAATTCTGAACCTTCGATATATTTGAGCCACAGCCTGGCATGTGTGCTCTTGCCTGTGCCACTGGGGCCGAGGAACATGTAGCCCCTGCCCTCATAGCCGACTACCGCCGCATGGAACAACACCGTTCCCATCCGGGCGCTGGCAAGGGCAAAGAGCACCATCAGGGCATTGTCTACTGCCAGTTTGCGGCAGTTGCCCGTCATCCGTAGCGTAGCGGTCTGATAGTCTGGCGAACAGACCATCCACCCCGCCGTCTGACCTCCCCACTGGAATTCAAACACGGGTGAGCCCTCCGCAGTATGCCCGCAGACAATCGTCTGGCCTTCATCCTCCTGTCTCAGCTCCTCTGCATAGTCCACTGGGCCGCCGTCTTCCACCTTTAGTGAGAATACAGCCTGGCTCTGAGTGCTTGCGAACGGGGCGTAGTTGCCCATCAGGCCAAAGACTTCGGTTTCGCCTTCGACGACAAAGCTGATGCCTGCCACCTTGAAATATCTTGTTTCTGTCATGTTCTTGCAATTCTGGTTTCAAAGATAGTAGATAGCCTCCGGCCCCATGTTGAAGAGCAGGTCGAGTATGGAGAGATTAGGCAGGAACCCGTATTTCTGCTGGTAGACCTGATAGTAGGGCTTGGGGGTGAAGTCGGCATCAGGCAGTGGGTGCTTGGGGCGGATGGCACTGCGGAAGTCCTGGACACCGGGAGGCACGTCTTTCTCAAATGATGCCGTCAGGCACAGCCGGGGACTGATGTCGAGCAGCTGGCAGAGCCTGAGGCAGATTTCCATGTTGAAGTCAAAGAGAAACTCCCACCGCCGCTCGAAGAAAGGCCGGATGTCATCCTGATAGTATTCCAGGAAAGGCGACTCGCCGTAAGCAGAGAGCAGGGCATTCCAGTGCAGGTGCCGCCAGTTGCCGTGGTCGCTGATGCGGATGTCCCTGATGGTAGAGGCTGCTGAAGGCAGTTCCCGCTCCACTGGCACTGTGAGTGCCTGCACGCCCTGCGTGGTGGCTATCAGGCAGCGGTTGCGGTAGGTCTGCTTTTGGAAGCTCTCCCACTGTTCTATCTCCACACGCTCAGCCCTGTGCAGTTTCTGATACCACTGCACTGGGCCGAAATAAGTTGTGCTAAGTCTCAACACATCCATTCTCTTACCTCTCACCTCTTACCTCTCACCTCTTACCTCTCACCTCTCACCTCTCACCTCTCACCTCTCACCTCTCACCTCTCACCTCTTACCTCTCACCTCTTACCTCTCACCTCTTACCTCTCACCTCTAAATACCTTATTTAATATTGTCGACAAAACGGAAGAGACGGTTCCACCGCACCCCGCTGAAGCCGCTGCGGTCTGGGTCGCTGCTCCACCAGATGAAGATGGGCTTGCCCACGATGTGGTCTTCAGGCACGAACCCCCAGTAGCGGGAGTCGAGGGAGTTGTGGCGGTTGTCGCCCATCATCCAGTAGTAGTCCATCTTGAAGGTGTACTCCTTGGCCTCCTTGCCGTTGATCAGGATCTTGCCGTCCTTCACTTCCAGCTGGTTGCCTTCGTATGTGCGTATGGGGCGCTCGTATACGGCGATGTTCTCCAGTGTCAGCTTCACGCTCTTGCCTTTCTGTGGAATCCACACTGGGCCGTAGTTGTCGCGTGTCCAGTGCATATTGCCGTTCTTGGGGTAGATGTCCCATTCCTCGGCATCTTCGTTCAGCTCGATGCTCTCCACGATGTCAGGCCGTTTCTTGAGGTCGGCAGCGGCCTGGTTGGTCAGCTGCATATAGCCGAAGTTGTTCAGGTCTCTCAGCTCTTCCATCGTGATGCCCCATTGCTGCATCTCCTCATCGGTGAAGTGGCGCTTCAGCTTCAGCCGGTAGCTATACTGCACGTTGTCGGGTTCCTTGTTCTGCTTGCCGTCGAGCCAGATCATCCTGTCCTTGATCTGCAGCGTCTGTCCTGGCAGTCCCACGCAGCGCTTCACGTAGTTTTCCCTGCGGTCTGTGGGCCGGGTGATGATTTCGCCATATTCCTGCGGATTCTCCTCTATAAACTGCCGTCCTCCCTGGTAGATGGCCTCGAAGAGCTTTCTGCGGGTCATCACGTCGAGCGAGTCGGGGTCGGGACGTTGTGGATAGCGCTGCCTGCCGATGTCGAAGCACAGCCGGTAGAAGTCGTAGGCCTGATATTGCATGGCCGAGCAGAGGGTGTCGCCGGCAGGATAGTTGAACACCACGATGTCGTTCAGCTCCACCTTGCCCAGGCCCTTCACCCGGCGATAGTCCCAGTGGGGCCACTCGATGTAGCTCTTGCACTCCACCACGGGCAGCGTGTGCTGTGTCAGGGGCATCGTCAGTGGTGTCTCTGGAATGCGTGGACCGTAGCTCACTTTCGATACAAAGAGGTAGTCGCCCGTGAGTAGCGATTGCTCCAGCGAACTCGATGGAATCACGTAGTTTTGGAAGAAGAAGAGGTTGATGAAGTAGACTGCCACCAGTGCAAACACCAGGGCGTCCACCCATGACATCACCCACTTCACAGGGCCTTCCTCCTCCTTCCACCATTGCCACTTGATCTTCTTGGTGATATACACGTCATAGATGAAAGGTATGACGAGCAGGCCCCACCACGACTTCACCCAGTAGAGGAAGAGCAGGTAGAGTACCAGGGCCGCGATGAATTTGGCCCACTGCACCTTTGGATTATTCTTTTTCTTTTTCTCCATCTTAGATAAAAATATGATTCACAAAGGTTTGACGCACCATCATTTCTGAAAGTTGCGCCATTAACCTATGTTTCAGAATTTAAACATATCTGAGATAGTCAGTAGCCCCTGATGCTCCTTGGTGTACTCTGCGGCCAGTACGGCACCGAGCGCAAATCCCTTGCGGGAGTGGGCATCATGGCTGATGGTGATCAAGTCGGCCTCGGAGTCATAGCGGATGGTGTGGATGCCGGGCACCTCGCCTCTGCGGATATCGTCCACGCGCAGCAGCTTGGGGTCGGTGGTCTCTTCTGCCCAGCCCTCCTTGCGGTCCAGTCGCTCCACGATTTCCTCTGCCAGCGTGATGGCGGTGCCGCTGGGATGGTCGAGCTTGTGTACATGGTGGGTCTCCTCCAACTCTACGTCATACTGCGGAAACTGGTTCATGATCTTGGCCAGGTAGCGGTTGACGGCAGAGAAGATGGCCACGCCGATTGAGAAGTTGGAAGCCCAGAAGAGGGTCTTGCCCTCGCCGCAGGCCTTGCGCACCTCGTCGCCGTGTTCCTTCATCCAGCCGGTAGAGCCGCTCACCACCTTTACTCCTTTGGCCCAGGCCTTCAGATAATTGCCGTAGGCCGCCTGGGGAGCGGTGAACTCAATGGCCACATCGGCAGATGCAAACTCCTGGGAGTCAAAGTCTTCTTGATTATCGATGTCGATAATACTTACGATTTGATGACCACGGTCGCGGGCTATCTGTTCTATCATCTTGCCCATCTTTCCGTAGCCGATTAAAGCTATCTTCATATTTAATTCGAATTAAAAACGGTGCAAAGTTACAACAATTAATTCATAATCGGCCACTCATAACTCATAATTATTATTAAAGGTAGGGCGCAAATGCCTTGTCGTAGTCCTCACTGCCCGCAAGCCGCCCTTCCACGATGCAAACCAGCTCCACGCTGGCACGGAAGCAGAGCTTCTCATCGGAAGCCCTGTAGAGGTCGTGGTGGAACACATACTTGATGCCCTCCTTGGTCAGGGCCAGCCTTGAGATAAACTCGTCGTCGGGCCGCAGGGGGGTCTTGAACTGCATCTGCATCCGTGCCACGACGGCATCCACGCCCTTCTCGTGCATCTCGGCAAAACTCAGGCCACACGCCTTCAGGAAGAGGTGGCGCGTGTGCTCACAGTAGTGCAGATAGTTGGCATTGTTGACGATTCCCTCGATGTCGCACTCATAGTCGCGCACCATCATCCGTGTCTCAAAAATATATTTCTTTCCCATAACGGGTGCAAAGATAGCACTTTTTGGGCGAATGTGCAAGTTTTTAGCCGTAAACCGCCTTCTAACTGAGCAAATGATACATGCCGCCGGCAAGGGGCTTGACCACGCCCTTCATCTCCAGCTGGAACAGGAGAGCTGTCAGTTGGCCGATGGAAATGCCGCTTTTCACGCAGAGCGTGTTCAGTTGTAGGTCATTGGTATGCTGCAGCAAGTCAACGATAGCCGTTTCCTCTGGCGAGAGGTCGGGGAAGAGATTTCGCTCGATTCCATCGGCAAGTGCTTGCTGTCTTTTGGCCTCGTCCTGCCAGCCCATGGCCCTCACGAAATCGTCGGCTGAGTTGATCAGTCCTGCCACATTGTCGCGAATCAGGTTGTTGCAGCCCTCTGAATAGGGCATGCCGATGCAGCCAGGGAAGGCAAACACACTTCTGCCATAGTTCTGGGCGATGTCGGCGGTGATGAGGCTCCCCCCCTTTGAGGCACTCTCCACCACGATGCAGGCATCGGAGATACCCGCCACAATACGGTTGCGCCTCACAAAGTTGGGCTTGTCGGCATTGGTCTGGCTCATAAACTCCGTCAGCAGTCCGCCCTGGCCAAGCATGCGCACAGCCGTCTCCCTGTGGCGGTAGGGATATATCTGGTCGAGTCCGTGAGCCAGCACGCCTACTGTGGGGAAGCCGTTCTCCAGAGCCTGGCGGTGGCTGTGGATGTCAACACCGTATGCCAGTCCGCTCACGATCAGAATGTTCGGACAAAGCTCGCGCAGACGGCCTACGAAGCGTCTGATAAGGTCCTGCCCGTAGGTGGTACATTGGCGTGTGCCCACCATGCAGATGATTTTCTTCTGGTTCAGGTCGGCATTACCTTTATAATATAGGATGATGGGGGCATCGGCACATTCGGCAAGCCGCTGTGGATAGTCATCGTCAAGGAGCGTGATGCCCCTGATGCCGTGCTCCTGCATGAAGCGAAGCTCGATTTCTGCCCGTTTCATCGGTTCGTCCCAGTCCTTGAGTGCCTCCACCAGCCTGGGAGAACAGTCTTCAATCATATCCCCGATGTGTCCCCTGTGCTCATAGAGCTGGGCGGCTCCTCCCGCCATCCTGTAGACTTCCAGTGCTTGCTGGAAGTTGAAGTTGCTGATGCGTGTCAGCGCCATTGCATAGAATATTTCCTTCGTGTCCATTGTTTAAGGTAATCACCATTTCTCATTTCTCATTTCCGTTTGAGGTATTCGTAGCCGAAGCGGCAGCGGAGACACTCCTTCTTATCGCAATATTCCTTCTTAAGCTGGATGAGGGCCTGGGAGTCGCCCGCCGTCTTGACGGGCAGTCCCACCTGCTGCCACATGCGGATGATGTGGTTGTTCTCTGCCTTCAGCTGTTCCAGGAAGTCGAAGGCCCTGTCGCAGAGCACTTCCTTCGAGCGGTGGCGCCCGTAGGCGAAGAGCATCGGAATGGCCGTGTTGATCATCAGCAGGTTGAGCGACCCGTAGCCCAGGTGCTTCTCGTTTTTGCTGCTGGTAGAGCCAAAGGTGTAATGAGTCTCCCAATAGGGTGTCACCCGCGAGCTGAGCAGTCTTTTCAGCTGTTCTATCGTCTCGCACTCCACCAGCTGGCTTAGTCCGGCCTTCTGCTGATAGTAGAGGCTGGCCAGCTGGGAGATGCGGATGTGGGGGAAGTTCTGGGGGCGCAGCCGCAGGAAGCGCCATCGGCTGAAATCCATCGGTTTCATCGAGAATTTGTGGGCCAGATAGAGGTATTCGTTGCGGAGTTTGGCGAAGTAGCCTTCGTTGAGGGCTGTCTGCTGGTAGTAGTCTGGAATGGTCTGCAGCTCCAGGAGTCCAGCCTGCCCCATGAAGATGGCTTCTATCTGGAACAGGTCGTCTCTGTGGTGGCCCACTGCCTGCAGGGGGATGGCTTTTGCCCACTCCTCAAAGGCATCATTGTTGATGCCAAAGCCGTAGTTGCGCGCCAGGGTTACGAAGTAGGCATCCTCCCACGACCCTCCGCATTGCTCCACACGCTTTCGGATGGCCTCGGTCTTCTGTTCGAGCCGCTCTGTCTGCAGGGCTGCCATCCAGGCGTGTACCATCAGACTGGTCAGGTCGGGTATCACCTTGTAGCAGGGAGGATAGCAGTCTGTCTTCAGCAGTTCCTCGTAATGCTCGCTCACCGTCTGCGGCACCGCGAGTTGCAGCTGTGGCAGGAAGTCGCCCCGCGAGTTCTTTACGTCCGTGTCCACCAGTCCTGCCACGTGCAACACCACGTTGTCGTAGTGCGGGTCTTTGTCGTGGCCATGCAGATACCAGTCGCTCGACTTGTCGTGTATCTCCACGTTGCCCACCCAGAGCGTCCTTCCTATGTGTACCTTCGCATTGAAGAAGTCGGGGCCTGCATTGCGGTTGTGCAGTCCGGGGTCAATCACTTCCACCGTCTTGCCATCGGTGGTCTGAAGTTCCTTCAGCGGAAACAGCTTGTGCTTCCATACATAATGTAGTAGTTGCTCCATAGCATCATTTTTGAGTGTTAAACATTATTCTGGCGGCAAAATTACACAAATTTCCCCGAAACGCCAAACATTTCGGGGAAATTTTTTTCAGTCAAACAGCGTTGGCTCCATGATATTGCCGCCGTAGGGGTTGCGCCCGAAGTGCCGGTAGGCCAGTTCCGTGACCATTCTTCCACGGGGTGTGCGCTTGATAAATCCCTCCATGATGAGGAACGGTTCGTAGACTTCCTCCACCGTGCCGGCATCCTCGCCGATGGCTGTGGCAATGGTGGTGATGCCCACTGGACCACCGCGAAACTTGTCGATGATGGTCAGCAGTATCTTGTTGTCTATCTCGTCGAGGCCATACTGGTCGATGTTCAGCGCCGTCAGGGCTATCTTGGTGATGCTGGTGTCTATCTTGCCGTTGCCCTTCACCTGGGCGAAATCCCTGACGCGCCTGAGCAGCGCATTGGCTATACGGGGCGTGCCTCGCGAGCGGCCTGCTATCTCCAGGGCGGCATCCTCCGTGATGGGCACGCCCAGGATCCTTGAGCTGCGCTCTATAATCCTCTGCAGCGTCTCCGGCTCGTAGTATTCCAGGTGCATGTTGATGCCGAAACGCGCTCTCAGCGGAGCCGTCAGCAGTCCGCTGCGGGTGGTGGCACCCACGAGCGTAAACGGATTGAGGTCTATCTGTATCGAACGCGCCGAGGGGCCCTTGTCTATCATGATGTCTATCCTGTAGTCCTCCATCGCCGAGTAGAGATATTCCTCCACCACAGGCGAGAGGCGGTGTATCTCGTCGATGAAGAGCACGTCGTTCTTCTCCAGCGAGGTCAGTATGCCTGCCAGGTCGCCCGGCTTGTCGAGCACGGGGCCTGAGGTAATCTTAAAGCCCACGCCCAGCTCGTTGGCGATGATGTTCGAGAGTGTGGTCTTGCCCAGTCCGGGAGGGCCGTGCAGCAGGGTGTGGTCGAGTGGCTCGCCCCGATACTTGGCGGCCTCTACAAACACCTCAAGATTCTCCACCACCTTCTTTTGGCCGCTGAAGTCCGAGAAGGCCAGTGGTCGCAGCGCATTCT
>Ga0326514_10002174_pt1 | contig 12548 bp, 13 predicted proteins | sample 3_2548_0518_D_FD_203653 | JGI IMG/M metagenome (GOLD analysis project Ga0326514, IMG submission 203653) | Bovine rumen microbial communities from UC Davis, California, United States - 3_2548_0518 | ecosystem: Host-associated > Mammals > Digestive system > Stomach > Rumen | place: USA...
CGCCCGCAAAAATTTTCGGATATTTTTCTTTTGGCTTTGGTTTATCCTTATTATGTTTTCGGGGCGGTGTTTATGTATTTTTTTAAAGGTTTTAAGTGGAAATAATTTTTTGACATTATTCGCAAATAATTTTGGGTTTTTGTTGTAACGGACTTATAATAACTTCTTGTGTAAAAGTCTTATTTTCTCCATTTGAAAATGTAACAATTAGAGTTACTATATATTTGCCGCTCTTTGTATAGATATGCGTTGGTGAAAATTCTGCAGAAATATTTCCGTCTCCAAAATTCCAAATAACAGTTTTTGCTTCCGACATATTGGTAATTGAAAAAGATGTTTCATATCCACTGCAAGAGGTTTTTACCGAAATTTTAGGAGTACAATTTAATATCTGATAATCAGAGGAAAACCATGAAGGAATAAAATTTAAGGTGTTTTGAAATATCTTATTCACAAAGTAGAACCGTTCGTACTTATTATTTCCTCCCTCATAAAAAAAAATGCGATCTACCCTTTTTTTAGAAGTTAAAAGAATGTATATATTTCCATCGTATGCATAACTCATAACAACTTCTGTTAATAATCCTTTAAAATCTTCACATATTGTAGTAACCTTATAATTATCAAAATCAGGTTCATTATTGATGATGTTGACTTCCAATAAATCTAATTGATAACTCATTTTTCTCATCATAATATAATACACTTTTGAGTTATCAGGTGAGATTATCGTATTTTCACACCAGTCATATTCAGGGAAAATATGCCTTGAAATTGTTGAAAAAGAGCCGTTTATATTATCAAAACTTCCGAAATGTACCTCATTAAGTTTTGTTTCATCGGATAATCCTATATGCCTTAAAAAACCGGCAGAATAGTATTTGCAATTTATTGATATATTGATTTTTACGACACAAGTATCATAATTGCATTTATAAATATCAGAACCTCTATATTCAATATTGTGGTTATTTATAAGATACTTTATAATTTTATTTTTGTCGAAACACAGAAACCAAATATTATTATTTTCGGAATATACCGCTGCATTATAGTTATATGATATATCAGTATATGTTATATTCTCAATAATTTCGCTTCTTTCTAAGTTTATCAGCAAATAGTTTTTACCATAAATGCAATAAACAAAATTTTCATCACACGGATTGGGTATAAAAAACAATTGTTTGATTCAATAAAATAGTTTGTACTGTTTTTTAAAAGTTCTAAATGTTCATTGTACACCTTACCTTCTTTGCAAAAGAGCCGTATTTTACCTATTTCGTCAACATACCAACGGGTATTATAGCCGTAATTATGTTCCGTAATATTCAATTCTTTATTATTGAAATCATAACAATGTCCGCCAATATTCCACAGCATCGTATGTTTGGATTGTGAATATGAAAAATAAGAAAAAATCATTTGGAGCATTACTGCCCAAATGATTTTTGTGTAAGTATTTCTTGCTACTATTGCCATTTTGTTAATGTTCTAACTTTCTACCCGAATAGTTCCACCCTTTTTTGATAAAATAGACATCTGTGGATTATAATTGGTATCATTAACAATTAATTCATATCCACATTCTTTTTCTGTACAATCCTCTTGGCACGCAGTGCCGCACAGCATTGCAACCGCAAATGTTACAATCGCTGAAAATTTGTAAATCTTTTTCATTAGTTTTTATAAAATTAAAAAATTAAACATAAAAAAGACTTTTTGCGCAAAAAGTATTTCTCAATAAAAATTTCCGTCGAAATTTCCGTTGCAAAAATATACTAAAAAAATCGAAAAAAAAAGACACTTTCGGGTAAATTTTCAGGGGTAAAAAATGACACTTTCGGGTAAATTTTTCTCAAAAGAATCTGTTGTTGATTGCATAAATTAATGCTTCCGTGATGTTGCTGACATTGAGTTTTTTGAAAAGTACTTTTTTGTGGTATTTGATGCTGTCCGAAGATTTGCAAAGAAGTCCGGCAATCTCGTCTTCGGTACGTCCTTGCGCCGAAAGGCAAAGTATTTGTTTTTCGGTTTCGGAGAGCGTTATCTTTTCCTGCGGTATCCAAACGTGTTTTTCCAAAGAGTATTCGTAAAACGTTTTGGAGTTTTTCTTTTGTAAAACTATATGACCGAGTGTATTTTCAGAAGATAATGTCAGGATAAAAAGTCCGAGTATTACCTTACCGTTTTCAACTATTATAGGCGTAAAACTTTGGTGAAGAAGAAGGTAATTAATGTGAAAATTATATGAAACGCAGCATTTTAAAATTTCATCGTCCGGCATGTTTTTTAGGAAATCAAAAACAGCCCCGTTGATTTCCAAAAGCATTTTATAATCGCTGTCGGGGATATGTTTTAAAAATACGTCGCAGTTTCTTGCTGTTATTTCTTTGTACGGAAGTCCGCACATTTTTGCAATGTTTTCTGAGATAAAGACAACTTCGTTTTTTGTGTAGTCTACTAAATAAATGCCGCAACCCAAAATGCGGGCAACAGCCTCTGATAGTTTTAAATCCGTTTCAGCAGTTAATTTTTCTTTTTGCAACAAATTCGGTGCGACGAAAAAATCCTGTATTTCTCTGTTCATTTTTTAGTTCGTTATGGTTAACATTTTACGGCGCGAAAGTATAAATAATTTTTTTTATTCGCAAATTATTTTCGGTTTTTCTGTTTCGGGACAAGGGGCGGATTTGGTTTCAATAATTCTCGGAATTTTTGGAAAATATCTTCGTGAATTTGATTCAATTATTCCATCAATTTTTCCGACAGTAATATTCTCTGTTTCTATGCCGTCAATGAATTTGATAGTATTATTATTTTGTAGTACATATAATTTCCCGTCTTCTCCTAATTGAATATCATTAACATAAGTGCCTTTAAATTCATAAATTATTTCTCCGTTATCAAAATCAAAGTCGTTCGATAATTTGTAACGTATTAGTTTATTTCTATCACCTTTTGCTGCGATTAAATATTTATCATTTGCTGACAAAGCAATTGCATCGCCATCATTAAAACCGTTGATTTCTTTTGATAAAGAAATGTTTTCCGTGTTTATATCGTAATTCATAATCAAAAAATGTCCATGTGATGATACAATAATTTTGTTACCGTTTTTTAATTGGATTATGTGTGTACAGCCTGCTGCAAAATCAGTTCGTACAGGTAATTTAATATTGTATGTATGTGTTTTTTTTATTATATCTTTTGATAATTTATATGATTCGATAGTTTTGTTTGTGTTTATGTAACAAAAAAGAATAACATCACCGTTATCTTGTGGCATAAACCAAGCAATGTGAGAATGACTAACATCTTTTGAGATTAACGAATCTTGTAATACTCCGTTATTATCGAATCTGTATAATCTCATAGCATATCTTAATGTCTTTGATTCGTTGTAAATTATTGCTACATAATATGACGCATTGTCAGTAACAGATTTACAACTTATTGTATTTCTGATATATACAGATGGAAAGGATACAAGTGTTTGATTTTTATTATTCTTTATCACATAATTCGATAAATTACTATTATTATTCGGTGGTCTGAGTTTCCCCCCATAAAGTAGTAAATTTCCATCATTATCCGATAAGGAAAAATTACCATCATGATTATCAAAATCAATTTTATCAATACTTGGCGGATTTGTATTCAAATTCAAAATAGTTCCGTCGTCTAACAACCAATTATTATATGTTTGGGCGTTGGATTTGATACAACAAATTAAGACCGCAAAAAGAAATGCGGTCTTAATAAAAAGATTGTAGTGTTTCATATTATTTCGGTTCAAAAACATAACGAACAGACATTCCGTATTGATTTAAATACCCCGTATTAAAAAATGCTGTATAATTATTATTGTTATCATACTGAACTTCAAATGGATAATGAAAACTAGAATACTCAGGGAAATGAGTATCTTTCAACCAAAACATTCCTACTTTATTTAAGTTGTAATACCAATTGTTAAAGTATAACTCATTTTCAACTGAATTCCTATATCCGCCGAGATTTCTTGCACCGCGTGAATAATCAGGTTCTTCGGCATCAGTAGGACCATCTAAACCGCCTAAGAAAACATCATAATAATTAAAAGCCATATTGATGCCCTCATGTTCGGGTGCATCCATATTATCATCGATTGAATAGTCGCGATAACCGATATTATCACATTCCATTATATCTAAAATGTCTTGCTGTGATATTAATCTTGCATGTACGCGTCTATTGTTCAATACAATTGATATTTTTTTTGCTAATGCATTTGCTGCATCCCAAGTGTATAATCTGCCGTATTTAGTAGCATTATATGTGTATGCTATATTGTTTGCTTCTCCGTATGCCCAACATGCTGTATCTAATTCTACGTTTAAATTATAAATCATTACATAGAAGTATTTACCAGGGGCTGATTTTCTATCAACCCTCATAAGTTGTATACCATACTTTTGTTTTGTTCCATTTTTCTTTGTATGAGTATATGTAATGTTTTTGAATAACTCATAATTCTTTCCATAGTATTCTTTACATATTTGTTCTAATTCCATGTAGTGTTCTTTACCATAAAGTATTCCTTTTGATATTGACTTTTTCCTTTCAGGCAATGAAAACTTCCATTCCATTCTTTTCCCGTCAACAGTCAAAACGGAATCTTTGTTAACAACGGCATTAGTAATGGTTTCATTTGAAACTTTTACTTCTTCTTCCTCTTGGCACGCCGTGCCGCACAGCATTGCAACTGCAAATGTTGCAAGCGCTGAAAATTTGTAAATTTTTTTCAATTTTTTTTAATTTAATTGTTAAAACTAAAACAACTTTTTGCGCAAAAAGTATTTCTCTATAAAAATTCCCGTGAAGAATTTCCGATGCAAAAATATATAAAAAAAATCGAAAAAAAATTACTCTTTTGGGTAAATTTTTAGGGGTAAAAAATGACACTTTCGGGTAAATTTTTCTCAAAAGAATCTGTTGTTGATTGCATAAATTAATGCTTCGGTGATGTTGCTGACATTGAGTTTTTTGAAAAGTACTTTTTTATGATATTTTATACTGTCCGTTGATTTGCAAAGAAGGCCGGCAATCTCGTCTTCTGTACGCCCTTGCGCCGAAAGGCAAAGTATTTGTTTTTCGGTTTCGGAAAGCGTTATCTTTTCCTGTGGTATCCAGACGTGTTTTTCCAAAGAGTATTCGTAAAACGTTTTGGAGTTTTTCTGTTGCAAAACTATATGACCGAGTTTGTTTTCGGACGATAATGTCAGGACAAAAAGTCCGAGCCTTACAAATCCGTTGTCTACTGCTATTGGCGTAAAACTTTGGTGAAGAAGAAGATGGTTTATGTGAAAATTATATGAAACACAGCATTTTAAAATTTCTTCGTCTGTCATTGTTTTAAACAGCGAAAACACAGCCCCGTTGATTTCTAAAAGCATTTTATAATCGCTGTCGGGGACGTGTTTTAAATAGAGACCGCAGTTTTCTGCTGTTATTTCTTTGTACGGAAGTCCGCACATTTTTGCGATGTTTTCGGAGATGTAGACCACTTCGTTTTTTGTGTAGTCTGCCACATAAATGCCGCAGCCCAAAATCCGGCTGACAGCCTCTGAGAGTTTTAAATCCGCTTTGACATTTATTTTTTCTTGCGGGGTTGCAGTAAGCAGCAAATTCGGTGCTGCAAAAAAATCTTGTATTTCTTTGTCCATTTTTTAGTTCGCAAATAATTTTCGGTTTTATATATAAAAAAATCGAAAAAAAATTACTCTTTTGGGTAAATTTTTAGGGGTCAAAAATGACACTTTCGGGTAAATTTTAAAAAATTAAACGGGCGAAAAATTTTTCGCCCGTTACGATATATTATTTTGTAATCTTCTAATTATTGTTTTTTTGGCATATCGGCGATGATGTTCAAGCCGCCGTAAACTTTGTCCCCTAATTTGACACGTACTTTTGTGTCAAGCGGGAAAAATATGTCTACTCTCGAACCGAATTTTATAAAGCCAAACTCTTGACCTTGTTTTGTAGAATCACCTTCTTTGACATGCGCCACTATTCTACGTGCCACAAAACCCGCGATTTGACGGAACATTACTTCAACGCCGTTTTTGTCTTGAACGGTAATAGATGTGTGTTCGTTTTCGCTTGAAGATTTAGGGTGAGCCGCCAAAAGGTATTTGCCTTCGTGATATTTGAAATATGTAACTTTTCCAGTTACCGGCCAGCGGTTTGAGTGAACGTTCCACACCGACATAAAAATTGAAACTTGCAGTCTTTTGTCTTTAAAATACTCGTCCTCTTGAACCTCTTCTATTGCGACTATTTCACCGTCAGCGGGAGAGAGAAACACATATTCGTTTTCAACGATTTTTCTGTCAGGATTTCTGAAAAACTGCAAAACCAAAAACAACAAGAAAACACTTCCGGCTTGCAGAATATATCCCGGCCATTTATAATCTGAGCAAAAACGGATATACAAAATGTTGATAACCGCCAACGCCAAAACCACTATCGCAATCGTAGCATAACCTTCTTTGTTTATCATTTTATTTTTAATTTAATAAGTTATTGAAACTATGTACAACCAAACCGGCGGTACAGCAAGAAAAGTACTGTCGAACCTGTCCAAAATGCCGCCGTGTCCGGGAAGTATTTTTCCTGAATCTTTAACACCCGTGTTTCGTTTAATCATTGATTCCACGAGGTCGCCGAGGGTTGAGAAAATCACTGTCAGCAGACTTATTATGAGCCATTGCGACTGAGAGAAAACGCCAACCAAACTGCATACGGGAATAGAACTCAAAAGAGTAAAAACCACTCCGCCCAAAAGACCTTCGATAGTTTTTTTAGGTGAAATTTTTTCTATCAACTTGTGTTTTCCGAAAAGCGAACCTACGCAAAAAGCACCCGTGTCAGAAATCCACACAAACGCAAAAAAACTCAAAATTATTTTCGGCGAAAATTCGTGTGTTTCCGGCAAAAAGAGCATATAGCACAAAAGTCCGAACGGTAGGGCGATATACATCGGTGCAAACAATGTTTGAGCCCAGTCAGAGGTCGGGGTCGGTTTTTGACGGAAAAGTTCTATAATCGGTATTGACAGCATCAAGACCGGCAGAGCGAAAAGCGTTTTAGTCGGCAATATTCCGCACGCTAACGAAAACAGCAACGCAAATGTCAAAATACCTATTGCGATACCTGTTACTTTTTGTGGCGTAAAGCCCAACATTCCGCTCATTTTGTAAAATTCGTTTATACCCGCAACCGTAAAAAATCCAAACAGAGCGGCAAAAATCCATGGACTTATTGTTACGGAGAGAACTATCAAGACTATAAAAACCGCGCCAGTGATAATTCTCGGCATTAGTTTACTCATTTTCCGTTGCAGAGATGTTTTTAAGAATTTCGGCTGCTTCATCTAATTTGAACTCTTCTACGTAGAGGTCAATGTCTACCATAAGGCTCAAATCTGTTCTTGCTACCGTAACCGCCTGAATACCCGAATTTTCCAATAATGCCGCAGCATAATCTGCTTCTATGGTGTCGGTATAGGTTTCGAGAAGCCTCCAAGAGGCTAACGATTTTACGATTTCGATTGCTTTTTCTTCGTTGTCGTTTTCAACAAAGAGAACATATTTGCCGCCTTTTTTCTCGATTATGCAGCGTATACCTTGTTTACCGAGATGCGTTTCGTTGATTTCGGCAGTGCCGAGACTATCGTGTTCTTGTATTTTTGTCCAGCCGTCAAGGTTTTGAACTGTCTGACGTGCTGCCTCCGCATCTTCGTCTTTAACGTAGATGTTGATTTCTTGTTTCATAAAATTAACGTCCCGTTTTTTGATGACGATGCATGGAATGTGTACTTCGTTCAAAAGTTCCACTCTAAACCTTGCCTGACGTGTTCTGAAACAAGTTTTTATCAGTTGCCAACCTTCGAGTTTTTCGCCTGTTAAATAGGGGAGGGCAGCCTTAGTGTCTTCGTTGTTGACGTAAAGTTCGTAGTTGTCGAGTACGTAACGTGGATTTTTTGAGGTTTTGATAACTGAGTTTATGCCGGCGTCTTCCAAAACGTCTTTGAGTCTTTCAATCGGTCCCCTCATAATAAAGGAGTCGATTTTTGTAAGACCTTTGTATTCGTCAACGATTGCGATAGCCTTTTTTTCATCGTCTTGCTGAACGTAGAGTTCATATTCGCCGATGAGGAACAAACTGTCTTTGGCATTGATAACCACAGACTTTACTTCGTTTTGTTCCAAAAGTCCTTTTGTTAGTTCCGCTTGATATTGTGTGTCAAACGAATATATTTTTACCCAATCCATATTCTAAAATATTTTAAGTTAACAATTATCTTTATTTTCAGCGAGTTGTGTTTCGTTTTGTTTTTCTTCTACTTCTTTTTGTTGTTGGTTTTCCTCAGACTTAGTCTCGTTGTTTTCTGCCGGTTGTAACGTTTGATGCGGCGGTGGAGTCTGAATTTTTGTTGCGTAAAGAGCCTCTTCAAGTTCTTTTGAGGCGAATTTTCTTTTGCCGAAAATTCTTTCCACGTCCTCGGTAAAAATTACTTCCCTTTCCAAAAGGAGTTCTGCTAATTCAGTAACTTTTTCTTTGTTTTCTTCCAAGATATTTTTGGCTCTTTCGTAACAATAATCTATTAACGCTTTTGCCTCCGAGTCAATTGTTTCGGCAGTTTTTTCGCTGTACGGTTTTTGAAACGTGTAGTCGTCGGTTGAACTATAAAAACTTACGTTTCCAACCTTTTCGCTCATTCCGTAATACGAAACCATCGAATAAGCATATTTTGTAACCCTTTCGAGGTCGTTTAATGCGCCGGTCGAAATTTTGCCGAAATTGATTTCTTCGCTTGCTCTTCCGCCTACAAGAGAACACATTTCGTCAAGCATTTGTTCTTTTGTTGTGATTTGGCGTTCTTCCGGCAAATACCATGCTGCTCCGAGAGCCTTTCCGCGTGGTACAATCGTTACTTTTATAAGCGGGTGTGCGTTTTCCAACAGCCACGAAACTGTTGCGTGTCCCGCCTCGTGATAAGCGATTGTTTTCTTTTCTGACGCGGTTATGAGCGAACTTTTCTTTTCCAAACCGCCGATAATTCTGTCGATTGCGTCCAAGAAATCCTGTTTGTCAACGCTTTCTTTGTTATGACGTGCGGCAATAAGGGCGGCTTCGTTGCAGACGTTAGCGATGTCGGCACCCGAAAAGCCGGGAGTCTGTTTTGCCAAAAAGTTCAAATCCATATTCGGGTCTACTTTCAACGGTTTTAAATGTACGTTGAAAATTTCGCTTCTTTCGTTCAAGTCCGGCAAATCTATGATAATCTGACGGTCAAACCTTCCTGCACGCATTAATGCGGGGTCAAGGATTTCGGCTCTGTTAGTTGCGGCAATCATGATGATTCCCGTATTGGTTTCAAAACCGTCCATTTCCGTAAGCAGTTGGTTGAGAGTGTTTTCTCTTTCGTCGTTTGACGAAAAATTAGCGTTTTTGCCTCTTGCGCGGCCTATTGCATCAATTTCGTCAATAAAGATGATACACGGTGCTTTTTGTTTGGCTTGATTAAAGAGGTCGCGAACCCTTGACGCACCCACGCCGACAAACATTTCCACAAAATCGGAGCCTGACATTGAGAAAAACGGCACGTCAGCCTCGCCTGCAACGGCTTTTGCTAAAAGGGTTTTACCTGTACCCGGAGGGCCTACGAGGAGTGCGCCCTTAGGAATTTTACCTCCGAGTTTTGTGTATTTGTCGGGATTTTTTAAGAAATCAACGATTTCGGTTACCTCTTGTTTTGCCTCTTTTAAGCCGGCGACATAACTGAAATTGATTTTCATCTTGTTGGCATCTTTGTCAAAAACCTTTGCCTTAGATTTTCCAACGTTGAAAATTCCGCCTGCTCCGCCCATACGTCTGAACATAAAAGCCCATACGCCTATCAACAATAGCAACGGCAAAACCCAGCCTAAAACCTCGGTAAAATAATCAATTCTTGTTTCGCTGTCAAAGAGCAGTCTTTTGTCCTCAGGGACATCCTTTTGCGCTTCCATTAGCCTTGCCTGAAAACTTTCCGGCGAGGAAATTGCGTGCATAAAGTGCGGTCCTTTTGCCGGTATTTTATTGGCTCTCAAATATTTGTATTTGTCTGAGGCATACCTGTCTTCTTTTAATGTTATAAGAGCCTTATCTTTGTTGACCACGACTATTCTCAAAACGTCTTTGTTAGCAATCATTGTTTTGAGGTCGTCCCAATAAATAGTCTGCGGATTGCCCTTAAAATCAGCAAACTGCATTAATCCTATCAACAAAATCACAGCACCGATAACCCAATAAATGATGTTGTTTTTGTTAGGGTTGCTGTTCGGTTTCGGTCTGAAAATATTTTCGTTCATTATATTTTTTTACGATGTATTTTCTTAAAAAAAAAATTAATCTTCGTCGGGATAATCGGTGCGTTTAGCGTCTGCCCAAAGTTTTTCGAGTTTGTAAAAACTGCGTTTTTCTTCGAGGAAAACATGTACCACAACATCGATATAATCGAGGAGTACCCATTCGGCGTTTTCTCTGCCTTCGCGGTGATATGGCCATTGTTTGATGTGTTCAAACACGTAATCTTCAATGCCGTCGGCAATTGCGAGTACTTGTCTTGGGTTGTCGGCCTGAGCGATGATAAAAGAATCACACACCGAAGAATCAAGGTTTCTTAAATCGAGTTTAACGATTTTTTCGCCTTTTTTTTCTTTAATTCCTGCTACTATAAGTTCAGCGAGTTGGTCGCTGCTGATTGTATAATCATTCATAAAAATTACTCTAATTGTCTTATAATTAATGTGTTAATAAAAAAGTGTCCGCTTTAATCCGCTTTTTTAGGGTTAAAATCGTTTGCAAAGATAGTTTTTTTGTTTCATTCAGACAAAAATAATAAGAAAATTTTTAAATGCTGAAAAAAAATCTAATTTTGAAATAACACTTTTTCCGCAGTCTTACGCAGGCAAATATGGATAGGCATACCTTCTTTTATGCATCAAGCCGCAAACATTGCGGCTCTACATGCATGGCTCGTTACGGAAACCGACACGTAGAGCCGCAATGCTTGCGGCTCGCTGATACAAAAGGTTAAATGAAAAAACCGTCGTTCTTACGGATTATTCCGCCCAATTCAACCTATAGTCTATCTTACTGTCAATATGGTCATTTGGATTTACGGGTTTGTCGTTGTTATCACATATTATAGCACTCTGAAAGTAAACTTTACCCTGATCCGGATCTACGGTTACAAAACCGTAATTGTAATCATAATCACTTTCTACAAGAGTTTGCCAAGTATCACCAGCATAATAGGTTATTATATTATCACCTTCCAACTCAATTGTTAAAATTTGTTTGCAAGTATACGTTGTGTAAGGGTAAATTTCCATATCATAAGTGGTGGTGAGTCCTTCATCAAAAATTTGATAACGATTGTTTCCTTCGTCTGTGAAAATAGCCATTCCCATATTATCCTCACTAATACCATCAAGTTCTTTCCATGTAGCACCTTCAAAATAATAGAAAGTCTTTATATTTCCCAACGCAACAGAATAAACCGTCGGAACAGTAACTTCTTTTACTTGACTTGCATAGGCAGTTGATGTTTTCTTAGTACGGAAACTTAACTTTGCACCAGAACTAAGATTTTGGACTGATGTACTTGATAAATCACTCCAACTTGTGCCGTCAGTAGAATATTCCAAACCTTCAATACTTGACGAAGAAATAGTATAATTAACTTTACCGTCTGTTGTCAGAGTAAAATTTCCTTCTACGGTCGGAGCAGCAGGAGTAGCAGCAATATTATAAGAATTGCCTGCTGTAACGGTTGCTGTTCTGCCGTTGATAGTTAACGTAGTTCCGCTCATAACAACAAGAATACTTCCGTTTGCCAATGTCTGATCTGTTACCTCACCAATGCTATATGTAGCATCAGCACCACTTGTATTCTTTAAAATTGCGATTTGAGGAACCATAGTAAATTGTGATTCAAACACATACTCGCCTTCGCCGATTTCTTTTAACTTAGAAGTAGCAGAAGATGTTTCATAAAGATAATTTGCAATTTCACTCCAAGATCCACAAACCTCAGCACCTGTCAATGCTGTACCAATAGTAGCAGAAATTTCTACATCAGTTACCACTGCCTCCGCAGTGAAAGTTAAATCTGCTCTGAAATTACCTTTATCGTCAATGAACTTACCTTTTCCGCTAACGCCGTTTCCAGAAAACGAAATTTCATCATTTTCCTCAAAAGAAATTGCTCCTGTTCCTTCATTCAAAGAAATTTTTGAAATACCTTGTTTCTTACCTGCGTTACCTTTTACGGTTATGGTTTTGAATTGTTTTTCAACTTTTTCCTGACCGTTGTTAACAATTTCGTTGTTATTATCTTCTTTGCTGCAAGATGTTGCAAGCAAAACTGCTGCTGCCAAGGGCAGTACTTTAATAAATGTCCTGTTCATTTCTAATACAAATTATTCAAACAATTTACCTAAATTAAAACTTTG
>Ga0326514_10002175_pt1 | contig 12547 bp, 22 predicted proteins | sample 3_2548_0518_D_FD_203653 | JGI IMG/M metagenome (GOLD analysis project Ga0326514, IMG submission 203653) | Bovine rumen microbial communities from UC Davis, California, United States - 3_2548_0518 | ecosystem: Host-associated > Mammals > Digestive system > Stomach > Rumen | place: USA...
CGTTCTGCTTCATTCGCATTTTCTGCACTAACGCGATGTTCACGAAGAAACTTAAATAAATCGTCACAGCTTGTCATAGAGCCTCCAAAAATAAATATGTTAGTTGTCCCTAAAACTATATAGCTCTAGAGACAACTTCTAGTAAGTTTAGAAGCCCCAGCGTTTTACGAACATCGGTCCGACTTTCTGCCAGTCTGTATTTTCAAGAAGGTACTCTTCGAGTTCATCGTCCGACATTTTTTCAACGTTTTCGCTTGTAAGGCCAGGAATTGTATAGTTGTCGCGAATTTCCTGAAGTTCCTTAACTTCGCCGTTAACCGCAATGTTATCAACGATTACAGATGGTGTAAGCGGTTTTGAGAACCAACCCTGCTCTTTGAACTGTTCAAATGCAGCTTTCCAGAATTCTTCCGGATACCTTTCAGCTGGCCCAAAGTTGTTAACGCGTTCCCAAAGCATTTCGATAAAGTCATCATCTTCAATCTGAACCATAATAGCCTCCTGCTTGTTTGCTCTTTATATATAATATGTAAGAAAATTTATAGAAGCGTAAAACTTCTATAGACTAAACTAACTTCTAGCTTATCTTACATAAACAATGCCAGGCTGTTCTGACGCCGATTTCCTGCCGTAGTATGTTAGATTAAACTTGATTTTTTTCAAGTTATCTTTAATAATATTTTGTCTTCTAACTTCTAAAGTTGAAATAAGCTTAAATATTTCTGCTTCAAGCACTGAAGTTTTCTTTTTGCCAAATTTAGCATCATCTTTGCCAGCTAAAAGTTGACCGTAGCCAATCATATTAAACTTAATGCTTCGAATATTTTTGTAAATAATTGTTTGCTTTGAAGCATCCAAACTTTGAATCTGTTGATAGATTTCGAACTCAAGCTCTTCTGTTTTACTAGCCATAAAATTCCTCACTATAAGATTGTTTGTTTGTATCAATAATATGTAAGAAGTTCTAGAAAAAATATAAAAATAAGAAAAGCCCCGGAATCAGGGCTCTCTACTTATCTTTTAGCAAGAAGTTTAGCTGTTTGGTCCATAGCATACATTTTTAATTTTTTATATGCTTCAGATTTCAAATCAAGATTTCCTGTTGAATCTGTAATAAGCCAAACTGATTTCTTTTTACCGTCCCAAATTACGAATCCAGCGCATACTGGGCCTTCTTTCGGATACTTGAAGCTTTCATAAAGAATAACTTCTTTGAATATGTTCCGAACATGCACCTTGTCAATATGCCAGTTCATAACTTCTGCCCAAGCATGTAGTGAAGATTCATTTGGCGTATCCGTATCTTGTCTTGCAAATTCAATCATACTTGCCTCCATATATAATATGTAATATTACTAGAAAAAATATAAGAAGTTTAAAATAAAAAAGTCTAGCTAAACTTACTAGCTAGACTTCTTATTTGGCTTTACGCTTTAATTACTGAGCAATTTTTGCAAGCTGAACAGTTTTGTCTTCGTTGAATGTTACGATGTAGCCGTGATTTTTGTTTGAACCACGACGCTTTGTCTTGTAAAGACCATCAAGTGTGTTTGACACTTTCAAACTAAGCTCATTTGCAAGATACTCAGCTGCTGCTTTGATGTTTGCGAAGCTCATTGCAGCGCCTGTAGCGATAACTTCAGCTTTTGCTTCAGCAGGAACGATTGCAGCAACTGTTGCTTCAGCTGTAGTTTCTTCTGTTGTTTCTGTTGCAACTTCAGTAGTAGAAGTTTCTTCAGCTGTCTCAGTAGCTGTCTCAGCGATTTCAGGAACTTCGATTGTAGATTCAGCTACGGCTTCTGTTGTTGTTTCAGCAGCTGCTTCGTCGTCGAAAACCGCTTTTTCTCCAAACATCTCTTCGTACTGTTCCTCTGTGATTCCGAGTTCGTTGAATTCTGCTCTTGTCATAAATTTGCCTCCTAAGCAATTTGATTTGGTTTGTTATTTAAGAGCTTTACTTGCTCTCATATCTATAATATGTAATTCTATAGAAACATGCGTAAGAAAATAGAAAATTTTTATAAAATTTTTTTAGATTTTTTGCTTTACTTACTTCTAGTAGAGTAAGTTTAAAATAAAAAAGCTGGCTTTTGGCCAGCTTCTATCGGAAACAATACCTTAATTAAGCAAGTTCCATACCTGAATCTTCAAAAGATTCTTCTTCCGGTTCGAAACCGAACATATTGTCCCAACAAGTTGGACAAACTCCCGAGATAAACATCTCACGATAGTCCGGCGAAAGTTCAGGAACAATTTCCTGAATTGATACGCCCATTGCGCGACCAGCCTGAATCGCAGTAAGCTTGTCAGCATCAACGCCGGGAATCTCAACGGGCTGGCGACAACAAGTACAAGTAATTTTAATGTTCTGCATATTTACCTCCGCAGTTTGTTTGTTATACATACAATATGTAAATTTTCTGCAGAAAATATAAAAGCCAAGTCAACTTTTCTAGCTAACTTGGCTTTTTCTTTAATACATCATTTCAAACCAGCTCGATGGCGAATATGACTTTAGTTTTTTCTGGTATTCTAACTTTACTTTTTTAGCTTCTTGTGGAAGCAAAGCAAATGTTGACATACTCACACCCGCATAAGCTCTTGCGTAGGCTTCAACTTCGGCTTCTGTGATTCCGCCCTTAATTGCTTCACGCTTCAAGAAGTCCCAGTCTTTACCAACACGCAAGCCCATTATGTAGCGGACAAATGCTTTCTTCGGATCGGTAACTTTCCAAAGTCCATTCATTACGCGCTTGTCACCACTGACCGCGGCGTAAACACGCTGAGCATCTTTTTGTGTTGCGTGATACTTTTTCAAGTCAACCTTAGCAACTTCTTTTTCGAAGTCTCTTCGACGAAGTTCCTGCCCTTTAACGTAAGCTGGAATATAGTATGGATTCGCAGCTGCAGCCTGAAGCATTTCGGATTTTGACATATCCGAAGGATACTTGAAAAGTCCGGGTCCGTAGAAGATTACAGACTTTATGTCATTCTTTAATGCGTTATGAATACTTGCAAAGCTTACGAAGTATTCGTTAAGTCGGCTTTGAACTTCGCTGATGCTGAAGTGTTCAAAAAACTCTTTAGGGATTGCTTTTTTTAACGGGTCCCATCGATGTGAATTTCGAATCTCTTCTTCAGTTTCGCCAGTAAGCATTTTTCCAAGACAGTATCTTTCAGCTGCGCGAATTCCAACACGAAGATAATGCTCATAGCTGTAGCTATCAGGTTTTCTAGTAAGCTTAGTAACCATCTTTTCAATGTCTTCAGCTTTGCAACCGTCATTGATAACTTTTGTTACCTGGCTCCAGGCCGTTTCCATTCCCTGGTCACCACGGGTGTCTGTACACAAAAGGTAAACTGTTTCACCGTCCCAGTCTCTTTTGTAATGTTTGAGTGTCATAATAACCTCCAGTATTTATTTGCTCTATACATATAATATGTAAGAGCATAAGAAAATACGTAAAAGTTCTGTAGAAACTTTTAGTCAGTTTCTTGAATATAATACTGAAGTTCGTTGCCTTTCAAATGTGACAATGCGTAGTTGTGACATTTTTTCCAAAGAACATCGTACACATGAGCAAGCTTTTCATTTGTCTTGTACAACGCCCAGATATACCAATTCAAAGTAAGCACAAGATCAGTAAGAAACTTGTAGTCTTCTTTCCAGGCGTCGAAGCATCTTTTATATGTGTCTCTAACGCCTTCTTCACCATACTTATTTGCAATTGCGAAATCACTAGGAAAAGTTGACACAAACTGTCTTCCATTCCAAAAGTCTCCAGCCATAATTTCCTCCATATTATATCTATAATATGTAGGAATTCTATAGAAAACGTAAAACTTCTAATACCTACTTAGCTTTTTTAAGAAGCTTAATGACATTTGCAATTTTTTCGGTGTCATTTTGATTTGCTTTATTTGATGTTGAAGCAAACTTCTTAAGGTTAGTAAGGTATTTTATAATGGCTTTTTTACAGCCATCACGGTTCAGACCGTAATATGGATTATCGAAATCACCATTTACAGGCCATGTACTGTTGAGCTTTTTTGATGTACTGATTGAAATCTCATTATCGGACGCATTGATTCCGTAGAATGAAGCCATTTTACTTTTTGTGCCTTTATCGAAAAAGTCTGCTCTTACCGGAAATGTTTCAGTAAGTCCACGATTTGAGAACACTTTTTCATCGAGCACAAATACTTCTTCTGTACGATTTTCATGTGAACACTGTCCAAGCCCATATTCCCATTGAGCGTCAGTTCCGAAGTTCATACTTGCCTCCATAATTATAATATGTAAAACTTCTATAGAATATATAAAAAATAAGAAGCTAACTTTTACTAAGCTAGCTTCTTAGTGTTTTAATGTTGCTTAATAAGCACTTGCTCTCCAGGTTTCAGATTCCAGCAACCTTTGCCAGTTTTGATACAATTGATGCAGCTTCCAGTACAGAGCTTTGCCCCATCGGATGCGGTTGTTGTACAATCTTCATACAAGATATGCGCTTCAGGAAAGTTATACGGATTCGGCATTGCCATTCCCTTCCACTTCGAATAAATCATGTGAATATTCTTCGGAAGCATTCCGTTCTTTTTAATCCAAGCGTTTACCATAGGATAGCGCTTAGTAAAGATCAGAATCTGAGTTGCGCGATTTTTCTTCGCAGCTTTTACCAAGTTTGTAATGTACTCAGCATTCGGAATATCGCCGGATACATGAAATCTGAAGTAGCGATTCAAAAGCAAGGCTTCGTTTACAGTGTCCCAGTAAAGCTTTGGATTTGTATTCAAAACTTCCCAGTTCATATCGATTGACTTCTTTACATTACCGAAAAGAAAATGTCCGCGGCAAGCATAGCAGATTTTGCAGCATCCGCAGTCTTTACGGCAACTTTTAATTGCCGGTAAGCTGATTGATTTTACTGAGCCCATTTTGGCATTGCCTTCAGATATTGTTACTTTAAGCTCAGCTTTTGTGTTAGTCATATTTCCTCCATAAGTTTGTTTGCTATACATATAATATGTAAAACTTCTGTAGAAAATATAAAAAGCCAGACAAAAATATCTGGCTTTGCTAACTTTACTTATTTATTTTCTTTTTTAACTTGCTTCTTTACATCATTTGTAAATTCATCAACAGACTTTCCGAAATATTCAGCTTTTATAAATTTTTTGATGTTATCTGTTATTTCATATTCATCATTGATGTCTTTTGCTTTAGTACCTATGAATGATGTAATTTTTGATCCGGTATTATAAGCCTTAGCTGTTACGTCAACAAGTGTATCATAGGTGGCGTTATTATCTTTAGCAAAGCAACTACATACCAAAAATAATGAAAGAATCAAAACAAAAAGTTTTTTCATAATTTCCTCCACAAATAATAAAAGCCCACAAGAAGTGGGCTCTCTACTAGAAGTAAGCTAAGTTAGGCAATCGGTGTCAAGACAACTGATTTGTCATCGTTGTACTGAACTGCGTAGCCGTGTGTTTTGTTTGTTCCACGGCGTTTTGTTTTGTAAAGGCCATCAAGGGTATTTGATACTTTCAAGCCTTTCTGTTCGGCGAGGAATTCGGCAGCAGCTTTGATGTTTGCAAAGCTCATTGCGGCACCAGTAGCAACAACTTCTGCTTTTGCTTCAGCAGGTACGATTGCTGCAACAGTTTCTTCAACTTTTGTAGCTTCTTCCTGAACCATTTCCGGAGCTTCAACTGTTGTTTCGGCTGGTGTTTCAACAGCTGCTTCTGTAGCCTGAACTTCGTCTTCGATGATTGGCTCTTCGTCGAACATTTCTTTGTACTGTTCTGTTGTAAGTCCGAGAGATTCAAATTCTGCTTTTGTCATAGATATTGCCTCCTGAGCAATTTAAGTTGGTATTTTATTAAGCGTCATTCGCTTATACATATAATATGTAAGACCGATCTCAGAAGTGTAAGAATTATAGAAAAATTTATAGAAAAATAAAAAAACCTAGGAACTAAACTAGCTTCTAGGCTTTGGGGGATTAACAAGGTTGATTTTATTATTGATTTTATATTAACATAAAAATAAAAAGCGCACATTTCTGTGCGCAAAGGAGGAAGTAAAATGAAAATGAAAAACTTTCAATTCTTTACTTATATTTTTATATTAGCAAAAAAGTCTAGCTAGAAAAGCTAGACTTTAATTTTTTAGCTAAAAAGAACGTCGTTCACAATCGCTTTTGTATCGATTTTCATATTACTGAACGAAATTCCGTCAGGTGTTTTTTCGCCTTCGAGCCCAGCAAATTCCAAGAATGCCTGATAATCTGCTTTGCTACTTCGGGTTTTTTTGTAGTTGTTACGGAATTCTTTCTGCAAGCTGTAATATCCTGGCTCATTGTTAAGCCACAATGCAACATTCCAGGTTTCGCGATTTTTCCAACCGTTATAAGATTTGTCTGCCATAAGTATTACCTCCGTTATGGTTTGCTCTTTATACATATAATATGTAAAGAGTATTAGAAAAACGTAAAACTTCTATAGAATTATACGTTTTCTTTTGGAGCTGGCCATTCGATAGAAAGAGCTGAATCTCCACGAATATAATGACATCGATAACCAAGAGAGTTCATTTTAGCTACATACATATCAAAGTTGTCAGTTTTTAAGTTGTTAACATTAACATAAAACAGCCCAGCACTGCAAGCTTCAGTAATTTTCTTTTCGATGACTTTCATATCACTCTTGAGCCTTTCATTATTCTCAATTGATTTTGTGTATGCTTCTTTTGCGCTAATCATAATTTCCTCCAGTATTTAGAATATGTAATTTTTTCTATAGAAGTATAGAAACTTAAGCAACTTCTCTAGCTTTTCTTTCACGTTTATACTTCCAACCAGTAGTATAATCGATAATAAATGCTTTTTGAGCATGTTTAATATCTTCGGTTAAATTTTCGCAAGGTCGAAGCGGGCTCATACCATCATAAAGATAATTTGTTGACCACATTTCGAATCCAGAAGCATCTGGGTCTTTATACTGGTAACAGTTCATATAGTCAACGATAGATTCCATATCACGAGCGAAGATTATAACGCTAATAACTTCATCGAGCTCTGGATGATTCCACGGTTTTTTCTCCATTGAACATTTGAAAGGTTTAAGGTACAATGGTATTTTTTCGATCTCATAACACAACTGCATTTTCCCTAAAAGCCAATCATCGTGCTCATAAAAACGCATTGTAAGTTCTTCAATATGCGCAATTTCATTCCAAGCATGACGCGCATTTTCTTTTGCTTTTTGCCATTCGATCTCAGCCTTTTCCTGCTCAGTTAACTCATGAATAGCTTCTTTGATGTTCTCTTTTGCTGATTTACCATCTTTATAAGACCTGATAAGTGTTGCAAATATGAATGTCATTGCGATACCAACACTAACAATTCCAAAAATGCTCATGATAATACATACAAAATCACCAAGTGTCATAATAGCCTCCATTATATAAAATATGTAAAAATCTGTAGAAAAAATGTGAATTTTTCTAAATTGAAGTTATATTAATTAATGTATGCTAAGAAGGGATATAGTTTAGGCTTGCGAAGCGCCTTAATATATGTATTTAAAAATAAAAAAGCTAGTACCAGAAGTTCCGTGTACTAGCTTTATATGCCGGGCCGAAAAATGCCGGCGAATGCAGCTAAAAATCTAAATTATATATACTACCGTAAACTTAGCTTAGCTAAACAAATCCTGATGTAAGCATACTACTAATAAACCCTCCTACGAGATCCAAAAACGCAGCTAAATAATATAATCGTCATATACTAGTGACAATCTACATAAAACCGGATGTAAGCATCTTTAAGCCTCCTTGTACCTTGCCGTCGCGGCAGACGTTTTATAGGCCGCATTTGGTACTTGTTAAACTCATTATACTTATAATATGTAACTCTGTAGATTTATACGTGAAATTTTTAATAAATTCGCGTTAAAAATGGAGGTACCGAAATCGGTATGTTTTCATTTACAAATTTCAATTTAAGCTCAGCTTTCTTTGGCTGGCGTGACTTCGCTTTCTGAATACGCTGAGAAATACGTGAAACTTCGTTTGCGATTTTCTTATTTGTATAGTGCATATAATACCCCAAATATTATTTTATAAAAAAGTTCTGACTTAATTAAAAGCCAGAACTTTAATTTACTACTTTACCGATTTAATTGTATAGCAATCAGGTGGCAAATCTTGAACACAAATAACCTGCTGTCCTTTGCATTCGCCATTGATTCCGACTTTGCGAAGCTTTATTTTGCCAGTATTGATTGCGTTCATTGCTTTTTTCAAGTCAACTTCAGCATAAGAAAGCTGGTCATGGCTGTAGCATTTATGCGTTTTCTGCTTCATAGCCATTTCATAAAACTTCAAAACGTCCATACTTGCAAACTGGTACAAGTTACCAACTGCTTCTTTTGAAGCGCCAGATGTGTGAACTGTTGTCATAAAAAACCTCACTTAGTTTGTTTGTTATACATATAATATGTAAAAAGTTCTACAGAAGCGTAAATTTTTAGAATTTATTCCACTCCCATAAATCATCTACTTCAGCTTTGCCAGCTTCCAAACCAGCGATAATAGAGCAATATCTGTCGGCCTCAGAGCTAGATGGGTCACATCCGCTAAGCGCTTCATAATAGAAAGCTATTGCTTCGTCACGCTTTTTTGTTTCTACTTTATTGTAGCATTTTATGATTACTAAATCGTTCATAATAATAATATGTAATTTATTCTATAGATGTATAAAAAATAAGAGCTAATCTTACTAGACTAGCTCTTTTATTTTTATTTCTCAATTGCTTTAAGCTGAATTCCTTTTGTTAAATTGTAAAGTCGTTCTTTTTCATAAACGCCATTATCAATCTGGAATTCGAAAGCTTTCTGAAGAATCTTCTTAAAAATAGGACCAGGCTTTTTTCCAAACTGGATTAAGTCGTCACCAGTTAAAACTGGCTTTGGTAAATCCATCTTTCTGAGCTCGTCGATTTTTACTTTTAATGAAGAACCAGAAGTAAATACCTGCACTTCACGCTCAAGACTTCTGAGAATTCCGTCCCACTCGTCATTTGATGCCTTAATACAACCATTTTCATCACACTCAGCGAGTACGATTAAATCATCAAATGGCGTATTTTTAATGAATTGCCAAATCTTAGCTGGTGATTTCATTTGAACAAGCTGGTGCATTTTCATGTGATTCTCAGTCATAGCTCGAACAAACTCACAATCATCATTTGTCATACCAAGACTTTTGCAGAAGTCATAAGCGATTGGAGCGCCAACAATATCGTGGTCTGATACTTTTGGAATATCTTCTGAGAAGTTTTTTCTATTAAATACCAAATCATTATGCTTTACTCCAAGCTTAGAATGAGCTTTACCAATATCATGAAGGAATGCTGACATCATCATAATAAATCGATGATGCTCATTCAGGTCGTCCTGTGTTTTCTCTGACATAAGCTCCATAACACGGATTACGTGGTCCCAGACATTTCCATGGTTAACTGGTTCTGCTTTAGTAAAGTCAGAAACTTCGTCGCCCGGAGTTTCTTTTCCGTCCACAATCCAAGTTGATCCTTCTGAGTGCCACATCCAAGACTGTTCGATATTTGACATATCAACCATCAGTTGTGTCATACCGATTTTGTGATGAATGCCACAAGCCATAAAGAACATAAATGGAGTAATCTCGCCTGAGAATAAAAACTTTCCTCCAAATGTTTTTTCAAGTTCTTTTAAGATGCGCTCTTTTGAAACATCATCGAAGTCAGCTTTCCAAGTCATACACTCAGGGATTCCATGTGCCGACTTAAAACCTTTTGATGCCAAGAATCGAACAAATCTAAAGACTCGTAATGGGTCTTCAGAAATACGGTCCTGCGCATTACCAATGAATCGCAGCGTATTTGCTTTTATATCGTCAGCACCTTTTACCGGATCGATAATATTTCCATCAGTGTCTTCATAAATTGCGTTTACTGTGAAGTCGCGGCGTTCAGCATCTTCCTGAATCGAAGTTGTAAATTCAATTTTTGGATGACGACCTTTTGTAATATCTTTTCTGAATGTAGCAATTTCAATTTCTTCAGCTGTTCCATCTGAAAACTTGATCAAAGGCATAGTAACGCCAAATGGCTCACTGTTATTAGAAACGTTAGAAAAGCTAGAAAAGATTTTATGAAGCTCTTCTGGAGTTGCATTTGTTGTAATATCAAAATCATGAGGCTCAACGCCCATCAGCATATCACGAACGCAGCCACCAACAAAATATGCTTCAAAACCCGCTTCTTTTATAGGTAATAATACTTTTGATTTAAGTTCTTCTTTTAAGTTCATCATAGTACTCCCGTATCATTTATATTAATAATATGTGAGAACTTATATAGAAAACATAAGAAATAAATAAAAAAACCAGGCTACTTTTACTAACCTGGCTTCATATGAGTTATGATGGTATGCAATTTGTGGCTATGTTATTTGACCAGTAGCTGAAATCGTGGATAAACTGAGCATCTTTGAGGTCGGTATTATACATATAATGTCCCGCTCCCTCAAACTTAAAGTCATCAGTCTTTCGATGTTTATACCGATGATATGAGCCATCGGTATATGCTTTAAGGTCAAAAGAAATAAGTGGCGCTTGTTTTGGGTCATCCGCTAAGTAGCCCTCATTTTTCCAAGCTAGAAAAGTAAACTTCGTAATATCGTAAACGTAATCGCCCCGAAAGTCAACTGTTCCAGTGTGCACCATACGCTTTTTTATTGGATTTGTCAATACCCATTCCAAAGTCATTGTATGCAGGCTATTATCACCATCGGGATAAATGATATTTAGTTTTCCATCAAAGTTAGCCTTACATCCCGCACTAATGACTTCGACCAATTTATTTATGTCTTCTTCAGTAAACCGAAGCGATTTTTTACCGATAAATTTTCCAAATTTCATATTGCCTCCTGCTATACATATAATATGTAAATTTTTCTATAGAAGCATAAAAACTTACTCCGCTTTTTCTACTGAATCAGCTACAAGCATATTTTGATAGTAGTTATCATTTTCGAATCCTGAAAGAAATCCGGTAATTTTTACTGGATTATCATTTCCAAATTTTTCCAAAATCTTACGAGGCTTTTCTTTAAGCCTATCTGCCATAATAGCTAAGACTTCAGTATATGGCGCTATGTCAAGATATATTCTTTCATTTGTTACACTACTTATTTTTCCGGTAACTGTAACTGAAGACTTTTTACGCAAGCTTTCATCATAAATTTCATTTAGCTCTGGAACCATACGTGCCCAGCTATGAATCAGCTCATACTTTTCAGAATCCGTAGACTTTATGAATTTATTGAAAAGTGTATAGAATGATTCAAGTTCGGGCTTACCAACAATTCTAAGAGCTTTATTTACCATGTTATAGACTTGAGTAAAAGGAAAAGGGTGAGTACTCTTTCCGATGATGTATTCTTCTTCCAACTTCTTAAGTCGGCTTTTTGAAAATTTAATCAGCATAGTAGTCCCTTAGTTTAAGATTTCAGTCCAATGGCAACCGTATGTGGCATAAAATTCAGCTGACATTGCAGCAAGTTCCTTATCAGACGCAAATTCGGAATCACACAAATCCGCAATTTCACGTGCTTTTGTTATCATTTCATCCATGACGTTCCTCCAAAATCGTAACCGAAGTCTTTTAATCTGTTAGTTAAATCCGCAAGAACGTCTTTATTTTTAAGGCATTCTTCAAATTTGCATTTATTGAGTAGGCCCATATTGTTGGGTCTGAAGCGCAAGTACAAAAATGATTTGCGCAAATAGTCCATATTGTAATTTGAATCAAGAGCTATAGCTCCAAAAATAGCTTCTAGTAAGTCAGCCCAGACTTTACAATCTTTTGGAAAATTATTGTTATAAGCCACAATAAGTTCCTTCATAAACTTATTTTTAGGCAAATTCATAATTTTAGTCCAATAGCTATTAGTGGTATAGCCAAGATCAAAATTTGTTATTTGTTCTGCTGTCGGCAAATAAACATAGCCTTCAGTAGATTCTGTTTTATATGTAATAAAGAATAGATTAGTGAGTACAGAATAAAGAATTCTGTCACCAATAAATTCAAATGTATCATTTCCAGCTTCATAGACTTTTAAGTCAAAAGATAAAACATGGATGTATGATTTCAAAAAGGCCTGACGAAGAAGATTTTTATTCTTAAAAGAATAACCTAACGCACGTTCAACTTTCATCAGATTTTCATTTGTAAGACGCTCAGCCATTCGAGCTCTAACACGCTCTTCATAAATCTGTGGCCCTTTTGGATTATTTTTAGATGACATAAAAACCTTCTTACTAGAAGAGCTAGCCAAGTTAGAAACTTAACTAGCTCATAGTTGCTACTGGATGTCTTTTTTGTTAAAGCATCGATAAGCTTTCCAGTAATCTTCGACGCAGTGGCCTTCGCCAGGTTTTGCGCGTTCTGTTGGGAATGGCGTTACCGGTTTTTTGCCATAAAGTTTGCGCAGCTG
>Ga0326514_10002178_pt1 | contig 12546 bp, 7 predicted proteins | sample 3_2548_0518_D_FD_203653 | JGI IMG/M metagenome (GOLD analysis project Ga0326514, IMG submission 203653) | Bovine rumen microbial communities from UC Davis, California, United States - 3_2548_0518 | ecosystem: Host-associated > Mammals > Digestive system > Stomach > Rumen | place: USA: California...
CCCCCGCCCGGCGCAAGCGCAAATTTCAGCGCGCCGGCAGGTATGTTCTCTCTGCCTATTATAGGCGCTTCCGGCCTGTCCGGCAGCGAAATTACGAAAATCCGTGTTTCGCGTCCGGGCACGGCCCCTCCACATATTCCATTATCCATATTTCCAGTGCAGAAAAATACCCTCCGCCGGCTCCGGCAGGGGGTATCCCGTGTTTTTTTATGATTTTTGTGAGCGGCCGCCGGATCCCTGCCTGTCAGAAGGAGAACTGCATCAGAGCCAGCTTGGACAGCTGCAGCTCCGCCAGGCGCAGGTCCTGCCGCTTTTTCTCCGCCGGTGACAGAGCTGCCAGTTCCTGGATCTTCAGAATCTTCTCCCTGTATAGGACGGATCCTCCTTTGCGGACCGGATAATTGAGCCGTACCCGGGCTTTGAGCTGGCAGAGCACCTCATAGGAGATCTCGCTCGTTTCCATATAATAAAGATGGCTTTCCAGGGTCGTTTCCGGCGTCACATCCTGAAGGATCCACTGCCGTATGATCATCCGCAGCTTGAAGCTGAGATCCTCCGACCTGGCCAGTTCCTCATAGGTATATCTGGTACCGATAAGGATCCTGCTCAGATCCGCCATCACATATTTAAAATCCTGATACTGCTGATTATCTGCCATGTTATTCCTCACAACCGCGGCGCCGGGACGGGACAGCTGTCATCCCTGCTTCTTTAAATCCAGATCTTCGATCTTGCCGCCGGACAGGCGGACCGCCTCCTGGATCTCTTCTATGGTGACCTCGCCCTCATGGGCCAGTTCTTCGGGCGTCACCTTGCGCATCAGGGTCTCCGCCAGCTCCCTGGCCAGGTCCGCCACCCGGTTGACCCTGTCCTCGATCTCCTTTCCGACCGCCTTCTCATCCAGATTGGCGGAGATCAGGTCCTCCATGGAATCCATGATCCTCCTGCCCAGGAAACCGGACACCTCCCGGGGACTCTCCAGCGGGGCCAGCAGCGTCACGCCTACGGTCAGTGCCTCATTGCCGGTACCGATCAGGTCTTCCAGCAGGACGCCCTGGCCCGCGTAAAGCCTGGCGATATCCACCACGCGGGGCAGCATGGCCTCGATCAGCCGCCTCTGGGCATCCTTCTCCCCGGCCATGGCCGAAAGGCAGATGGCGTCCATCATACCGCCTTCGGGAGCCGGAATGGCCCGGATCATCTCCAGATAATCCTCCAGATAATTGTGCTCTTCTTCGGTCAGTACTTCCTCCGGTCCGGGCGCCTGCCCGATCCCGATCTTTCCGGCAGCCAGGTAAGCCCTGACCTGTTCCATCTGGTCCTCTGTCAGGGACAGGTCCCGGAATTGTTCCCGCAGGGCCTGTTCCGTGATACTGCCGCCGTTCTCCCTGGCCTTTTTTACAGTCTCCTGCAGGCGGGCCAGAAATAATTGTTCTTTTTTTATATCACTCATAGGTCTGTATCCTCTGCTCCGTGCTTTTTAATTGACTCGTTCGGTCACCTTTTTCGCGTCAGCGCATCCTGGGGTGCTCCCCTTTCTGAACATGGATGTGGGTGAACAGATGGTCCGAGCAGTATTCATAACTGCCCTCACATTTGGAACAGTAACGGAATTCCATATCCGGAGCGTCCAGCTCCGTACGACCGCAGATGGCGCATTTGTGAATGGTCTTCCGTCCGCCCGCGCTCTGGCTTCCTGTTCCGGACGGGGACCGCTGGCCGGCAGGCCGGGTCATCCTGCGGAAATTCCTGCGCCTGGCCTGCTCTCTGGGATTGATCCTGTTCCAGCCCCCTCTGGTCAGCCAGAGGATCACGACATTGAGCAGGGCCGCCGCGATGGCAAAACGATAGCTGCCGCTGCCGGTGACCATTTCAAAGACAAGATAGGCGGCGTCGATGACGCCCAGCCATTTGACCTTGACAGGAATCAGGAAGAAAAGAAGGACCTGGGCTTCCGGGAAGGTCAGGGCAAAAGCCAGGAAGATCGACATATTAATATAGTAGGTACTGAACCCAAAGGCGTAGGTGCTGAAATAACCGGACAGCATATCCCCTGAAAACCCGCGGCCGTAGATGAGGAGTACAAAGACCATCCACAGCAGGGAAGCCGCCAGGGTCAGCAGGATGCCTCTGAAAATAAAGACATTGTATTTGTAGTCCCCCCAGACTCTCTCCAGCGAAGTACCGATGCTGTAGTAAAAGAAGAGCATGATCACTGTAAAAAGCATATTGGAGGAAGGCGGCGGGATCAGCAGCCAGGTAAAGATCCGCCAGATCTGTCCGTGCACGACCGCCCAGGGATTCAGTGTCATATAATAGGCAAGGGACGGAAAAAACATCTCGATCACGTAGCCCACCGCGTAGAGGGCGACCAGGATCAGGGACAGATTGGGGACAGCGTATCTGCCGAATTTTTTCTCGAAATCACTCATATAGACCTCCGTAATCAATCCGGATCATTCCGTACTTTTCTCGAATCTACATTGTAACATTGACCGGACATAAAGTAAATCAGGACTTTGCCGGGGCCGGCGTCAGAGAGCGAGGCACCCGCGCCCGGACCCCTTACGCCTGTTCTGCAGGTTCCGTGTCATGCAGGATTGCTTTTTTGTGATTCCTGTCATATAATTTCTTCTAATGCGGCTGTCAGTATTCCGCGTCACGTCGGAAGGAGGCGCCGCTGCATAGACGCGTCCCCGGGAAGGGGGCGAAAGAGCAGACTCATGTCCCGGCCGGACATGGTTCTGCTTGCTTGCAGTTCAATCACAAAAAATATGCTGCGGACCGGAGACAGGTTCCTCCTGTTCCCGGCCATCTGCCATACAATTTATAAGGAGATATACGTGATCTCAAAAGATTATACACTTGGAATCGATATCGGTTCGACGACCGTCAAGATCGCCATTCTGGATCCCGGCCTGAACCTCATGTTCGCGGACTACTGCCGCCACCACGCGGATATCCGCGGGACCCTGCGCCTTCTGGTCGTGAAAGCCAGGGAACAGCTGGGAGATATTACCGTCCATCCTGTCATTACCGGGTCGGGCGGCCTGACCCTGGCCCGCCATCTGCAGGTCCCCTTTGTGCAGGAGGTCGTAGCCGTATCCACTTCTCTGGAAAAGATCGCGCCCAAGACCGATGTCGCCATCGAACTGGGCGGTGAAGACGCCAAGATCATCTATTTTGAAAACGGTAATGTCGAGCAGCGCATGAACGGTATCTGCGCGGGCGGTACAGGGTCCTTCATCGACCAGATGGCTTCCCTCCTGCAGACGGACGCGGCCGGCCTGAACGAGTACGCGAAGGATTACCAGTCCCTGTATACGATCGCGGCCCGCTGCGGCGTATTCGCCAAATCCGACATCCAGCCTCTGATCAATGACGGTGCCACCAGGGAGGATCTGGCCGCCTCCATTTTTCAGGCGGTCGTCAACCAGACCATCAGCGGCCTGGCCTGCGGCAAGCCCATTCGGGGCCATGTCGCTTTCCTGGGCGGTCCCCTGCATTTCCTGACAGAGCTGAAGGCCGCCTTTATCCGAACCCTCAAACTGGACAAAGAGCATACGATCGATGTGGAAAATTCCCATCTTTTCGCTGCCATGGGCGCTGCCATGAACGCCAGGGAAGAGACTTTCCTGCCGCTGCGGGAAATGGAAGCGCGCCTGTCGGGTGAGATCAAAATGGAGTTTGAGATCGGCCGAATGGAACCTCTCTTTGAATCACAGGAGGAATATGACAGCTTCCTGGCCCGCCACAATAAGGCGGCTGTCCGCAAGGGTTCCCTGGAGAACTACCACGGCAACTGCTATCTGGGCATCGACGCCGGTTCCACCACGACCAAGCTGGCCGTGGTCGGTGAAGACGGCACCCTGCTCTACTCTTTCTACAGCAATAACAACGGCAACCCTATTATGACCGCCATCCGGGCCATCCATGAGATCCATGACCTGATCCCTTCCGACGCCAGGATCGTGCGTTCCTGCTCGACCGGCTACGGCGAAGCCCTGCTCAAGGCCGCCTTCATGCTGGATGACGGTGAGGTCGAGACCATTGCCCATTATTACGCGGCCGCCTTCTTTAATCCCGATGTGGACTGCATCCTGGATATCGGCGGCCAGGATATGAAATGCATCCGGATCCGCAACGGCGCTGTTGACAATGTCCTGCTCAACGAGGCCTGCTCCTCCGGCTGCGGCTCCTTCATTGAAACGTTCGCCAGATCCCTGAACTATTCCGTCCAGGATTTCGCCAGGGCAGCCCTCTTTGCCGCCCATCCCATTGACCTGGGAACAAGATGTACCGTCTTTATGAATTCCCGTGTCAAACAGGCCCAGAAGGAAGGCGCCGATGTGGCGGACATCTCCGCCGGCCTGGCTTATTCCGTCATCAAGAATGCCCTGTTCAAGGTCATCAAAGTATCGGACGCTTCCCAGCTGGGCAGAAATATCGTCGTCCAGGGCGGTACCTTCTATAATAACGCGGTCCTGCGGGCCCTGGAGACCATTGCGGACGGCCTGGTGGTCCGGCCCGATATCGCCGGCATCATGGGCGCTTTCGGCGCTGCTCTGATCGCCAGAGAACGCTATGACAAAGCGGTAAAGACTACCATGCTGTCCTTTGACGATATTGAAAAGCTGGAATTCCACACTACCCTGCGGACCTGCGGCCGCTGCACCAACAACTGCCGCCTGACCGTCAACCACTTCTCCGGCGGCCGTGAATATATATCCGGCAACCGCTGTGAAAGAGGCCTGGGCAAAGAGCTGACCAGCAACGGCATTCCCAATATCTATAAGTACAAGCTGCAGAGGACCTTCGGCTACCGCCCTCTCCGCAAAGATGACGCCTACAGAGGTACGGTGGGCATTCCCAGAGTCCTGAACATGTATGAGGACTATCCTTTCTGGTATACCTTCTTTACCAGGCTGGGATTCCGGGTCGTCCTGTCCCCTCTGTCCACGCACCGGATCTATGAGATGGGCATTGAGTCCATTCCCAGTGAATCCGCCTGCTATCCGGCCAAGATCGCCCATGGCCATATCATGTGGCTGATCGACCGGGGCGTGGACTTCATCTTCTATCCTTCCCTTTTCTATGAGCGGAAGGAAGTCCGGGGATCGGACAACCATTACAACTGCCCCATCGTCACCTCCTATTCGGAGAACATCCGCAACAACGTGGAGGAGATCAGCAGCGGTCAGGTCCGTTTCCGCAATCCCTTCATGGCTTTTACCAGCCTGAACACGGTCACAGAGGCCCTGATCCGGGAATTCCGGGATATTCCGGCCGGAGAGATCACGGACGCGGCAGCGGCGGGCTGGAAGGAACTTTACCAGGTCCGTCAGGATATCCGTCAGGAAGGCGAGCGGATCCTGCAGTATATGGAGGACAACCATGTCAAGGGCATCGTCCTGGCCGGACGCCCCTACCATATTGATCCCGAGATCAACCACGGTATTCCGGAAATGATCAACTCCTACGGGATCGCCGTCCTGTCCGAGGACTCCATCTCCCATCTTGGCAGCCCGGAACGGCCCATCGTCGTTCTGGACCAGTGGATGTATCATTCCAGGCTGTACGCGGCTGCCAGTTATGTCAAGACCCGGGATGACCTGGATCTGATCCAGCTCAATTCCTTCGGCTGCGGCCTGGACGCCGTCACCACCGATCAGGTCAGTGATATCCTGTCGGGCTCCGACAAGATCTATACCTGCCTGAAGATCGATGAAGTCAACAACCTGGGTTCCGCCAGGATCCGCGTCCGGTCCCTGATCGCGGCCATCCGGATCCGTGACGCCCGGAAGACGCCCCGCAGGATCACCTCCGAAGCCATCCGCAAAGTGCCTTTCACCGAGGCCATGCGCAGGGATTACACGATCCTCTGCCCGCAGATGTCACCGGTCCATTTCGACCTGCTGGCGCCGGCCATGAAGAGCGTGGGCTACAATTTCGTGGTCCTGGGCAATGATAACCGCAAGGCCGTCGATTACGGCCTCAAATACGTCAATAACGACGCCTGCTATCCCTCCCTGTTCGTCGTCGGACAGATTATGGAGGCGCTGGATTCCGGCAAATACGACCTGAACAAGACGGCCGTGATCATGTCCCAGACAGGCGGAGGCTGCAGGGCTTCCAACTATGTGGGCTTTATCCGCCGGGCCCTGAAAAAGGCCGGTATGGAGCAGATTCCGGTCATTTCCGCCAACCTGTCCGGCCTGGAGGAGAATCCCGGCTTCAAGATCGGTTTCAAGGCCCTGTCCAGGGCGGCCGCGGCCATCGTCATGGGCGATGTCATGATGAAATGTATCTACCGCATGCGTCCCTACGAACTGGAAAAGGGCAGCGTCGAAGCCGTCCATGCCAAATGGCTGAAGGTCTGCACGAAATTCCTGACCACCACCGCAGGCATCAACATTCCCATGGTCCACAAGATCTGCCGGAAAATGATCCGGGAATTCGACAGTATCCCTGTTTCCGAGGTCAGAAAGCCCCGTGTCGGCATCGTCGGTGAGATCCTGGTCAAATATGCCCCCGCGGCCAATAATTATCTGGTCGACCTGCTGGAGCAGGAAGGGGCCGAGGCTGTCGTACCGGACCTGATGGGCTTTATGCTCTACTGTTTCTATAACCAGGTCTACAAGGCCGAGAACCTGGGCACCAGCAAGCGGACCGCCTTCCTCTGCACGGCAGGCATCCGCCTGATCGAGCAGCTGCTGCGGCCGGTCAACAAAGAATACAGCAGGAGCCGCCATTTTACGCCCTCCTCCAGTATCTATGAGCTGGTGGAATACGCCAAGCCCATCGTATCGATCGGCAACGAGACCGGTGAAGGCTGGTTCCTGACCGGCGAGATGATCGAGCTGATCAAAGAGAATGTTCCCAACATTGTCTGCATCCAGCCCTTCGGCTGCCTGCCCAACCATGTTGTCGGCAAGGGCGTGATCAAGCATATCCGCAGGCTCTATCCCACGGCCAACATCGCCGCCATTGACTATGATCCGGGCGCCAGTGAAGTCAATCAGCTCAACCGGATCAAGCTGATGCTGGCGACAGCTGTCAAAAACATGAACAGAGACCGCTGACCCTCCCCTTCCGGGCCGGAAGTTCAGCTCAGCGGCACAAAAAACAACCGGTATGGAAACGGATCCGAAGATCCTCTTCCATACCGGTTTTCTTAAGGTCCCGGGGACCGCTATGTCTGTCATAAGGGCATAGGTAAGGGCATCGATCCGATCGTATGAATTCATCTACGAACAGAATCAATGCCCTGCCTGATTTAAATTATCCAATGGTTATATACCTCCGTGCCTTTCTTCCTTTCCGGTCATGTCAGCCTTTCATCTTTTTCCACGTCTTCCTTTGTACTGATTGTACTGCGATGTCCAAAAGCTGAAATCCCATTCACTATGTGGGCTGCCTCTCCTGCATATACCGATCCTGTTATCATTCTTTTTTCTCTGAACCTGGGCCGTTTTATGTTTGGATAAGACTGCCAGAACCCCAGTGGAATTCATCGCGCTTGTGTAATCAACCATGATCAGCAAATCCCGAATCGGAAACTCTGGTTTTTAAATTTGTAATCAGGAGCGTACCTTCCTTTCTTGGATATTTTTATAGAAAACCCTGATGTACTTCTCGTCATCAGCTCTCTCTGTTTTCTATCTGTCTTTATTATATAGATGAATTACTAAGTTGTCAATCAATTAATTTGTTTATGGATTTATTGTTGGAATTTTCAGACAAATGAGAAAGTTGTATGTTTTTTCATCCATTCCGGCCGGTATTCCGTTTTATAAATAAAAAACGCATACAGACCGGGGCTGTCCGCAGTCTGTATGCGTGGATGAGATCCGGACCGGATCTGTCCGATGTCAGTATCTGTAATAAGCTATACGGAAGATTCCGCCGCCGTGATCAGGATCAGTCTGCCAGGGGATATTTGGCCGTGATCCCGGCGATGATGGCCCGGGCGGGCTCAATGCCGGCTTCTCTCTCATTGATGACAAGAGCGATGGCTTCCGCGACCTTGTCGAAGTCCTCAGCCCCGAGACCGCGGGAAGTAGCGGCCGGTGTGCCCAGACGGATACCGCTGGTCACAAAAGGAGATCTCTTCTCATTGGGAATGGTGTTCTTGTTGGCTGTGATATGGGCTTCATCCAGCAGCTTTTCGATCGCCTTGCCGGTCACATCCTGTTTTGTCAGGTCGATCAGCATCAGGTGGTTATCGGTGCCGCCGGATACGATATCGATACCTCTGGCCTGCAGGCCTTTGCACAGCGCCTGGGCGTTGTCCACGACGCGCTGCTGATATTCCTTAAAAGAGGGCTGCAGGGCTTCTTTGAAGCATACCGCCTTGGCCGCGATCACATGCTCCAGAGGACCGCCCTGGGTGCCGGGGAAAACAGCCTTATTGAAGTTGTACTTCTTCGCCGCCTCCGCGTTGGCCAGGATCATGCCGCCTCTGGGTCCGCGCAGGGTCTTATGGGTCGTTGTGGTAACGACATCCGCGTAGGGGAAGGGGCTGGGATGCAGCCCGGTCGCCACAAGGCCCGCGATATGGGCGATATCCGCCATCAGGACAGCGCCGCAGGCATCCGCCGCTTCACGGAACTTCCTGAAATCAATGGTCCTGGCATAGGCGGAAGCGCCCGCGATGATCATTTTGGGCTTTGTCTCGATGGCCAGTCTCTTAAGCTCGTCATAATCGATGAAGCCGTTCTCATCTACGCCATAGGGAACGATATTATAATATGTACCGGAGATATTAGCGCTGCTGCCGTGGGTCAGATGACCGCCCTGGTTCAGGTTCATGCCCATCAGTGTGTCGCCGGGCTTCAGAACCGCGAATTCTACCGCCAGATTGGCATTCGCGCCGGAATGAGGCTGCACATTGGCGTACTCACAGCCGAACAGCTGCTTCGCGCGCTCGATCGCGATCGTCTCGACAATATCAATGATCTGACAGCCGCCATAATAACGCTTTCCGGAATAGCCTTCCGCGTATTTGTTGGTGAGCGGGCTTCCCATAGCCGCCATCACCGCCTTGCTGACCCAGTTCTCGGAAGCAATCAGTTCAATATGATCATTCTGCCGCTGTACCTCGTCTTCTATGGCACGCGCGATTTCGGGATCGATCTTCTTTACTTCGTCCAGTGAATACATTCTTGTCCTCCTGTATTACTTCAGTGTCTGCGTGTAAGCACTTTATGCAATCACGATTAGAAAGTATAGCAACAATCAATCCGTTGCGCAAGCGAAAAAAAGGAAAAAGTTGTTCCGGCAGCTTCTGTATAGCCGAAAACTGCTCCCTGTATGGCCAAATAATGTGAAAAATATGAAATTTAAGTGAAGAATATTGCCATCCCCGGCTTTTTAGTGTAATATCTCAAACGGATAAAACGATTAAGAAAAAAAGCAATTCTCTAACTGAATATGGAGATCAAACTATGAATCTTAAAGGAACTTTCGCCTCCCGGGATGAATTAGCCCTCCTGCTTTCCTCGAAATTACGGACAGCGCTCCCCATGATTTTCTTCATGATCGGCTACTGCGGTATATTCGTCCTTGTGGAAAAGTGGAACCGCCTGCATTACACGGTCATTCACATGGCCCTGGATGACGCCATCCCTTTCTGTGAAGTGTTCATCATCCCCTATATGCTCTGGTTCCTGTATGTAATGGCCTTTACAATTTTTATACTGTTCGCGGATGAGGATGGTTTCCGCAGAGTTTCCACCCTGCTGATGCTCGGCATGGGACTGTTCCTGGCCGTTTCGATCGTCTTCCCCAACATCCACTTCCTCAGACCGGAAGTGATGCCCAGGGATAACGTATTCACAAGGCTGGTCCAGTTCATTTACAGCAGCGATACGCCCACCAATCTGACGCCCAGCATTCACGTTTACAACTCGCTGGCCATCATGATCGGTACGGCCCATACAAGGATCCGTCCTTTCGACCGGAAGCCGGTCAGGATCCTGATGTACGGACTGGGCTTATCCATTATCCTTTCCACCATGTTCATCAAACAGCATTCTGTATCCGATGTGCTGGTCGCCTTCGCGCTGATGGCCGTTGCCTATGTGGCTGTCTACCGTTTCAATTTTACCTTTTACAGGCGCCGCAGCAGAAAGAGCGCTTTCCGCTCCGTATTTAACAGCTGACAAAAAGCCTCCGGGATTTTCCCGGAGGCTTTTCTTATGCTCTTTTCTTATGTTCTTTTTTTATCTGCCTTCCATGATGATATTGATCCTGGCCGAACACTGTTTCACAATGTAGTAGTCGGGATACACAACTGACAGAGGTGTGGGGCCGCCTGAGTAGGTCGGCTGCATCTGGTAGTTCTCGGAAGTAGGCGCCTGTTTGAAGACCTGCCAGGGCGTGGAATCCGAAAGCTGCTGGTTGATCAGCTCCTGGATCTTGGCGTTGGGGATATCCGTCTGGAAAGCTCCTTCCAGGCTGCTCATGAAATCACCCGCGTTGAGCAGGATCGAAGGTGAGCAGATCTTGGCGATAATAGCCTGCAGAACGGTTTCCTGGTTCCTGCCTCGCTGGTTGTCACCATCCGCGAAGCTGTAGCGCTCACGGCAGTAGGCCAGGGCTTCCCGGCCGTCCAGGGTCTGCCAGCCGCTTTCAATATAGATCTCGCTGTCTGTAAAAGGCTGGAAACCTTCTTCAATATAAACATCTACACCGTCCAGCGCGTTGACGACCTGGACCAGGGTGTTGAAATTGACCCGTACATAGTAAGTGATATCTATGCCGTACAGGTCCTCCAGCGTCCTCATGGAGGCGTCTACGCCGTAGATGCCGGCATGGGTCAGTTTATCCCTCGCCTGGCCGGAAACGCCGGAAATCGGCACGTAGAAGTCTCTGGGCGTGGATGTCAGAATGATCTTTTTGGTCTTGGGATTTATCGTCACGATGATGTTGACATCGCTCCGGCTGTTCTCCAGAACATTTTCCCTGACATCGATACCGCTGATCAGTACATTGAAGGGTTCGCCCGGATCGACGCTCTCCGCCTCCAGATCCTGTTCGATCCCGTAATTATAGATGATCTTTACCTGATCCGTATAACCCTCGATCAGATCATCCAGCATGGAGGTATAGGAGTTGTTGTAGATTGCGGCGCCGATCTCCTTATTGAGAAGGGCGGAAGCCTCATCTCTGGGCGTTTCGTACTCCCGGATCGTGATCTTCTTTCCCAGATTTTCCTCTACATCCTTGATCATGGCCTGGGTATTGACCTGATCCACACCGGTCTGGATACCGAATACATAATCTCCGGTGTCCGCCAGGGTCTCCGCCGGGTCATCCGCCAGAACGACAACGACCATCTCATCGACCTTATACTTCTCTCTGGATTCGTTGAGCAGGCCCCGCATCTGATTGAGATACCCGAAAGCCACGCAGCAGATCAGGCTGACAATGGCGGCGAAGGCCGCGCCTGCCATCCAGATCTTCTCCTTCCGGTTCAGGAGTGTGTAGGAAACGAGGACCAGCAGGACCAGGAAGACCGTCAGGGCCACAATGTACCTGGCAGGCAGCATGCCGCTCAGTATGACAGCACCCACCAGCAGGATCGAGATCACGATCTGAAAAACAAATAATATGTTCTTGATCAGCAGGATCCTGGAACTTTTTTTATGTTTCTTTTTCTTACTTGTCATAGAATACCGTCCGTCATATGTCTGTATTTACTGTCGAAAATTGCATTCTTATTTCTGCATATACCTGCATTCATATTAAGATACACTTTTTTTACGACAATTTCAATAGGGATCGTACGCCTTCAGACCGTAAGAATTGACAATGCTCATATTTGAGGACACATAATTGCTGCTGGTGGCATAACCATCCGCCTTGATCCTGCTCAGGTAAGTCTTGGGAGAGGTCACGCCCTTCAGGTTGGAATAACGCGCGGTATTGATGAAATCGAAATATCCCTTAATGCCCTGTTCCATGTTGGGATAAGCCCGGAAATAAGCGGAGATCGTTACTCTCCTGCCGTCATATTCTTCGCCGGTCCGCATGCTGACGGCTTTGCCCTTCCATTTGGAACCGCATTTGAGTCCGAAATAGTTGTGGTATTTGGCGGACAGTTTGGATTTGCCCCAGCCGGATTCCAGGATGGCCTGGGCAATGACGGCCGAATAGCATTTGATGCCGTATTTGGGAGCGTATTTCCTGCAGTACTGTCCTACCGTTTCAATGAATCTGATCCTGGCCATGGAGGTCTCTGTTTTTCTGCAGGATACGACAAAACGGCCCTGTTTGTTGAAATAATAGGTCTTGCCGCCGATCGTCTGCCAGCCGGTGACCATCTCACCGTTCTTGTTAAAATAGTATTTATGGCCGCTGACCGTTTTCCAGCCGGTGGACCTGCTGCCGTCCTGATCCATGTAGTAGGCCTTGCCGTTCAGGTTCAGCCAGCCTTTGGCCATGGTGCCGGCATATTTCTTCCCGGATGTCTTTGGATAGAAATAATACGTTTTGCCCTTGACCGTCTTAAAGCCCTTCGCGATGACACCCTTGCTGTCCATA
>Ga0326514_10002180_pt1 | contig 12543 bp, 14 predicted proteins | sample 3_2548_0518_D_FD_203653 | JGI IMG/M metagenome (GOLD analysis project Ga0326514, IMG submission 203653) | Bovine rumen microbial communities from UC Davis, California, United States - 3_2548_0518 | ecosystem: Host-associated > Mammals > Digestive system > Stomach > Rumen | place: USA...
TACATCTGACCGAAAAAATTCAGAATCCAAAAAAATCTCTGCTTATACTTCCGATAGCATATATAAACGAATGTGACGTGAAATCCGCAGAAAAATTCGTCAGCGGACTGATTTCAGAATTAAACATAAACCTTCCACACATAAATATTATTTCAGAAATGATTATTGAAGGTCTGAAAACCCAGAAATAATTAAATAAAAAAATATATTTTTTCTCTTGACAAAACAGAATTATTATGATATAATATTCTACGTTGGTTTATGCGGATATGGCGGAATAGGCAGACGCGCTGGCTTCAGGTGCCAGTCGGGGCAACTCGGTGCAGGTTCAACTCCTGTTATCCGCACTATTTAAATCTCCGATTTTTTCGGAGATTTTTTTATTCAGAAATTTCAATACACGTCTTATCAGCCAGATTCTGTTTTGAAGAATCAAAGTTCAAGAATACTATCCGCCAGTTCAAGAAGTTTTTTATCATGAGTAGCAGTTATTATACATACACCTTTCTTATGTACATCATATATCTTCTTTCTTACTATATCTGCACTTTCCTCATCAAGATTCGATGTGGGTTCATCTGCTATGAGTATCGGTGTATCAGCGGATAATATTCTTGCAAGCATTACACGGCGGTATTCTCCTCCCGAAATGTTTACTGGATAAGAATTTATTATATTATATATTTTCAGTTCTTTACATAATTCCTTTGCCTGTGCGATACTGCATTTTTTTCCTGCGATACCAGCAGTAAGCATGATATTCTGAATAACGGTAAATTCAGGCAGAAGAACACTTCCCTGCATCATATATCCTATAGTACCCGCACGAAGTGCGGTTCTTTTATTTTCTGTAAGTCTGCCTATATCCTGACCGTTTATTATAACGCTTCCGCTTTCAGGACGGAGCATACCCGATATAATATTGAGTAAAGTGGTCTTTCCGCAACCTGATGCACCCGAAACACCAAGCAGTTCTCCTTTTTTTACATGGATACTTGTATTGTCAAGTCCATTTTTTCCGAAGTGTCTGGAAACATTTTTTACTTCTATCATACATTTTCCCCCGTAAGCATAGCAGGTTCTTTTTTCATAACAGTTATAAACGTGAACGAAACAGCCGTCACAAGCATTGTAAAATTGACAGCAAGTGTTTTTAAAAGTAATTCTGTACCCTGTCCGACTGTTATAAGCTTATATGGCATATCCAGCAATGTTTTGAATACGTTGTGAAGCGGAAAAAGAAATACTGAGGATATACCGATACCAAGCAAAGTTCCTGCTGTGAACAGTATAAGGTATTCAGCGAAGAAAAGCCGAAGTATCTTATTTTTACCATATCCCACCGAAAGAAGACTTCCTGCTGTCTTTCTGCGTTGTTCCGAAGTGACTGTTACCATTGCAAAAAGCGAAACCCCTGCTATCATAAGTACGAATATATCCATTGTCTTTACCATAGTTGTTGTCATGCGGATATTACTTCTCAGTCCCGAAGCAAGTTCATCTATAGCATACACTTTCAATCTGCTGTCTTCAAGTGAATCCGTTACCTTTTTTATAATGGTATTCATATCTGCACCTGTTTTCTGTCTTAGCAAAAGCATTGAAACTGCATTTTTCTTTTTTCCGAACATATACGCATATTCATCAGAAGACGTTATCTCATTTGCCGAATCATAAGTCATAAATATACTGCTGTCGTAGCCCATGCCTGTTTCTTCAAGTATACCTGCAACTTTGAAAGTTCTTCCAAAGAGGTCGATAGTCTCCCCTTTTGAAAAGTTTCCTGCCGAACCGACAAGTATTTCATCGGGCGATATATCTATTGAAACGTCAGTCCACTGACTCACAGAAAAATCACTTTTCGGGTCATATGCTACTATCTGTATGCCTCCTGCCGAACAGCAACTCATTTCCAGAGTTTCAAGGTATAACTGAGGACTTACCTTTTCTATTTCGGGTATTTCCTTTATCTTTTCGGTAACATCTGAACGGAACATTATCGTACAAGCTTTACCTTTAAAAAGAAGGTCTTTTGTACTGTCCAGATATTCTTCAGGAACTATATAAAGGTCAGTATCCGTTGTGCCGTACAGCCTCGCACCATTCTGTATATTATCCGTGAAAAGTCCCGTTCCAAAGATACATACTGTTGTAACGAATACAAGAATAAAAACAATACAGCTTCTGAATCTGCTGTAAGCAATGACGTTAAACGCATATTCATATGTTTTCATAATAAATTCTCCTTTGCAGTATTTCTGTTAAGTATATATGAATTATATCATATTATTCATATCGTGTCAATAGGAATAAATGCTTAACTATTTTAAGACAATGTTCCCTAAATTTATAAAAAACAGAAAAATAACCTTTTCAATGTGTATTAGAAAGTCTATAAATTCATACGGATTTGCGATGTCACTTACATTATCGCTGATTTACTGTATCTCTGGAGGTTCAGTCTTTATGACTGAACCTCCTTTTAATATCTAATCGGAAACATATCATTTCAAGTTTCTATATAATAGAGAAAACACTTATCATAGTATTTTGATATAAATACTATGTAATATCGAATAGTATTTGTTAAAAACAGAGAAATCATGTAATCCTATAAGAAAACTATGCAAAACCTATTGACATTTTCCTTAACAGGTGATATAATCATATTATACCGATAGGAAATATATATGAAAGGAAAATCAGTTATGGCAAATGAAAATATATGCAGAAGCTGTGCAGACTGCGGTGTTATGAACTGTCTCAGCAGAAAAGGAAAATATCCTGAATTCTGTCCTACAGCAGAACTTACAGAGGAGGAAATAAACGAAGTCGTTGCACTTTATACCAACAGTCGTATAAACAAGAAGGTTGCAGTTATTTCTGCCGAAATTGAAGGCGAATTTTACGGAAAATATACTCGTGTTGAGGAAATAGTAGAATTTGCAAGACGCATCGGAGCAAAGAAAATAGGAATCGCTACTTGTGTCGGTCTTATAGAGGAAAGCAGAATATTTGCCAGAATACTCAGGCTTAACGGCTTTGAAGTGTATGGTATAGGCTGTAAAGTAGGTTCGGTAAATAAGACAACAGTTGGCGTTGACGAAAAATATACCTGTATAACGGGAGCTGTCATGTGCAATCCGATAATGCAGGCTAAACTTCTTGCAAAAGCAAAAGTAGACCTTAATGTAGTTGTTGGTCTTTGTGTAGGACACGACAGTTTATTCTACAAATACGCAAAAGGTCTTACAACCACACTCATAACAAAAGACAGAATGCTTGCCCATAATCCTGCGGGAGCATTATATCAGTCAAGAGCATATTATAAAAAACTGCTTCATGCACCTGTTGGTGCGGAGCTTGACAGGTCAAAGCTTTCGCCCGGTGCTGATACAGAAGATAAGGAGTAATTTAAATGAAGATTATAAGACCACTGTTACCATTACTATCCTTGGTAGCAGCGGAAATAGTAGCAATTGCAATCCCTGATTCACCGCTTCATCAAAAAGCAGCACACCCATATTTTGCTGTACTTTTGTTGATAGTGACGGCTGTATATTACATAGCGGCAATTTTAAATGACCGCATAAGCAAGAATAAAAAAGAAGTAAAGGAACACCCCATATTCTATAGAGCTCCGTTTATTGCAGGTACTATTCTTTTCGGAAATCTTCTGAATATTTTCACAGCAAAAACAGCTTTGTTCCCTGTACTTTATTTTCCGTCACTTGACCGTGTATTCGGTACACTCATCGAGGACAGGGCATTAATATTTAAATGTATAGGATTTTCACTTGGCATACTTGCTAAAGGAGTTCTGGGAGGCTTGTTCGTTGGTTTCTTCACTGGACTTGCGGTAGGATTCAGCAAAACTGCTGAATACTGGATAAATCCGATAATAAGAATACTCGGTCCTATACCTTCAACGGCATGGATACCAATACTCCTTGTAGTATTTACAGAAGCACGTTCCGCAAGTGCATTCATAATCGGCATTTCAGTATGGTTTCCGACAGTTGTTCTTACATCAAGCGGTATTGCAAACGTAAAAAATTCATATTTTGAGGTATCTTCAACTCTTGGTGCAGGCACTTTATATAAAATATTCCATATTGGTGTTCCGGCAGCCATGCCCAGTATATTTCTTGGTCTTTTCAACGGCATATGCGGTTCATTCGTTGCACTTATGACCGCTGAAATGATTGGTGCTAAGTATGGTATTGGCTGGTATGTCAACTGGCAAAAAGAAATGATGGCATACGCAAATGTATACGCAGGACTTATTGTCATTGCTGTTATGTTTTACCTTATCATAACACTTTTGTTCAAAGTCCGTGACCGTGTGCTTGGCTGGCAGAAAGGTGTGATAAAGTGGTAGGTTCAATAAAATTTGAAAATGTCAGAAAGACATTTATTACCCTCGAAGGTGAAAAAGTAAATGCCCTCAATGGTGTTGACCTTGAAATAGAAAAAGGAAAATTTGTGTGTCTCATAGGACCTTCAGGCTGTGGAAAATCTACAATGCTTAGACTTCTTGCAGGTCTTGACACACCAACGGAAGGAACAGTTTATCTCAGCGATAAAAAGATAACAAAAGCAGGTTCTGACCGTGGACTTGTTTTTCAGGCTCACAATCTTTTCCCTTGGCTGAATATATATGATAATATAGCATTCGGACTGAAAGCAAGAGGGCTTTTTAAACAACGCCATGACGATGTTTCAAGCTATATGGAACTGGTCGGACTGAAAGGATTTGAACGTTCATTTCCGCATCAGCTTTCAGGCGGTATGTGTCAGCGTGCCTCCCTTGCAAGAGCGTTGATAGGACACCCTCAGGCACTTCTTCTTGATGAGCCTCTCGGTGCATTGGACGCTTTCACAAGAATGAATATGCAGGACGAACTTCTGCGTATCAAGAAAGAACAGGACATGACTATGATAATGGTTACTCATGATGTTGATGAGGCTGTATATCTTGCGGATATGATAGTTGTTATGACACCTCGTCCAGCAAAAATAGAAAAAATAATCAATGTCGGACTTTCACAGCCCCGTGACCGTAATAATCCCGAATTTATCCGCCTGAGAAGTCAGATACTCAAGATACTTGACTTTGCAGGCAAAGAACAGTCCCCCGAATACAATATCTGATAGGAGAAAAATATATGATACTTAAAAAAATACTTACCCTTGTAACAGCATCAGCATTGTTATGCTGTTCAGTAAGCTGTGGAGAAAACAGCACAAGTAACGATACTGAAAGCGATTCAGGAAAATCCGTTTCTGAAAACGGTGAATATGTACTCAAAATAGGTGAAGCACAAGGTGCTCTCTGTCATGCACCTCTCATCATAGCAATGGAAAACGGATTTCTTGATGAGGAAGGCATAAAGTGGGAAAGAGTTGACTTCGGCAAAGGCGACATACAGGCGGCACTTGGTGCAGGTACTATTGACTGCGGATTTGGTCTTGTAGGAAAGTTCGTACAGCCTATTGAAAACGGTCTGAACATGGTAATAACAGCAGGTATGCACACAGGCTGTACAAAATTAATGGTAAAAAAGGATTCGGGTATAAAGACCCTTGATGACCTTAAAGGCAAAAAAATTGCTGTATCATCGCTTGCAGGTTCGGAAGCCGTCACTGCAAAACGTGCTTTATACGCAACGGGCATTGATATCAGTGCAGGCAGTGACGAAGTTGAGTTCCTTACATTCGGAGTTACAGACCAGCCTATCGCATTACAGAACGGTGCTGTTGACGCTATATGTACTCCCGACCCTGTCGCTACACAGGCTGAACATGAATATGACCTTGATGTACTTCTTGATACAGCAGTTACTGAACCATATGCTTCCGAATACTGCTGTGTAACATTCGTATCACAGGAACTTGCAGAAAATCACCCTGATATTGCAGCTAAATTTACAGATGCCTGCCTTAAAGCTGCGGCGTGGGTTGACGAAAATCCTGATGAAGCTGCAAAAATACAGATAGACAGGGAATACGTCAGTGGCAACGCAGAAGAAAATGCCGAAATCCTGAAAACTTATAAGTTTATTCCAAGTGTACAGGGCGGATATGATGCACTTGTCAATGTTGCAAATGACCTTAAAGCTATTGGTATGCTTAAAGACGGTACTGACCCTGTTGAACTCAGTGACCGTTCTTTCAAAAGATTTGATAACGTCCCTGACAGCTATAAAATTGAAGGAGATAATCTTGTTGCTGTAAACTGAATCAAATAAAAGCAGGATACAAAAAATTATCCTGCTTTTTCTTTAACACATATGCAAAGGTGATGTTTACATTGAAGAATTTTTTAAGAATAATAACAATAATAATTTCCGTCATTGCACTTGTACTTATAAATACCGTATGCAAGCCCTGTCATGGTCTTATGGAAATGCCTTGCGAACGCAGTACAAAAATAGCCGATGTTTTACTTGTTATTGTTATATTATCCTGTGCAGTATCATTTGTCAGAAAAAGAATAGCAGATATTGTCACAGCCGTACTTACTGCCGTTCTTGGAATATTTCTTGTTTTTGTTTCTAAGTTCGGACATTGTCAGGTATCATTCATGAGCTGTAACACAAAGACTTTCCCTGCTCTAAGAATAAGCGGTATAATTATCTTTGCTGTTTCACTGGTGATACTGATACTGACAGCAGTCAGGAACAGAAAAAATACGTCAGGGAGATGATATTAATGAAAAAAAGAATCGCAATATATATGCTGACTGCTTTACTTCTTACAGCCTGCGGAAATAATGAAGTGAATGATAGTATACAGGTTAAAAATGATGTATCGGCAATAAATCAAATATTGTATACAGAAGAAAAAGTCCCAGAAGTACAGACAAAAGAAAATTCTTCCGAAAATACTGTACATACCGAAGTATCAGAACTGATTGAAGAACAGGAAGAATATAAAGAATTTTATGGTATCCTTATAGATGAAGATTGCAGTGATTTTGAAGACCCTCCCGCTCATGACCTGCCTTGTCTGCTTATGGACGAATGCCGTGCAAGCGGATACGGTATTGATATACAACAGAAAGACGGATCATGGAAATTTTATCCGTTTGATGAAAATGGTCAGGAAAAATCATGGGAATATCTCACACATACAGAAAAGATGAATAACTTTTATATAACAGTTATCGGTAAACTCAATGATAATATCATTGAAGTAAAAGATTTTAAAGAATGATGAGGAATATTTTTAAATGAATAATATTATAAAAACATCAGTATATCTTCTGGCATCAGTAATTACATTCCTTTCACTGACAAATACCGATTTTGTCGCAAAAGCTGAAGATGAAAATATACTTGTCACCGAATATGCAGACCTTTGGACAGGCAATATAACAGTAAAGACGGGCGAACCAGTAAAATGGTACGTCAACGTTCCTGAAGGAACTGAACCTAAAGGCTGTAGTGCAACAATAAAGATACCTGGTCTTAACTGGGGAACAGATACCCACAACAAAGAAGAAGGTCATCTTACACTTGAACAGGGTGAAAATTTCGTATACGAATTTACTCCCGAAGAAACTGGAGATATACTCTTTACTTGCTGGATGGGTTCAGGCTGTCATTACAATTATATCCATGTAACAGATAATGGTGTATATGATGTCCCTGTCCCTGCTGAACCCGATGAAATCAGTGCCGTATGGGACGAAAACACTGTAAAAGTAAGTTTCAAAGCCGTTGAAGCTCCCGAAGGTGCAGAGATAACAGGATACAAAGTTATTGCAACCGATGAAAATGATAAACGCAAAAAAGTAACTGTTACTGAAAGTCCTGCGGTCTTTGAAGAACTTGATAAAAGTCAGTCTTATACTATTAAAGTTATAACTCTTGCCACATCAGGTCAAAGCGAAAGCACAAAAAAATATGTACTTGATAAGGTATCCGAACCTGTGGAGGAATCCGCAACTCAGCCTGAAAAATTATCAGAGTATCAGGAAATAGTCACTGAATATGCTGACCTCTGGACAGGCAATATAACAGTAAAAGCAGGCACACCAGTAAAATGGTACGTCAGCGTTCCAGAAGATACACAACTTACAGGCTGTGCAAAAACAATAAAGATACCTGGTCTTAACTGGGGAACAGATACCCATAACAAAGAAGAAGGTCATCTTACACTTGAACAAGGTAAGAACTTTGTATATGAATTTACTCCCGTAGAAACAGGCGATATACTCTTTACCTGCTGGATGGGTTCAGGCTGTCATTACAATTATATCCATGTAACTCAGGACGGTATTTCTGCTGAAAATGCTGTAACAAGCAATATAACTACAGAAACAACCACATCTGTAGCTTATGAATCCACTGCACCAACTACCGCTGTAAATATATCAACAAGCAATAAAGTAACTTCCACAACTTCTGTTTCATTAGCAAATACATCTGACAATCCGCAAACAGGCGTATCAGATGTAAATATGCCTGAACTCATACTTGGTATTTCTTCTTCAATATTATTCGTTACAAGAAAAAGAAGAACAAAATCATCTTGAATACTATAAATAAAAAATCCTCGAATTGTCGGGGACTTTTTATTTTCATATTTTCTTTTAAAATCATATTGAAATGTATGTCAGGAATATATAAAAATTAACAGAAATTTAACAAAAAAGACTTAATTTTTAATTGACAATAATTTACTTTTATGATACAATCAGTTGTGTGTAATGAATTTACACAAGGAATTATACAACAGAGGTTTAACAACGTATGGAAAAAATTATCGGTGGTGTAAAGCGTGACTGTTATCCCCTTACCCCTGCTCAGATGATACACATATACACGCTGCAGCTTAGTCCTACTCATGAAATCGTAAACATAGGAACAGGACAGTATCTTCAGACAAATCTTAATATTGCCGCACTCCGTGAGGCTCTTAACCGTGCTGTAGAACGCTGTGAATCAATGCGTATGAGACTTTGGAAAGACCCTGAAACTAACGAAATATGGCAGTATGTAATGCCTTATCAGAACCAGTACTTTGAATATTACGACTTCTCAGAATGGGAAGAAGAAAAAGCTCATCAGGTTCTTTCAAAATGGACTTCTCAGCCTTTCGATACATACAGAGACGTTCTTTCAAGAATTGTAATCGTTTCAATGCCTAACGGCTATAACGGATATTATGTAAACGTTCACCATGTATTCATGGATTCTTCATCAGTAATCGCATTCACAAAGGACGTTATGGATATATACTGCTATCTCATGTATGGTATGCCTTATCCTTCTCCGACAACTTCATATATTGAGTCAATAAAAAAAGATTTGGAATACGAGGGAAGCAAAAAACAAAAACGTGACACTGAATACTGGCACGCAAAATTCGCTGAACCTGAACCAATGTACACTGACTATACAGGATTCGGCAGACTTATGCAACTCCGTAAGGAATCAGGCAATCCTAATCAACGCTAGGGAGTTCTTCCAACTCCAGATGCAAAAGGCAACACTATCACTTATGACCTCAGTAAAGAATCTACCGATAAAATTCTGGAATTTGCAGAAAAATATGATATTCCTGTAAGTGTTGTAATACTCCATGCTATAAGAACAGTACTTTCAAAGTTCAACAACAATGAAAAAGACATAACTATAAAAAACTTCATAAGCAGACGTTCTACACTGCTCAATAAAAAATGCGGAGGAAACAGAATGCACTGTCTCCCGTTAAGAACAGTCCTTGACCCCAAAACTACTACTGTACTCGAATCAATGCAGATTATAAACAGAGAACAGCAGGATATGTTCATTCATGCCGATTATCCTACACTTAAAGCCTACTATGAACAGCGTATGGCATACAAGGGTGGAGAAGGTGCAGTATACGAAAGCGTAGCCTTCACTTATCAGCCCGCAAGCATGAAAAAACTTGTTTCTTACCTCAAAGACATTCCGTTCAAGAGCAGATGGTACAGCAGTGGAAAACAGCCTATGCCTATGTACATAACTGCTATGCACCGTCCGGGTGACGGCGGACTTACTTTCTATTTCGGCTATCAGTCAGCCTGTGCAACACCTGCTGAAATAGAGTTCCTTTATTACTTTGCGGGACGTGTACTTTTCAGAAGTATTGAAAATCCTGATAAAACCGTACAGGAAATAATTGATATGACTTGATTTATAAGGAGATTTTACCATGTTAGAAAAACTTAAAAATTTAATCTGTCAGTACGTTGAAGCAGACCCCGAAAAAATTACAGAAGATTCAAGATTCGTTGAAGACCTCGGTTTCAATTCATATGACTTCATTTCAATGCTCGGAGATTCAGAAGATGAATTTGACTTTGAAATAGACCAGAAAACTGCTGTTTCCAAAAAGACTGTCGGAGAACTTATCGAATACTTTGAGGATATTTCAGAATGAAAGAAGTCAGAACTCTGAAAGACCTTGTATACTATGCTGACGAACGTTTCGGAGATGAACCTTTCTGTCTCGAAACTGTGAAAAAAGAAGTCAAGCCTACAAGCTATCATCAGTTCAGGCTCGACTGCGACAGCTTAGGGACATGGATTCAGGAAAAATTTCCTGAAAAAAAAGTTCATTCCGCAATTGTAGGAACTACAAGTTATCCGTATCTCACAGCATGGTTCGGTATACAGTGCAGTAATAATGTTTCTGTTCCGCTTGATTCCGCAAACAATGCAGATAAAATTGCTGACGAAATAAACCGTTCCGACAGTGAAATAGTTTTCCTTGACCAGAATCACTATGCGGAAAAGGAAAAATTATCTGAACTCTGTCCACAGGTAAAATATTTTGTAAGTCTTTATCCAAATAATGACAATGAACTTTTCATAGGAAACATCATACAGGAATACAAAGGCAAATCCCCTATCGGTATGCCAGACGAAAAAGAACTTTCTGCAATACTTTTCACTTCGGGTACTACAGGTCTTAGCAAAGGTGTAATGTTAAGCAATGAAAACCTCATAGACAATACTACCTGTGAACCAGATGAAAATTATCACGGTACTAAAAGAATGACCGTTCTCCCTGTACATCATGTTTTCTGCTTTACCTGTGACATTCTCTGCGGACTATGGTACGGACGTACTATCTGCATAAACGATTCACTTATGAGAATAATTAAAAATCTCAAGATATTCCGTCCAGACAGTGTAACATTCGTACCCATGATAGCAGGTTCTGTACTCAACCGCATGAAACAAATGGCGGAAACAAATCCCGATAAAATTGCAGTCGGAAAAGAAGTTTTCGGTGAAAATTTCAACGTAATATTTTCAGGCGGAGCTTATCTGAGTCCTGAAATAATAAAGGGATATAAGGAGTTCGGTATAGAAATCGCTCAGGGTTACGGAATGACTGAATGTTCCCCACGCATATGCACGGGTGTAAAGGGCTGTACTAAACTTGAATCAGTAGGCAGAATAGTTCCCGGCTGTGAAGTAAAAATTTCAGACGAAAACGAAATCTGTGTAAAAAGCAAATCCGTAATGATGGGCTACTATAAAAATCCCGAAGAAACAGCAAAAACTCTTACCAAGGACGGCTGGCTTTTAACCGGTGACCTCGGCTACCGTGATGCTGACGGCTACCTCTACATAACAGGAAGAAAAAAAAATCTCATAATTCTTTCAAATGGTGAAAACGTATCCCCTGAAGAAATAGAAAATCAGTTTTCCTATTTCGCACCTGTAAAGGAAATAGTCGTTTATGATGACAATAACTGCATTACAGCGGAAGTTTTCCCGAATCCCGATTATGTTTCAGATGACATTGAATCTGAAATACAGAAGAAAATTGACGAAGTAAACAGTCAGTTCCCGACTGCAAAGCATATCGCAAAACTTGTAATTCGTGAAAAGGAATTTCCTAAAACGGCTTCAAAGAAAATTATCCGTGCGGACATACATAAGAATATATAAGATAAAACCGCCTGAAAAATGGCGGTTTTAACGTTTAAGGCAAAGCAGGTGAAAAAATGAATTTCGGAATAAAAAATATTAACGATTTTGCAAACTATAAGGGCAATCCCTGTTTCGTGAGGTGCATGGGAATATCTTCAAACTTTCAGACCGAACTTAAAAATATGGACAGCTTTTCATCGCAGTACGCTTACAAAAGAATATCTGAATTTGAAAAACTTTCAGATTTCGATAAAATTGAATACTATCAGAAACATATAAGAGAGTTTCAGGAAAAATATTCCGTCTGCAAGAAAATGCTTATGCTTTTCAGACAAAGCTATCCGCAGAATAACCAGACTATAGAAAAAAACCTTCTCTTATCAGTAATGTACTGGCATGACCTATACTTAAAAGACCTCCTGAACCGCAAAGAAAGAAAAAAATTTGTATGTTCCGGAAAAATCAGCTATAAAGAATATCTTTTCTGTTATTATTCTTATCTTCTCGGAATAGACACAATGATAATACTTCCTGAAAGCGAACTGAATATTGTTCCGCTTATGCTTAACCAGTCACAGCCGTTCACAGCAGGTTCTTTTAGGAAAACCGAAATTCCGAAGTA
>Ga0326514_10002181_pt1 | contig 12539 bp, 16 predicted proteins | sample 3_2548_0518_D_FD_203653 | JGI IMG/M metagenome (GOLD analysis project Ga0326514, IMG submission 203653) | Bovine rumen microbial communities from UC Davis, California, United States - 3_2548_0518 | ecosystem: Host-associated > Mammals > Digestive system > Stomach > Rumen | place: USA...
TTTCGTCATCGTAGACGATCTTTTCCTTAAACATATCTGAGTCGAAATAGGTCATTCCGACATAATTAACCATCTAGACATTTTTCACGTAAGCTGTCCATGGTGAGTATTTAACTCTTGCGCTTACTAAGTTTTCGGATTCCTGGATCGAAGCGTCCCATAGAGAACTGATAAACGGTTTATTAAGATAACGGAGCGCCAGCTAAGCGCTTTCCTTAGTTACTTCGTGTTCGTCGCCGTTTTTGTCTACACGTAGCGCGATTTTTCTAGCGCACTCGCGGCAGATCGGCGTGATCCCAGACTTGATTAAAGGATCCGTCGAGACATAAAAATGATCCCTGGATTTATGAGTGTCGCACATATAGCAGTAACCGTACGACTAAAATTTATCCAGTTTTTCCTTTAACTTTTCATTTTCCGCCCGGACCTCGGCGATCGGTCTTTTCTTAGCGCCAACATCGGCAGATATCTTTTTGGTAGCCAACCTGGCACCTCCTTTTAGTCCTAAAGATTGTATATATTTTAACAAAGTGCGGAGAAAAGCCGTACACCCCGCCTTCCAGCTAGACATACGGCCTTTAAATCATCACCCGAATGATTATCCTCCCGGTCACTCTGCGGTGATCGAAACGTGAGATAGACGATAGGCGTGTCCCATGTGTATAATTCTTTTATCTCAATAATCGTAGGCAATCGAGATACCCCAACTATCGTCCTACACACCTGGGAAAGGAGCGTTTAGCGTCTCTCGACGGGGGCGCTCGGATTCGAACCGAGGTCAAGAGGGTTAGAGCCTCCTGTGCTAACCGCTACACTACACCCCACTATAGAAGACCGCCGGGAAACCGGCGGTCTCGGTATTTTCGTAATTAAGCGTTGAGGTATTCCTTAAAGTTGTTAGAGAACTTCGCCTTAGCGCGGATCTTCTTCGGAACCTTAACGTCCTCACCAGTAGCCGGATTTCTTCCCACGTGCGCGTCAACTACGACAGTGCTCAGGTTGGCGAAACCGTGAAGCTTAACGGATCCGTCCTTCTTCATCCCTTCCTTGATCGCGTCAATAACAGCATCCAGATAGATCGCAGAATCCTTCTTGGTGGCGTTGGTGACCTTTCCGTTTACGTTCTTAGTAATCTCAACAACAAGTTCTTTCTTATCCATTTTCCTTTAACTCCTTTTCTGAATTTTGTTAAATATCTCCGCAGCAGAACTGATTAACTCAGGATCGCTGCTATATAATGAAACACTCCATGTGGATCCGTTCGGCATCGTCTTGCTGAAATGGATCCCGTGTTCATCATTCTCTGAAAGTTCGGCCGGTTCTTCCTCCGGCTCTTTTTCTGGTTCTTCACCGATAGTCACGACGTAAGCGCTATCATAGTGATTAACCACCTTTTCTCCCGCTTCAGCCTCCACGAAGTCGATCTGTGCCCATTCGTCAACCATATATCCTTCACAGATGGCCTTCTGGCACCAGATTTTACGTTCCTCGTCGATGCTCATAATCCAGGCGTCCTGGTAATGTTCGATCGCGGGATGATCGATCCGTACGGAAAATAGTTCTAAATCCGTGTTCTTAGTTAGATAGTTCATCAGATCGAGGATGAACTAGTATCTACCGATTACAGCGATATCCTCACCGCAATCGACCAGTTCCTCGATCATATCAGCGAATTTATCAATATTCTCGAAATTTAAAGATTTCCTCATAATCATTCCTTCAATTCTATAGGATAGTAAGCTGCGACGCCCGAAGAATCACAGATACATACCATCTGAGACGGATCTCCCATCAGCCTATGTTCCAGTGAATACTAATCACCAGAACCGCAAAGAGAGCCTCCTCGGATCATCTTGACACCGCTCGTACTCTGTTCCATTGAACAGCTGTGCAAGTGCCCGTACAGGATCGCGTACGGCACGTATCCTAACAGGCCAGTGAGCTTATTGACGCCGTTGGAAGAGTAGTCATCATAATCACCGTGAACGGCAACGTATCTCTTTCCTCTGATATCCCAAGTAGCGATTCCGATATCCAGATCGTTCGGGACATAATAGAAATTCTCTACATCGATCAGTTCCTTAGACACTACCCAGGCCACTAGGTCATCCAACCGTTCGTCATGCAGGGAATCCTCTTTCCTGTCTAGCCGGGTATGGTTACCCACGACCGACCGCAGCTCGACTCTCTCAAAAAGTCCGCAGAGAGCGTAGCAGAAGTTGGACACTAGCTCAGAGGCCGTCTTCACCTGCTCGACGACATTCTCGGCGTTGGTTAACTGAACACTCTTATGGATGTTCCCGTTAATCAGATCGCCCTGGAGCGAGACATAACAGTTTTTGCAGTCATGTCTTATCTGGAGTTCTTTTATCCGAGAATACAGCGCGAATAGTCTCTATTTGGCTATCTGAGAATTGTATTTTCCGAAGGAATTATCAAAATTAGCTCCGATGTGAAAATCAGACAGAATAACTAGCATATCGCTGTCCGACATTATCTTGAAGGGCGGGAAGCTGGGAAAATCGTGTCTCCCAACCTCCGCGAGCTTCTGTTCCAGCAAATCCAGTTTCTTCTCGACCCTGGCCGCCACATAGTTCTGTTTATTCCAGGCAGCGCGTTCATCTCGGAACTGGATCTTCTCCTGTTCCAGTAATCGTCGCTGTTCTCTAATTTCGGATATTTCTTTATCGGATTCCCCGAGCGTCTTTCGGTTCGCTTCGAAAAGTTTCACGAATGACTAATATTTCTTACGGTAACAGGCTTCCGAGTAACTATTCCCTGTCAGAGCATTCAGTACCCCGGCAACTAGTTCCCACGAACCTATCCTATCTTTATCTCTACATACCCGGTAGATTAGCTCGTCGTCTGTCTCTCCCGGGAATCTCTTATACTCAATCTTCATCGTCTTCCGGTTCTTCCAGTTCCTCGGAATCTTTATTCGTTACGGACAAATCGATTTCTTTGCCGTCGAACTCGGAAAGAAGAGCGAGTACTTTCCTCGTGTTATCATCTTCGTCTACGATCGCTCCAAGAGAGGAATCGTAGGTGCCATGTACCTTCATATTGATGTTCGTATTCTTTACGTACTTAAAAGGTGTAGCCATCTTCACTTTCTCCTTTTAATCCTTATATTTTGAAAATGTCTGTGATCTTATTCACTACGCCATCGATGACCTTATATTTCAACATGTCGTCGACGGAAAGATACCAGTCTTTATTCTTCTGCCTATTGTAAGTAGCTTCCGGAATCTCTGTACGCTCCAGAACGAATTGTTTGTTCATGGTCTGCATGCGCTTATAATTTTTCTGAGCCTGGTCAACCTCGGAGGCTGTACCCTCGAACGCCGCGTATCCTGCGTGGACGAGAGCCTGTGAATGCGGGAGTGCGTACCTCTTATGTCCGGCTATTAGAATAATGAAGCCAGCCGACATCGCTACGGAAGCCGCGACAGTAATTACCGGAGTCCGACTAGTCATGATCGTATCCGCGATCGCGTATGCCTGGTGGAGATCTCCGCCAAAGCTATGAACCTGGATTATGATCGGTTTGAGTTCGGATTCTGGTTTATCCATGTCGTCGTAGTTAATCTGAAGAATCGCTTTCTGGAGATCCATTACTGCGTAATTATCTTCCAGCTCGTAGTCGATCGTGAAAATCCTCGATCCGCGATTCTGCCAGTAGGTTACTTCCGATGGATCCGGAAGAGGAGAGAGGTCCTGCACCGGCCCCAGAATAGGCAGTGAAAAAATGCTTGTGTCAATTCCTTCCATTCTTACGCCTCCTTGAGAACTTTCTCATCATCTTCAGCCGGTTTCTCGAGAACCTTCTACAGTTCCTCACTGTCTTCGAATAAGAAAACCGTCTTGTCGTGATTAAACCTATCTGGCTTAATGTCGACGATATGGAAGCCTTTTTTAAGGAGTCGTTTTACTGTACTAGGATCAGCTATAGTAATTTTCTTAGGGCCAAACACTTCATCAAGATCTGCATCTAATGCTTCCGTCTATTCGAAGCAAAAGATCGGCCTCTTGTTCGGAGTCTGGTCGATTCTTACAACTTTATGCCCTTTTTCAATAAGGACATTCGCTACATCCTATGAAAAGATATTTTTTAGCTCCATTGATTCTCCTTTTAATCCTTCTTACTTTCTCTATAAGCGTTTAACGCCACTAGAAGTTTTCTGTTTTCTGCTGCGAAATAATGCTTATTCTTCGTGTACGTGTGAAGCAAGTGCTCATGCCAGCGAAAACCTTGGTCATGCAAGTACATTGCCTCTTCTTTAGTGATCTTGATCGTGATATTCACCGCTTTCTATAATAAATTCGGGGATAAATAGCTCCCCATATTACGGAAATTAAGTCACCTAAAGAAAACGTAGTATTTACTTGATGTTTCTTTAGGTCGAAAAATCGAGGCTCAGCACGAAAATTCTGTGTTTCTCAAGAAATTACTCAGAAAAACTTCTTTGTCCATCCTGTACAAACAATTCAAAATCTGCCTGGAATACTTAACGTTATTCCTTTGGTAGGCCTTGTTGACACTATATACTGCTCTGTTTAAATCTAGCGCTGTCTCGATGATCTTATTGATCGTTTTGAGGTTTTTTATTTTTATGTGTTTCAGTTTATTGATAGTGTTATCCATTTCACGGACCATCGTTTCAACTAGTTCTTCAGAAGAATCACTACTCGTCATCTCTTTCTTAATAGAATTGGAATAATTCACTATAATATCGATTATCTTTTTTGATGTATGTGAATTCACACTCCCATCCATTACTATAAAGAAGTCTTCCGTCGGGACGCAGTCAGAAGTACTAGCACCCTGAATCTTATCCAAGTATTCCTGAAGCCAATTCATCGGACAGACAATAGATTCGTCTATCCTGTTTTTTATTTTTTCCTTATTACCTTTAACTATATCGTAAGGAAGCTCTTCCCCGTTTTTTGTGTGAGGAACAGTTCTCGTATATTTCATAAACATCGGAAAGTCCTTCTTATGAACCTTTCCTTTAGCATCTACGTACTCTCTACGCATCCACGGCTCATCCATGATTCGCTTGATCTCGTCCAGACCGTCGATCTCGTAAACTCTCTTACATCCATCGATGATCACCTGGGCGAGAACGCTTAATATGATAAAGTTGTCGTAGTAAGCTTTTAATAATTCTTCGTCACGTTTTTCTTTAGCTAGTTCAGTCCAGTAGTAGCTCATACAGAGCTGTGCCGCGTTGGAGGACCATCCGATCCCTAGCTGGCTGCGGCTCATCATGTTATCCATTTGAGCGTAATCCGCTGCCGTGTTGTCGTAAGTGACTCCGGATTCCTTAAGGTCGTTGACGATCGTCGGAAAGTCTTGGTAACAACGCCTAGCAGACTCAACGATCTGTTCTTGGTTGGTTACGAACATAAAGTCCGAGTCAAAATCGCATCCGTTCGCCCTTGACTGGATATCTGTCTCCAGGCAATTAACGGCCATTATGTTGTTACTAAATTCGAAGTATTTCTCCATTTCCGGAGTTATTCTGTTTTTTAGATAAACGAGGTTATTAGGAGAGTTGTGAGGAGACCTGAACCCGGCTAGATAATCACCGTCAGAGAATCGCTTTGTATAGCACTGAATTGTTCCGTCTTCTGGCTGAAGCGTGGGATCTTTCTTCCAGTCTTCGCCGACTGAATAGAGCAGAAGAGCATACGGGTTTCCGCAGAGAGTCAGATTATCTGCATCTACGAATATCTTCCCATTTCTCAGTTTATAGATATACTGATTTATGATTTTGCTCTTCTCAAATCTAAACCACTTAGAATTAGCGAATTCGTGATTATGATCATGCAAATCCGCCATCATTAGATAGTGGTTGATCTCATTCGCGTTATTCCTTAAGAATCGTTCGAACTCGTCGGGATCTGTCTTCAGTTTCTCCACATAGCTAGTACTGGTTTTCACGATCTCGCCGAATTCTTCTTTGGAACATGGGAGAGTATTGCAGAACTGATAACTCATCTGCTGATACTCACCGTTTCCTAGCTTACTGGGGTGGTCAGTTTTTACAATTCCCCAGATACTGCCATCCGCGTTAATCTTATTTTTCCAGTATTCGTACGGATTATCTCCCATTAGAGGCCGAAACTTCTTCCATTTGATGGCGTTATCGGTACTTAGAATAGCGATATCCCTCAACCTATGTTTCTCGCCGAACATATCCTCGATCTCGTAAGTCTCGTAATCGTTGCCGGTCTGATCGCACCAATCGCGGAAGAAATCCTGCATACGAGTCCGGAACCCGCACATCTTGAACATATGGTTCCGCAATAAGGCCATCCCATTTATCCAGTCGGGCAAAACACTAGTTTCGATCAGCCCCATGCCGTCCCAAATCGTATTCTTGACCTCTGTTTCTGCGTGTTCTACGATACAGCGTTTCTTTGTTTCTCCCCGCTTATTGACGTAATCCTCGGCTTTGACGATTTCTGCCACGGCCTTGAAGAATGAATCCTGGTCTTCTAATATGACCACGTTCTCCACCGGGATCTGTAAGGTCCCGACTATCGTGGACGTGGTTAGTGGCGCGTATGCCGACATTTCAACGATCTTCGCGTGTTCGTCCGGTAGTTTTATGCCCATCGTCAACCAGTCATGAGCTGTCTCGTAGAGATCCGAATTGATAAACATGACCTCGCCCAGCTTCGCCTTGGCGGGAGTCCGGTAGAGCATAGAGTAGTGAATCGTTTCTTTCTTTACGACCTCGCCGGTCTTATGATCCCTAGTCTCGTAAACGACATCGACCCCGTCCTCGTAGAACTTCTTCCGGATATCTTCACGGCTCATCTCGCGATACTTAGATTTATTAGCGTCGACTTTCTCCAGGACTTTCTTAGCGTATCCGCGATCCTCGTCCGTCTTCGCATCTTTTATTAGCTTCAGAACCCGCCTACGTTCTTCTTTATAACTCTTCGAGCCGAAATCGAACTTCAGGCAGATGATATCTCTAGTCGAATCACCCTTATAGGTCTTTAGTCCGTGGTCTAGCATGTAATAATAAAATAAGGAATTATTGAGCATCGCGTCGGAGTACGTCCAATAATCCCTTATTCCTAAATTACATTCGTACAACATGCCAGCGGATATATTCTTGATTTTCAGGCCAAACTCGCCCAAATTAACCACCTTCCTTCTCTAGGAAACGAGGGCAGGTTTGGTTACCCGCCACTCGTTGCCTGTACCGGGGAGAGACGCGGTTATGGCAGTAATTGAGCCCAGAGTCATCTGCCACGTACTTTCCCCAACAATAGTCGCAGAGAGAACAGATCCGAGTTTCATCCTGGATGGCCGGTTTCTTAGGCTTACGCCTTTTAATGTCTGAGAAATCCGGCGTGATTATTTTACTAGAAATAAAATCATCTTTCTTAAGCTCGAATTCGTCCATCTTTTGCTTCGTTCAACTTTCTTTATAATCCTTATATTTTTCGTTCCATTTTTTAATAGCAGCCCATTCTTCTGTTGAAGGTTCTTGATTGCACGGCCTCTTTGCCTGGACTATTTCGTTATCTCTTATCTCAAGTGTAATATAATTCTTCTCTGGTTCATCTTTACGTCGCATAAACATTATGTGACAATTCTCAGACAGGACTCTATTTATATATGAAGCTACGCAATTATGTTGTCTTATTCCTTCTTCTTTTATTTGTTCCGTTGTTTTTGGATAAATAAACTTAAAACCATCAATTTCGCATTCATAATCTAAAACATTTCGCTTAACATATTTTGTTTCATCATATTCTATTGAAGTACGGTTATATTCCTCACACGCCCTTCTATGTGCTAAAGGAAAGTTTTCCGGATACCTATCGTAGTTATCATAAAGATGAACCATCATACTTGCGTAATCATATATATCCTGAAATATCGCTCTTTTGAATTTTTTATGTATTTTCACGGATTCTATATAATTAATTAGTAACTTTGGGTTATAACCATAATCTGAGACTAACGAAATAAAATATGAATTCCTACCCCTTGGTGTGTCATTTCGTACAAACTAGCCCTGTCCGCATTCTGTTTTTCTTTTTATTAGTAAATTCTTTTCTTCGACAACGTTATTCTTCGGTCTCCATTGGTCGCATTTTGATTCTATTGAAGTACCATATATCATGGCATCGATCATTTTTTGTGGGGTACAAACGCCGAGATCTATAGAATAAAGAATATTAAATGCGTCCGGATTCTCAATATATGACTTAGCAAGTTTATTAGTTAAGGTTAACCCATAAAAATCGCAGAACTTAAACAGTCCTTTTGGAATCTGAGAATAACCGTATTTAAGTCTTTTTTCTATGTTTGTAAACCCAGACGTGAAGTACTATTCATAATCTAAAAATTCCGGCAATGTATAGTATAAAAACACCCACGCTTTATTATTCCTATGAGTAAACCAAACATATTCAAAATATTCTCTATATACCCTGTCCTCTGTAATTTCAAATAATCTCTTACATGAAAGATCTTTTAATTGGCTAGCTAACGTTTTAACTGGTTTTCCTCGAAACCCAATAGCATCTCCAGAGGACAAATCATATTTGCATTCTTTCCCATCGTCTCTTTCAAATACAATATATTTTCCTGATTTATAGCACCTGTTGATTCTTGTTTTTTCATCATTAGGGCTATAAACCATCCATTCCTCCCACGGCATCTATGTCCCTCCTCACTCGACTTTGTCCGTGCAGAAATATATTCCCGCTTCTTCGCCGAACAGATCCTTCGCAAGATCCTGGTATAGGGTAGAACAGAGGCCGTTGATGTCTCCGAGATCGTCGTTATAGAACTGAACTACCTCTGGGACGAATACGACGAAGTTGAAATCGTTAAGAGACCCTACACTCATGCTTCTGGTGTACGACACCGCTTTATTCCCCTCTAGGGCCGTCTTGAGCAAGGACATCTTCGACGTCGCCTTCGTGTTAGCGGGATAAACGATAATATCAATCAATACGTTTCCGAAAGATTTGTGAGAGGGGAGGAGCTTTTCGATAGCTTCGGCTTTAGCTTCTCCTGTTACGTAAATCTTAATTACGCCGTTGTCTTTATCGAAAGTTACAGCAACATCGTCGTCCTTCATAAAGAAAGCTTCAAGTTTCCTGAAATAGACCATCCAGGGCGGTGAAAGTTTAACTTCTCCCATTTTGTTCCTCCTATTAATACAGTGCGTAGACGACAACCGGCGCTTTCTCGCCCATGTACGGGATGGCCCTAATCGTATTATAGTCGAGCCATTCGACCGCATCGGACGATGTCATATTGTCATTTTCTACTAGCCACTCGACCATTTTCTCATATGAGTAGACGAGTCGACCGTCGTCTGTATGTCCTAAGATCGCCGTATCATAATCGTCTCCGGTAAAATACGCCGTACCTTCAAGATCGTTATCTAGTAATAATTCTTCCACTCTATCCATCACATCTTATCCGCGATCTTCGCTATCAAAGATCTATAAATATTCCTTAATTCTACTTCTCCGTAGAATGGCTGTCCTCTAAATATCTCTGACATACGCCGCATTCCGTTGTTTTGACCGCCATATTCCGGTCTGTCAACCTGCGTGGTGTAGTCACCATCTATAATTACAGAAACAACATCTTCGCCAATTCTCTGAAGCCCGATTTTCATTAGATTGATAGAAAAGTTCTGGGCTTCCGTAATATAAACCCCCACACGTTTACCAGATGTGTCATATCCTCTGATATCTGACATCGGCAGCAGGAGGATATCTCCATTGTCTATCATTCGCTGAAGGCCGTATTTGTCGCCGATTTTAGCGGCTAGCATATTACCTACCTGAGAATCTAGCAGCTTGTCGTCCTTTGTTCCTGGGTACCACCCAAGCTTCGCACTATCAGATACCTGAACAGGGTTTGCAAAAACAACAATCTGATCTATCTTATGCTTTTCTAGAAGATCTAGAAGATACCCTATGGCGAGATAGGACTTTCCGGTTCCGGCGTGACCTTTAATCATCGTTACCTGGTTATTAGCGAACGAATCCAGCGCCATAGTCTGGTATACATCCCCTTTATAAGGTTTTACTGTCCCGAAAGTGCTAGATTTAATCTTTGGGATCTTTACTTTTACATACTGTTCCCCGTCCCAACGTAGGACATCCGTAGTAACAGATTCGGAATTTCTGACCTCTAAATATTCATTTGTAACTAGATTAAGGAAGTTTTCACGAGGATTTTCGTAGAGCTGAGCCATTTCTGAATCAGATAAGTTCGCAATTTTGTATCCGCAATAGTCTTCTTCTGGTTCTATGTACGGTGGCCTGACCGGCAGTTGGTATTCTCGTTTAGCTATTATGTAACATAGAAGATCTTCAGTCCAGAAAACTGTTCCTGGGTGATCGTAGGTATATGTCAGACAATCCCGCACGATCTTTTCATCATTAGAAATGTTCTCCGGGAAGATATCTGTATGTATAATGGTGCATAAATCTTCGTGTTCTATCAAAAATCGAACAGCGTGCCTAGCGTTATACCTTACGTCTTCAGTCTTAGAATTAGAAGTCTTGATGTTTTCTAGTTCTCGAACACTGACAGAGGACAATCCGAATGGTTCAGAAATTTCTTGCCAGTGATTAAGTAAAACATTTGTATCTACAAAATAACTCACTTTTCTTCATCACCCCATAGTAATGTCCAATCTTTCCAAATCCAAAGCTTTGCTCGTCGCTCATCCCATCCAAGACGAAGCATTTCTTTTAATAATTCTTTCCGATAATACTCATGTATCTCATCATGCAGACCTTCGATAGTTGCTTTATCTCCATCTGCCTCAACACGTCTAGCTATTGCTCTCTCTAAATCACCCGGTTCTTGCAAAAAAGAGATCGATTGAGCTGCTTCATCGGCGTCGTATGTAATTTTCTTACGTCTACATCTTCGCCAGTATCGTTTAGTATCATTGAGTTTCCATGTTAGATGATCTCTTTCTTCTTGATCTATGTAACTTTCGGTCGAAATATGCAGTTCTGCTTTGCCATCGCCCCAGCCGCCAAACCATATAATGTAAGGATAATATGGCGCCAAATCGTGTTGATTATTAATGCGAAGTGGGATTATATTATCACCGATATAAATATTGGCATTCTGGAGATACTCATCAGTTGCATCGCTTAAATGGTCAGCAACATCACATTTTCCGGAATATATAGACATATCATTCGTCCTCTTTCTTTAGGTATCCGGCCCTTGCTAATCCGTCCATAAAATCATCGTAAATATGTCTCCACATTACCGGATACCATTCGCCCGGATTTACCCCATAGTCTTTTAATGTTTCATAAAGTAGACATGGTGGCGTAATTACCATTTTTTCATCATTGTCAATTCTTTCTTCCATTTACTCCTCCGGAAACAAACGCGGGATTAGCCATTCCCAGTCAAGCCACCTAATCATTATCACTTTAGGGCAGATATAGATTCTCGGAAGTCCTAACTTCTTCATGCCGCAAGCTCCTTAACAACAGAAAACATATCTTTGATATCCGGAAGGATCGGTCTCATTTCAGACTCGGGGCAGAGAGAACTGACTCCGAATTTGCCGGTTACTAGATCGACGTACATAGAGGCTGTTCCCTCGTCGCCCAGGTAGAAGCTATCCCATTCTTCATCGGAGAGGATTCTCCGCACATCAAGCTGTTCTATAGCTAGATTATCGAATGATACGACCTTAAAATGGCTCGGAAGTTCCGCGAGGTGATCGTACAGCCAGATCTGATTGTCTGCGACTTTCTGGTAATAGTGCTTGTTATAGCTAATTCCTCGTCCAAGATTCTTATATCCCAAAATCAGGATTTTAAGTCCGAAGTCGGAGAGTTTCTCGATATCCTCTTTAGTCAGAATCCCGTTGATCGTATGAATCACCGCAGTCGGGAACTTCTGAACGGAAGCTATAAAGTGATTCGTAGGATTGACTAGAGAAATGCCGACCCCTTTTACTAGCTCGTCGGAGTAAAGTTCCCAGAGAAGGTCTTCATACCTCTCGAAATGCTTCTGATTGACGGTGATGTTCGCCAGGATCTTCCGATCGCGGAGTTTCTTGAGGAAGGGGATTAGCTGTGGATGGTCCACTGAATTCCCATTAATCGCGACTTCTGTATAAGGGTGGAGCGTATCTATAAACGGAACATCGAGCAATTCTGCGTCTATACCGTCAGGCGATGCGTTGATATAGCAGAACGGGCACCCACCGTCGCAACGATTTCCTATATTTAGGTCTAAGCTTTCCGGGAATTCCAGATCCCAGTGGTCATCTTTTGTTTCTCGGATCTTTGTTCCGTCTTCCAGATTGATTTTACAGATGCTGTTACCGTTTTTATACACGCCCCATGCCATATTTAATAATCTCCTCCGAATTTGCAGTGTACTACGATGGTTTCTCCGCCAGGTGTTGTAAACGTTTCGGAATCCTTTTCGAGATAATCGTCATTTACCCAATCGTCGAATAAGATAAATTCATAATCTCTTATTTCATCTGTAATAT
>Ga0326514_10002183_pt1 | contig 12535 bp, 8 predicted proteins | sample 3_2548_0518_D_FD_203653 | JGI IMG/M metagenome (GOLD analysis project Ga0326514, IMG submission 203653) | Bovine rumen microbial communities from UC Davis, California, United States - 3_2548_0518 | ecosystem: Host-associated > Mammals > Digestive system > Stomach > Rumen | place: USA: California...
GGTCGGCGCGGGCATTTTTGAAAGAGCCGATCCTCTTTATGCAGTAGACGGTCTTGATCATGAGTTCCTTCTCGAACTGATCGAAATCCATCATGCCCTTTACAAGGAAAAATTGTCCGTTTTTGATTTGCTCGGTATATGCTCCGAGCTCCTCCGGCAACAGCCAGAGTTTGAATCGTATACTGTCCGTGTAATCGGTCAGGGCTGCGGTGAGAATGATTTTTCCGTTCCTCGTCTCGTGGCTCTCCACGCCGAACACCTCGCCGCGCACCACGACTTCATGCGGATCTTCTCCGAGAGAAGCGATCGGCGTCGGGTCCTCGAAGATGCCCTTTCCGAGAATGACGTCGGGATCTTTCGAGACGAAGGCTTTCTGCTGCTTGTACTTCTTCTCCGATGCATTGGGGAGCTTCTGCGCAGGTTCCTCTTCCTTCTTCTCCCTTCGAGTCCGGTTCCTCTTTACCACGTCGGATACCTTGCTCCGTATCTTTTCGTCATCTGCACGGAACAGCTCCTGCACATCATTCGATACGATCTCACCGTCGACGCGTACATAGGACAGTCCGGCGCGCTCGCAGAAGACTTTCTCAAAATAATCGAGAAGGTCCTCCTTTCTCTGACGCGCTATCATGCTGTCGGGAATTCTCGCATATATCAGGCCGTCTTCACGAAAATCAAGAGCCGTGCGGGTAAAGACCTGATAGAGAAGAGGGCTTACCTCCATGAGTTCCTGATTCATGCTGGTCCTGTACACGCGATAGAAATACTTCGGCGTATACTGGGATGAAAGATGAAAGCGTTCAATGATTTTTACCTCCATCTCCACTTTCCCGAATATCTGCTCTCTGATTGCATTCTCGATCTCGTAGATGTACTTTTTCCTGATCCAATTATTCGAATATATATAAACATGCAGGCGAGTCTTACTCTGATTGACTGTCACCCTGGTAACCGTGACATAGTCGAGGAGATCTCTGATCTCTTTCTCCACTTTCAGAGACGGAAAAGCCTGCATAAAAGACATTTCTTTGCTATTCATTTTTACCTTTCGCCGATCCAGTTCCGAAGTTCCGCTTCCAGCGCACCGAGAAGTTCACTTTCCGGAACTTTCCTGATGATCTCGCCATGCCTTATGAGAAGTCCCATTCCCTTGCCGCCGCATATACCGAGATCTGCCTCGGCCGCTTCGCCGGGACCGTTCACAACACAGCCCATGACAGCGACCTTAATATCGAGCGGGATACCTTCTACAAGTCTTTCCACATTATTCGCGAGACTGATCAGATCGATCTGTGTCCTTCCGCAAGTCGGGCAGGAAACAACTTCAATATTGCCCCGGCGCAGACCGAGCGTCTGCAGGATCCTCTTGCCGACGCGAACCTCCTCGACCGGATCGCCTGTCAGTGACACGCGGATCGTGTCTCCGATTCCCTGCGCCAGGATAACGCCGAGGCCCACCGACGATTTGATTGTGCCGGAATAAACTGTGCCGGCCTCTGTGATGCCGACATGCAGCGGATAATCCGTCTGCTCGGCGATCAGTTCGTGTGCCCGGATGCACATCAGCACATCGGAAGACTTGATGCTGATGACCATCTGGTCATAGCCGAGCTCCTCGATGATGCGAACTTTGTCCAGGGCGCTCTCGACAAGACCTTCCGCTGTCACACGCCCGTACTTCTGAACGATTTCTTTCTCAAGAGATCCCGAATTAACGCCGACACGGATCGGAATCTGACGTTCTCTGGCCATATCGACGACAGCCTTAATGCGCTCCGCCCCGCCGATGTTACCCGGATTGATACGGATCGCATCGGCACCGTTCTCCATAGCTGCCAGTGCCATACGATAGTCAAAGTGAATATCCGCTACGATCGGAATGTGTATATTTTTTTTGATTTTTGCAAATGCCTCCGCTGCCTCCAAAGTCGGCACCGTCGAGCGGATGATCTCACATCCCGCCTCCTCGAGCCGAAGGATCTGCGCAATCGTCGCATCGGCATCCTCCGTGTGTGTATTGGTCATCGACTGCACGGTTATGGGATTTCCTCCGCCTATGAACCTGTTTCCTATGCGGATTTCTCTGGTTCTTTCCCTGTATGTACTCAAAATAAGCCTCCTGCCTGTTCTCTCTTCCGGTATGTCACAAAGCGGAAAGTCATCTCTCCCGCTGTCTTTGTCTCACTCTCCGCGGCTATTTCCCATTCCGGGTCCGCGTCAAGATTCGGATACCATGTATCCGCTTCGAATTCGTGATCGATCCTGGTCACATAACACGTATCGCAGTAAGAAAGAAATGCTTCGTATATGGTACTGCCCCCTATCACGAAAATATTGTCCGGCTCCTCGTCTCTCACCATAGCGAGAGCATCATCGACGGACGCAGCTCTCTCCGCTCCCTTCAGGTCACACGCCGTCTGCCTTGTGAGGACGATGTTCCTTCTGCCTTTCAGCGGATTTCCTCCCGGAAAGGATTCCAGAGTTTTGCGCCCCATTATGACCGTTTTCCCCTTTGTCATGGTACGGAAGAATTTCATATCCTCCGGAATGAAGACCAGGAGTCCGCCGTCCTTTCCGATTGCCCAGTTCCTGTCCACCGCAACGATCTGATTCATAAAGTAAGCTCCTTTCATGGCATGGCTGTAAAAGTCGGCCGGATATTTGCCTGCATTTTCGCTGCGACCGGCAGCATCTTGCCTGTATTTTCCTTCAGGATGCCACTCGTCTATTCTCTCCGCTGCAATCGCCAACCTCAGATCGCAATCGGAATGTTTTTGATCTGCTCGCCGTGCCGGTAATCCTCAACGATCAGATCATCCGTGGTAAATGCGTAAAAATCCCTGACGTCAGGATTCAGCCTGACTTTCGGTGCATCATACGTCGGGCGGGATATCAGCTCCTCAATGATCGGAACATGTCTGTCATAAATATGTGCATCGGCAATCATATGAACCAGCTCGCCCGGATACATGTCGCAGCTCTGTGCGAACATCATGAGAAGGATCGCATACTGACATACGTTCCAGTTGTTTGCGGCAAGAATATCCTGCGATCTCTGGCTGAGGACCGCATTGAGCGTCAGTTTATCTTCGCCCTTTCTCTGTGTGACATTAAATGTCATGGACCACGCGCACGGGTAAAGGTTCATCTCGTACAGATCCTGATGATTGTAAATGCTGCTGATGATACGACGGCTGAACGGGTTATTTTTGAGGTCATAAAGGATCCTGTCCGTCTGATCGAACATTCCTTCCTTGTAACGGCTCTTGACGCCGATCTGATAACCGTAAGCCTTACCGATGGAACCGTTCTCGTCAGCCCACTCATCCCAGATGTGAGGTTTCAAATCATGAATATTGTTGGATTTGCGCTGCCAGATCCACAGAATCTCATCCATGCAGCTCTTTAAGGCCGTGCGCCTGAGCGTAATTGCAGGAAATTCTTCTCTGAGGTCATACCTGTTGCATACGCCGAATTTCTTGATCGTGTAAGCCGGCGTTCCGTCTTCCCAGTGCGGACGCACTTTTTCCCCGCGTGTATCGGTACCGTTATCCAGAATATCTCTGCACATTTCAATGAAAATGTCATCTGCGCGGCTCATACTTCCTCCTTAAGAAAAAGCTGCTGCATATAATTAGACACAAGGAATGGGTATGCGCAGCAGCCAAAACACCGAAGAAGCCTTTTTTCGGCTCCTTCGGCAGTATTTTCTCAGTTTACAATATTTTTTATCTGAATTCAAATGATATTCCCGACTTTACCGGTCAGCTTCCCGGCTGCCGGAATATGCACATCAATTTTCAGATTCTTTCTTCTCATCCTTGCCGTCGGCATCAGCTGTTTCTTCTTTAGCCGGCTTCGGGATGCGGCAGTACAGCTCTGTCATATCGTGAATGCTGCGTGCAAGCTCATTTGAAAGGAAATTCGGTATGATTCTCCACTGCCAGTTGGTCCCGAGTGTGGACGGATGATTGATTCTGGCTTCGTTGCCCTTGACCAGATAATCCTGGATCGGAACAATGCAGAGATCTGCGCAGGAAGCCTGAGCACATCTGATGAAATCCCATGTGAATGTACCGTAATCCGTGTATATGGAATTGATGTATCTGCGGGCAAAATCACGATCCTGATTATTGAGATCTTCAATCCATCCGCGCGTCGTCTCATTGTCATGCGTTCCGGTGTAGACTACGCAGTTATGATCATAATTGTGCGGGAGATAATCGCTCTCCTCTCTGGAGTCGAATGCGAACTGCAGGACCTTCATTCCCGGATATCCGGTATCCTTAACGAGCTTCCTTACGCTGTCGGTGATATATCCCAGATCCTCTGCAATGATTTCGACATCTCCGAGCTCTTTCTTGATTGCCTTGAAGAGCGCGATGCCCGGACCTTTGACCCATTTTCCGTTCCGGGCTGTCTTTTCACCGTACGGAATCTCATAAAACTCATCAAATGCACGGAAGTGATCGACGCGAAGAACATCGCAGAACTCAAGATTGTGCTTAATGCGGGCGATCCACCATTCATACTTTGTCTTCTTGATATATGACCAATTGTAAATCGGGTTGCCCCAAAGCTGTCCGTCAGCGGAAAATGCATCGGGCGGGCATCCTGCGACCTTAGTCGGTCTGTTTTCCTTGTCGAACAGGTACATCTTCGGGTTGCCCCATGTATCCGCGCTGTCAAACGCCGTATAGAACGGAATATCGCCGATGATCTTGACGCCGTTCTCATTGGCGTATGCTTTCAGCTTTCTCCACTGTTTCATGAACTCATACTGCTGGAAAGCATAGAAGCCGACAACATCGGCGTACTTCTCGTGCGCCTCTTTGAGCGCCTCGGGGTCGCGCGTGCGGAGAGAATGATCCCAATCGACCCAGGCCTTTCCTTCGTTGGCGTTCTTGAGTGCCATAAAGAGTCCGTAATCGTCAAGCCACTCCTTATTCTCCTCGCGGAAAGTCTTGAACTCGGGATCCGGATTCTCTTTGAATCTGTCATAAGCGACTCTGAGCATCTTAAAGCGGTTGTTGTACAGGGCGCCGTAATCTACAGCTTCAACATTGCTGCCGAAATCATACTGATCAAGTTCATGCTGAGCAAGGAGCCCATCCTTCACAAGACCATCCGGGCTGATAAAATACGGGTTTCCGGCAAATGTGGAAAAACTCTGATATGGGGAATCACCAAACCCGGTCGGTCCGAACGGAAGCACCTGCCAATAGCTCTGACCCGCTTCTTTCAGGAAATCCACAAAGTCATAAGCTTCCTTCGAAAAACACCCGATACCATAGCGGGACCAGATTGAAGAAATGGGACACAAAATACCACTCTCTCTCATGTTCTATACCTTCCTATAGTAAGATTTTGTACACATTTGATAAATCACACAGTCTTTTTCATACCAAACTGTGCATTTACAAAAAACGCTAAGTCCTATGATACCACATATTTAGGCATTATGCTACTTTTTTACCTTCATCCGGGTTCCGGTTTCCACACTACTGACAATTCCGGGATCCGGATCCCGCCCACGGCGTGCGCGGCGCGTAAGCGCATTCCACTGCGCATGTCTGCGATCCGTCGGAGGCTTTTATTCTTCATCGCGAGATTGTACTCACGATGAAGCCAGATTTCACTTGCGCGCGTATCATAGACTCTCGTCACGAGTATAGCGCGATGAAGAATAAAACACTGCGCCCCTCGGATTATCCGGAGCGGATACCCGAACAGCACAGTGCCGTTTTCATTTAGATATCTTCGTTCAATTCTTGCACTCAGCGGTAGGCTTCTCACACTGGGATAACAGCTCTCTCTCCTGCCTCATGGCTTCATAGAGATCCATCTCGAACTGCCTCCTTGTGTTCTGATAGATGGACTGAAGAAGCATTCCCGCGAAGAAAGATATGATCGCAGCCAGAACAACGAACCCGCACACGATCAGCGTAGGAAATCTGTCGACGAGTCCTGTCTTCGCGTAGTCTATCATGATCGGTATAAAGAATACGACTGCCAGCAGGATGAGGAATGCGCAGATCGCTCCGTAAAATGCCATCGGCCTGTAATTTCCGAACAGTCTTTTGATCGTTCCGAGCACTTTCATCCCATCCGAATAGGTATTCAATTTGGATTCACTACCTTCGGGGCGATCTCTGTACTGAATGATGACATTTTCGACCTGCAGATTCTTATCGATCGCATGTATGCTCATCTCCGTTTCGATCTCAAATCCCTTGGAGAGCACAGGAAATGTCTTCACGTAGCGGTAACTGAATGCGCGATACCCGGTCATGATGTCCTTTATATTGTTCTTGAAGAGCAGATTTATGCTGGCCCTGACGATCGTGTTTCCGAAATTGTGGAAAGGACGCTTATTTTCCTCAAAGTAGGTCGAGGAGAGCCGATCGCCGACGACCATATCCGCATTATGATTCAGTACTCTGTCCACCATTTCCGGAGCATTTTCCGCAGGATATGTGTCATCACCGTCAACGATCAGGTAGCACTGTGCATCGATCTCGCCGAACATTCTCCGCAGGACATTTCCCTTTCCCTGCTGATACTCATGCCGGACAACAGCTCCCGCCGCCTGTGCGATCTCCGCGGTCCGGTCCTTCGAGTTGTTGTCATACACATAAATGACAGCCTCCGGAAGGACATTTCGAAAATCCCGGATAACCTTTTCAATTGTCTGCTCTTCGTTGTAGCATGGAACAAGCACTGCTACTTTATCCATTGTCAAATACTCCTAATACGTCTATAGCTGTCACGCCCCTGTCCTGACAGGTTCCCAAGGGCAACCACGGGAATTCTGCTCCTGCCTGCGCAGGCGCCATCCAAATCAGTTTACACCAGTTATCGCCTTTCGTAAAGTACTCAATAAAGGCACGCGTATGCCGCTCCCAAAAAGTTGAGCACGATCATCACATATGCATAACGGCTCGTGTAAAAGCGTATTTTTCCCTCGGCGGGAAGTTTTGTCAGCGTAATGCATACGAGCGGAAGTATCGGCAGAAGATATCTGTTCTGCACCCCGTCGATCCTTGTCTGGCCTACCGGAGTAAAGCCGACATAGAGCGCTCCCATGACCAGAAGGAATACGACCAGTACAATCAGGAAAGCGGTCGTGTGGAAGATCGCAGATTTCTTTCTGTTCGAGAATTCATATTTGTCCTGAGAGAAGAAAGAGCCCGCAATGACCCATATTCCCACCAGATATCCGATAGCGGCAGGCGTATACCAGGCGAACTCCATCATATCCCTGACGAAATTATTCAGGAAAAAGTCTCCGAAGTTTCTGTACGTCAGATAGGGGTTCGAGAGGACGAATTTTATTTGCTCCTGTACATTCACATTTCCGTTCCTGTTTTCCGTGAACGGGAACTTCGCCAACAGATCGATTTGATAGCGAAGGCACAGACCCGCTATGACAAGAAGGATCAGGAACATCAGGAATTTGCCGAAACGAATCCTGAATTTGCCGTGCGGCACAAAAATCAGAAGAAGTAAAAGAGGAATATAAATCAGGTATTTGATTGATGCGATGAATACGAACACGACAGCAAGCGCAAGCATATCCCTGATACGGATCTTCTTTATCTCATCAAAAATCCATGAAATCATCATAGCGATAAATAACAGACACGCTCCGATCAGAACAGCATCCTGCGTGCAGGAACCGGCAAGATACATTCCCGCGGGCATAAGCGCGCAGCCGAACAAAACCGATTTATAATACGGTGCGGTCCGAATTGCCAGATATCCCAGCACAACATAAAATATAAGATCTGACAACCTTGCGAGAAGGATGACAGCCCAGGCCTGAAGATTCAACTTCAGTCCGATGAGGATGCCGATCGAAGCGACCGCGTGATCAATCGGTATGACCGAAGACATATACGGGTTTTTTGCAAATGCCCGGCTCTCCGCATACGACTCATTGAACAGTTCCGGGTTCGCATACCAGTTCGCGAGCGAAAATTCCGTGTTGATCACTTCGTCAAAGTTGGACGATAATCTGGCCCCTATATCCTTTTTTATAGTCATCTGGTCATGCCAGTGACCCTCCGCGATCGCAAACGATCTGAAGTAATGAGTTGATTCATCCAGCGGATGAGGGAAGGTATGGAATACGGCAAATATCAGTCCGACTGAAATTGCAATGACAAGAAAATTTCTGTGCCACTCATTACCGACAAGAAGAGCGCAGACAAAAGACATGGCGATGGCAATTCCCCACATGATCAGGTAAAGCTGTCTCACTGTGTCATCACAGAAGAATGTATCCATCATTATACTGCCGCCGACATTTTTTCCCTCTCTTACCGCCGGAACGGTCAGGTCGCTCAGATCCGCAAGCTGGACGAACAGACCGCTTCCGCTCGGACCGGCGTTCTTGATCGTGAGCAGGTAGGTCTTACCGGCGGAAGATTTCTGTTCATCAAAACGCAGCCGGTAAGCCTTATTATTCTTAATTATATTCGCGGAATAAACGGTATCCTTAAAAATCAGCTTCCCGCCCGGTAATTCCTTCAAAGTGATGAGAAGCTTGTTGTTGACAGACCTGGTCTGTGTCAACCAGATTTCAAGGGCCTTGAATCCGTCGTATTCATAACGGATTTCCTGAGAGACCGTGACGCCTCCCGACAGATCCAGAGACTGCGTCCATGTATTTCCCAGCGCCCTGACTGCATGCACATCATCTATCAGAGGATTATATATACTGAGAAAGACTGCCCAGAAAACGGCAAGAAGAAGCAGAGCCCTCACCTTTCGTTCTCTGGCCAGTCTTTTTCTGATTCGAGAATTTTCCATGATATACTCCCTTTCCCATGAATAATAGAATTATATCATAAAGAAGCGGGATTGTCTGACTGTTTCGGAGTTTCTCACTCCGTCTCTTCCGACTCTGCAGGAATCGGCATATTCTTCCTCTCCGGAAGCTTAATCCCGAGAGCCTCGCGAGCAACATCCCGGATCGTTGCCACAGGAACGATCTCGAGTTTCTCCTTCGTCTCCTCAGGAACATCTTCAAGGTCCGGCATGTTCTCCTTCGGTATCAGGACTTTTCTCACGCCTGCTCTGACTGCAGCCATCAGTTTCTCCGGCAGTCCTCCTATCGCAAGGACCTGGCCCCGCAGAGATATCTCTCCGGTCATTGCCAGATACTGACTCACCTCTTTTCCTGTCACAAGGGACGTCACTGCCGTGAACATGGTAATTCCCGCGGACGGACCGTCTTTCGGAACTGCCCCCTCCGGGATATGAATGTGTATATCATAGTGAAGGAAGTCGAAGTTTTTGTCTACAAATGTCGCCTTGACCAGGCTCACCGCTGTCTCCGCCGATTCACGCATGACATCACCGATCTGGCCGGTCAGACGGATCTGACCGGTGCCCTTCATGGCAACCGTCTCGACGAACAGGATCTCACCTCCCGCCTGCGTCCACGCAAGTCCCGTAACTACGCCCGGCGGGTTCATTTTCAGTACCTTGTCGTGCATTACTTTTTTCCTGCCGAGATATCCCTCGATATCCCGGTCCTTCACGATGACAGGCTTTTTATCCTCCTCGACGATCTGAACGGCCGCTTTCCGGCAAACTGCGAGGAGCTGCTTTTTCAGGCCGCGGACTCCGGCTTCCATTGTGTATTCTTCTATGATCTTCTTGATTGCTCCGTTGGTAAAGCGGATGTCCTCCTTCTTCAGGCCCGTCTCCTCGATAGCCTGCGGGACCAGATGTCTCTTGGCGATCTGGAAATGTTCCACCGGTGTATAGCCCGGCAAATCTATGATTTCCATTCTGTCGAGCAGCGGTTTCGGAATCATATCCCAGCTGTTTGCCGTGCAGACGAAAAACACATGGCTGAGATCATACGGAAGATCTACATAGTGGTCAGTGAATGTTGCGTTCTGCTCCGGATCCAGTACTTCAAGGAGCGCCGCGGACGGATCCCCGTTAAAGCTCGCCTGCAGCTTATCAACCTCATCCAGTACAACGACAGGATCCATTACGCCGCTTCTCTTGATGCCCGTCATGATACGACCCGGCATCGCCCCGATATATGTTCTTCTGTGACCGCGTATCTCCGCTTCATCCCGAATTCCGCCGAGAGATATTCTCACATATTTTCTTCCGAGCGCCTCCGCAATGCTCTTGCCCATCGATGTTTTTCCGGTACCCGGCGCACCCACGAGCAGAAGGATCGATCCGTTCTGTCTGCCGTTCAAAGAAATAACGGCGAGATGCTGCAAGATACGGTCCTTGACTTTCTGCAGTCCGTAATGATCCCGGTCAAGGATCTTTCTCGCCTTTTTAAGGTCGATCTTTTCAGGTTCTCCCACAGTCCACTTGAGGGACGTGATGAAATCGAGATAGTCATACAGGGAGTTGTACTCTGCTCCGTTGGACGGTTCCTGCTCGAAACGGCGAAGGACCCTTTTTGCCTCCTTCTCCACGTCCTCGGGCATACCGCAGTGCTCTATCTTGTACTTGAAGCTGGACTCATCCTCCTCGCTCTCCGGATTCATCTCATCGAGTTCTTTCTGGAGGATGCCGATCTGCTTCTGGATCGCCGCCTTCTTATAATTATTGTTCTCCTCATCGTCGCGGCTGGCCATATCGATCTGCAGATCGATCGTGCTCTTGAACCTCAGCAGCGCATCATGAATCAGAGAACCTCTTTCCTTAAAAGAATTCGAGGCCAGCAGGGCATACTTCTCCTCCTCGGTCATATCAAAGAACTGGCAGAAGGCCGAGGCAAATTCATTCACAGTCTTGATCGACCTGATGAACTCGATCGCATACTCGCCGCCTCTGATGTTCGAAGCCAGTTCCGTCGTCTTTTTGCGCAGCTCCTCAAGTAAGTGCTTCTCCCCCTCCGACGTTATGTCCATGACTTCATCGACGATTTCAACGCAGCCGTCGATCAGTCCGTCCGTATTTCTGATATCGTACACACGTACTTTTTCGTGTGTCATGAGATGGATGACGACCCCCATCCTTCCTTCAGAGATCTCGATCACGTCCGCCATGACGCCGTATTCATGGCATATTTCCGGTGTTACATCCTCCATCGCTTTTTCTTCGGTCAGCGGCATGATGACAATATTCTTACCGCTTTTCTCGAGTGTCTCTCTTTCGCCGTCTTCAAGAGCACCGACATTCAGTCTGTAATCAACATCCGGCAGTATAACGGTATCGTAAACAGGGAGCAGCAGTCGTCTTTCTTCAGCATATGTATCCAAAAAATCACCTCCCGAGTGTTGTTAGCAATCATTCTTATTGAGTGCTAATATCTTATCATATTGAACCGATTTGTCAAGTCGATTTCTTAGTGATACAATGCCTTTGGAACCTATCTGAAGTGAAAAGTTTATTTTCACTCTGGAGGGGCAGAAGTGGACTTTAGTCTTTCACCCTTTGAAACCTCTGCCACACGCTTACGTCTCGAACGAGACTTAAATCTGAAAGGACATCTTGTCACGTGAATATAAAAGGACGACACATATTTCTGATATTTCCATCTGCTATTGAAGGATTTCTCCTCTCACTCGGACGGATTTTATCATCCGGCAGACATTTTCTCAGCTTCGGACCGCTTGACCTTGCCGTACTGCTCGCGGGTTTTGCCGGGGCTTATCTTCTGAACTTTCTGATCCTGCTCTATGTTTCAGGATCTGCCGATCGAGTGGTCGGAGGCCGATTTTCAAGGATCCGATTCCTTGCCCGGACCGTTATCATATTTGCTCTATGGTTCCCGGTTTTCCTCGCCTATTACCCCGCGATCTGGTCCTACGACATCTGGGCGCAGCTTCCCTATACGTCCCACAGTCTCTTTGACGGGACACACCCTATTCTCCACACCCTGTTCATTGAACTTTTTATGCACATCGGAAAGCTGTTCGGATCGTATGAGACAGGTATGGTGATGCTCTCAATCATTCAAATGATCCTTCTGTCTCTCATCTTCTCTTACTGTGTCGAAAAAACCGCGGTGAGGGGAGCCGGTTTACTTGCACGTATCCTGCTCACAGCATTTTATGCGCTCACACCTTTCTGCTCCATTCTCTCGGTCAGCATGACCAAGGACGTACTGTTCACAGGTGTGTTCATGCTGATGGTCGATGCTGCTTTCGACATGATTTGGTTCGACCCGGACTCTTTGTTCACACGAGGCTTCATGATCCGCTTCACATGCATCTGCATTCTCCTCGCCCTGCTTCGCAGCAACGGCATATATATTCTGGCCGGATGGGCGGTCCTCGGTACGATATTTGCAGGTAAAAAACGCCGGCTTCGGTTCTTGCTCCTGTGCCTGCTCTCGGTCATTATCGCTTTCGGAGCAGACAAGGCGCTTCGCAGGCTCGTCCATGCGACCGATATCCACAGAAAAGAAGCCCTGTCCGTGCCGATCCAGTGCATGGTCGGAACTGCCCTCAGGCATCCGGAACTCATACCGCCTTACGGCACAGGAGGGATGCTCTTCGACATTTTCCCGAGAGACCTCTACCCCGAGAATCTGAACGACGCCTTC
>Ga0326514_10002187_pt1 | contig 12510 bp, 9 predicted proteins | sample 3_2548_0518_D_FD_203653 | JGI IMG/M metagenome (GOLD analysis project Ga0326514, IMG submission 203653) | Bovine rumen microbial communities from UC Davis, California, United States - 3_2548_0518 | ecosystem: Host-associated > Mammals > Digestive system > Stomach > Rumen | place: USA: California...
CTGACAGGTCGCCGTGTACAGGCTCCAGCTCACGGTATGTACATTGTTAAGACCATCTATGTCGACGGTACGACAACATGCAGAAAACATTTATATAAATAATCATTAATAACATTAAAAACGATTAGGACTTATGAAGCAAAGATTTACACTCATTGTGTTGGCTGCCCTGTTCGTGGTTGCAGGTAGCTATGCACAAGTTCTTAAGGACTTGAAGCAGCCCTTGAAAAAGGAACTGCAGATGCAGCAAAGCATTGAAAAACAGAAAGGTTTCCGTGCAACAATGACGGCCCATGATAAAAAGATGGGTAGGAACCTGACTAAGAAACAACCCGTAGCGCTGCACCGTGCTGCTGCTGACATCATCTATGAGCAGCCTGAAGGTACAAAGGTGTCATACAGCCGTAGCGGTGATGCTTATACAACCACCATGTTTGGTGCTTATTATACTGCAGTATCCGGTGCTGTAGGTACTGTCGTGTTCGGTGCTGATAACAAGGTGTACTTCAAGAACCTCGTATCGCAGGCAGATTTGCGTACATGGGTTGTGGGTACTATCAGTGGCGACAAGATTACGATTAACCTGCCCCAGACAGTTTGGGATACTGGCGAAGGCTATTGCCTTGATGTTGTCAAAATGGCGCTTAATGCTGATAGAACTGCGTATGAGAGAACGATGGACCAGACTATAACGCTGAACTATGATGCTACCACAGGTGTTATCAGTACGCCTAATGGTAACTTGAAAACAGGTTACGAGATTATTGGCTTGAGTTACGATGACGACCAGAGTTGGGCAGGCTATGGTGACTGGAATGTTACCTTCGAGAAAGTTACCGACACACTGGTTGAGGCTCCTGCAGGTCTGACGACAGAGACCTATTCGCTGGCTGCCGATGGCTATACAGGCTCATTGGTCAAGGTGGGATTTGATGGTAATGACGTCTATGTACAAGGCATTGATGCTAACCTGCCTGAAAACTGGATAAAGGGTACCATCGACGGAAACAAGGTGACATTCAAGAACGGTCAGTATGTCGGTGGCGATGAGGTTGCTGGCAGCCACCAGTACCTGATGTCTGCTACAGCAGAGCAGAAGTACGATTCGACTTGGGATGAATACTATACTGAGTATACCCTGTCTGATGCCGACATCACGTTCGACTACGATGCTGCTACTAAGACTCTTTCGAACAGCAATATGTTCCTGCTCAATGGTGGCAAGACAGAAGTAAACTATCTCTACGTTTTTGACAAAGCCGTCATCGCTCCCTTCACCGAGGTAGCTGCCACGCCTGCTGCCCCTGTAGTGGAACTCACAGAGAATGGCTTTGATTACTACTCTTATGGCTATGGTTGGGGAACTATATACTTCGACCTGAAAACCAGCGATGTCAATGGTAATTACACGTTACCAGAGAAGACCAGCTACAAACTGTGGGTAAAAGTCAATGGTGAGGTAAAGCCACTGTCGCTCTCTTACTATGACTATATATATCAGCAGGTTGAGACCATAAACGAGATTCCTTATGAATATACTGATGGTTGGGATATCGGTAATTCGGGCTCAAATAAATATGTTTACTATTATGTCGTAGGCCCAGAGGCTTATGGTGTGCAGACCATCTATCGTGGTGGTGGCGAAGAACATGCCTCTGAGATTACTTGGGCTGAGGTAACAGGTCTTGGTGCAGAGATACAGCCGGCAGCTGCTACTCCTGCTTATCCCGATGCTACCATCGGTGATAACGACAATAGGATTGACTATGGTTTCTATACTGGTAATGAGGATGTTACTACAACAACCAACAACCGTAAGCCTGAAACCTACGACGTAGCTGTTAAGTTCAACGATCCCGCATTGGCAGGTACGCTTATCGAGAGCATTACCTTCCCGCTGCAAGAGGTTGAAGGTGTCTCTGACATTTCGGTGTTCCTGACTTCACAGCTCCGCGTTGAGAACGGCAAAAATGCTGCCGACCTCGTGGTGAAGAGCGTTGAACCTGCTGAGCCTGGTTTCATCACCGTTAAGCTTGACAAGCCCTACACGATTCCTGAGGGTGGTGTCTATGTGGGTTACTCGCTGACAGTTAATAGTGTAGAAAATGCAGCCAATGCTGCTCCTGTTGCTGTTACTACCCAGTATAATGACGGTGGTCTCTATCTCCATACTTCCGATGGTTTCTTGAAGTGGATGGACTTTGGCCAGTATATTGGTGCCAGTGCCATGATTCAGATTAAGGTGGCTGGTAGCAATGTGAAGGGCAACGCCGTTGCCATTGCACCAAGTAATGCACAGTTTGTCAAGACTGGCGAAGCCATCACCCTGCCTCTGACAGTCATCAACCACGGTGCCAAGGGTATCCAGTCGATGGATGTGACCTATAGTGTGGCTGGCCAGACTGGAAGCCAGCATTTCGACACAGCTGTCGATGGCTTCTTCGGCAAGTCAGCTACATTCAATTTGAACATTCCTGCCATTGCTGAGAAGGGTAACTACGAGCTGGCTCTGAACGTGAGCAAGGTGAATGGTATCGATAACGAGGATGCCGCTACTGCAACAACGATTCCTGTCGTCGCCTTGAACACAGTACCCAAGAAGCGTACTCTGCTTGAGGAGTACACTGGTTTCTGGTGTGGATGGTGCCCACGTGGCTACGTAGGCCTGGAGAAGCTTGCTGAGCTCTACCCCGACGACTATGTATTAGTGAGCTACCATAATGGTGATGAATTGGAAATCATGAATTCTAATAGCTTCCCCTCAGCAGTTTCAGGATTCCCCGCTGCTTGGATGGATCGTGCTACAGAGCTTGACGCATACTATGGTACGGGTAATAACGAGTTCGGTATTGCCGATGACCTTGCTGCCAACAACCAGCTGTTCGGCCAGGCCGACATCAACATTACTCCGACATTGAATGATGACGAGACGGCTGTCGACATCGCTACCGAGGTGATATTCCCTTACGATCTGACTGATGGTGACTACACTGTAGAGTATATCCTCACTTCAGACGGCCTGACCGATGCAACCTGGGGACAGAGCAACTACTATGCCGGTGGCGGTAGCGGCTATCCAAAGTATATGGATCAGTTCTCTAACGGTGAATCTAAAGTTTACGGTCTCGTATTCAACGACGTTGCCGTATTGACCTCAGAGATGTTGGATGGTTCGGATAACAGTATTGCAACAGCAACAGCTGACGTACCTGTCAAGTTCTCGTATTCGTTCAGACTGGGCAATGCCTTTAACACCGCATATAATCCTGTCATCCAGAATGTGCAGAACCTGAAGGTCGTTGCTATATTGATTGACGCCACTACAGGCAAGGTGGTCAATGCCAATGTTGCTAAGGTTGGCAATTCTACGGGCATTACCATCAATGAGCTGTCGCAGAAGCCTGCTGCTACCTACTTCGACCTGCAGGGTCGCCGTGTAGCTAAGCCTGCTAAGGGTCTCTACATCAACAATGGCCGTAAGGTTGTCATTAAATAATAAGGAATGTATAGAATTCTATTCAGCCTGTTGGCTGTTATCTTCTCAATAAGTGTACGGGGTCAGATAGTAGACCCCGTACACTTTACGTCTCAACTCAAGATGTTGGAGGGTGACGAGGCTGAGATTATCTTCAGTGCCACCGTTGATCCTGGTTGGCACGTGTATTCCACGGATATGGGTAATGACGGGCCTATCTCGGCCACGTTCAATGCCGTGAAGATGGACGGTGTGGAAACCGTAGGCAAGCTCAAGCCCCGTGGCAACGTCGTCAAGCAGTTCGACAAGATGTTTGATATGGAACTGCGTTTCTTCGAGCATAAGGCTACATTCGTCCAGAAGATACGCTTCACCAAGCCGCAGTACACCATTGAATGCTTCTTGGAGTACGGTGCCTGCAACGACGAGATGTGTATGCCGCCTTCGCAGGTAGAGCTGAAGAAATCGGGACGCGTTGAACTGGCTGCCCAGGCCAAGGACGACAAGAGCCAGAACGAGCCTGTGGATGCTGTCAAGACCGATAGCGTCGCTGCCTCGGAAAGCACCGATACCATTCCCGCCCGTGCAGATGGGGTAGGGGACGAGAGTCTTTGGAGTCCTGTCATCGACGAATTGCGTAGCCAGGGTGATAATGATAATATTTCCGACCACTCCCTGCTCTACATTCTGTTGATGGGATTCGTCGGTGGATTGCTGGCTGTGCTGATGCCTTGCATCTGGCCCATTATCCCCATGACGGTGTCGTTCTTTCTGAAACGTGCTAAGGCTCCGGTTAAGCAAGAGAAGAGCGATGGTATCATCAGCTCTTCCGAGCGTGAGGAGGCTCAATCGAAGGTCAAGAGCGACAAGGGCAAAGGTATTCGTGATGCGTTGACTTACGGTCTGAGCATCATCATCATCTATCTGGCGTTAGGCCTGTTGGTCACCGCTCTGTTTGGTCCCGATACGCTCAACGCCATGTCCACCAATGCAGTATTCAATGTATTGCTGTTCCTGTTGCTGGTGGTCTTCGCCCTGTCGTTCTTCGGCTGGTTCGAGATTAAGCTGCCCGACAGCTGGGCCAATGCTGTGGACACCAAGGCATCAGCCACCAGTGGACTGGTATCTATTTTCCTGATGGCCTTCACCTTGGTACTGGTTTCGTTCTCGTGTACGGCACCTATCATCGGACTGCTGCTCGTAGAGACAACGACCAGCGGCAACTGGTTGGCACCGGCCCTGGGCATGTTCGGCTTTGCTGTTGCCCTGGCTTTGCCTTTCACCCTGTTTGCCCTCTTCCCCTCATGGCTGAAGCAGGCACCGAAGTCTGGGTCGTGGATGAATACCTTGAAGGTGGTGTTGGGCTTTGTGGAACTGGCTTTCGCATTGAAGTTTCTGAGTGTGGCCGACTTGGCATACGGCTGGCATATCCTCGACCGTGAGGTGTTCCTCTCGTTGTGGATTGTCATCTTCGGACTGCTGGGTGCATACCTCTGTGGCTGGCTGAAGTTCCAGACGGACGAGATAGGCGGTGAGATCAACAAGCCTATGCCTGTGGTCTGCATCATGGGCGGACTGGTATCATTAGCCTTCGCCATCTATATGGTGCCTGGCCTTTGGGGCGCACCTTGTAAGGCAGTCAGTGCTTTCGCTCCCCCCATTAATACGCAGGATTTTAATCTGAACACCAAGGTTGTCGAGGCTCACTATACCGACTACGAGCAAGGTATGGCTGCTGCCCGCCAGCAGGGCAAGCCCGTCTTCGTCGACTTCACCGGTTTTGGCTGTGTCAACTGTCGTAAGATGGAGGCTGCTGTATGGACTGATCCGCGTGTAGCCGACCGTCTGACCAAGGATTATATCCTCATCTCCCTGTTTGTGGATGACAAGACACCATTGGCAGAACCCTATGAGGTGACTGATGAACAAGGTAACAAGAAACAGTTGCGTACTGTGGGCGCTAAGTGGAGCTACTTGCAGAGCCACAAGTTCGGAGCCAACGCACAGCCCTTCTATGTCCTGCTCGACAACGAGGGCCATCCGCTTTGTGGCAGTCGTGCCTACAATGAGGACGTGCCTGCCTTCCTGGACTTCCTGAATACGGGAATACAACGTTACTGGAAGTAACGTCATGTTATCGATATGAATTGCGCCCCAGAAGTCAGATACAGACTTTTGGGGTGCAGTCTTTTGATGTCATGATGTTGAGTACCATGTCGTCGGTTTTGCACATGGCGTCGGCACCGATGCTGGTCAGGTTGTGGATGCTCCGGTCTACGTCGTCGTCGACGATGCCCTCTGACGAGCTGACACACTTGCCCTCTATAGCCAGCAGGGCCGAGAGTAGGGCAGTGGAGATGCCAGAGGTAATTTTCAGCGAACAGGCCGGCTTGGCACCGTCGCATATCATGCCCGTCAGGTTAGCAATCATGTTCTTTACCGAGTAGCAGATGCGTTCGTAGTCGCCACCCATCAGGTAGGTGATGCCGCAGCTACTGCCGATGCTGGCCACCACACAGCCGCAAAGTGCCGACAACTTACCTAATGACTGCTTGATGTAGATGGCTGTCAGATGACTGAGCATCAAGGCCCGAATCAGTTCCTCCTCCGTATTCTCGTTCTCCTTGGCATAGACGCAGACGGGATTGGTGGCGCAGATGCCTTGGTTGCCGCTGCCGCTATTCGACATGACGGGTATCATAGCACCCCCCATGCGGGCATCGCAGGCTGAGGCCGTGCGCGAAATGATGTGTGAATAGATGCTGTTGCCAAAGATGCCTTTCGACAGCGGACGGTCGATGGTCTTGCCGAGGTTGTGGCCGTAGTTACCCTTCAGCGCTTCGCGTGCCGCATTCATATTATAAGTACGGGCTTCCTGAATGAAACTGATTTCGTCAAGGGGGGCCGTCGTGGCGAAGTCGTAAACAAGGCGGAGGTTTAATTGCACATCGTCCATTGCACATGGCCCATTTTGTTCTCCAGTAGCCTCTTGTGCAGCCGATTGGTCAATGTTCAATGGTGAATGTTCAATGAAATTAGTGTGACTGCCAGCAATGATGGCCGTAGCCTGCTTGTCGCCTGCACTACAGATGACCTCTACATACAGTTTCTCGCAGATGTTCTCCTTCTGCTTGATGGCGATGCGGTTCTCCGCCATGAACTGTTTACCTTCTTCGAGGGATTCGGAGCTTAGGTCCTTGAGCACCTCCAGCTGATAGGCGCTCTTGCCGATGAGCGCACCTAAGGCTATGGCGATAGGCAGGCCTATCATGCCCGTTCCCGGTATGCCTACACCCATGGCGTTCTTCAGGATGTTTGCACTCAGCAATGCCTCTATTCTTTCCGGACGGCAGCCTAACTTCTCCGTGGCCCGTGCCGTACACAATGCAACACACATCGGTTCTGTACAACCGATGGCAGGTACCACCTCCTGATGTACCAACGCAATAATGCGTTCACGCAGTTCCTTGTTTACCATATTTTATCGTTGTTTTGTGCAAAGATAGTGCAAATATTTCGATTAAGCGAAACGAAAGGCCAAAAAATATGTAGTAATTATTTCTTAATAATGTTTAAAATAACGTGAGTTCGATGAATTCAGAACAGTGTTAATTGGTTATCAATAGCCCTTTCACATGCAATGCATGGCTTCTTCGGAAAGAAGCAGTAGGCAGCCAGGGCTCCCAGTAGATTGACCATGAAGTTATCGAATGATCTGTGTCGCGAGTGTTCTACCTGAGCGATGTTCTTCAGTTCGTCATTAACGGTTTCTATAATGGCCCTCTTCCTTGTCAGCAGCCTGTCCGACATAGTCATCAGGGCACCTTTCATGTTGCTTTTGAGCTTTGTAATCAGCTGTATGCCGTCAACGAACAGGCGTTGGAAAAGTTCCTTGCCGATATATCCCTTGTCCCCGACAAGTTTCCCATACAGGAATTCTATAAATGCCTTATGCTCAAGTGGCTTTCGGTCATCAACGTCTCCAGGGGTAATCATGAAGTTAAGCAGCTCGCCCTTCTCATTGCAGATCAGGTGCAGCTTGAATCCGAAGAACCAGCCCATAGAGCACTTCCCCCTCTGCGCAATACCCTTGAACGTCTTGTGTATATGGATGCGCTGGTTCTTGCATACCCTCAACGGTGTGCTGTCAACGAAGCTGATGCCTGTGCATTTGCCCAGCAGCACCTTCTTGATAAACAGGGCAAGAGGGATGGCTACCTCTTTCTCCAGTTCCACGAAACGATTGTAGGAAACCAGCTCTGGAAACAGGTGGCGCAGATGCTTAGATACATGCTCCAGATAGAAATGCTTCAGGCAACGGTAGCCGGAACCATGAAATAGGATCATGATTACCATCACCTCTGCCTTGGAAAGCGTCCCATCGCGGTGGTATTTCCGCTTTTTAGGCTCCTTCAGAGTATATTTTTCCATCATTTCATCAAAAAAACGGCAAAAATCATCCGCCATACAGAAAATTTCAGTAATTTTGTCCTCGGTAAACATTAGCGATACTTTTTAGTGTAACTTGTCGTGTGGCAACTACAAAGTTACTAAAAATATCGCTAATTTCCTAATAATCAGGCTATTATTTTTGAATTGTTTTCGTCGAACTCACGTTAATCTCGGATTTATTCGCTATCTTTGCAGCGATTTATGTTAATTATTAACCCCTTTAAACCATTTATGTTATGAAAAAATTGTTTTTAGTTGCTATCGTGGCCCTCGCAATGGGTCTGGGTATGACATCGTGCAAACAGAACGCTGCCAGCGGTGACGCTGCACAGGCTGAACAGACAGAGCAGGCTGAGGCTCCTGCTGATCCCGTAGAGGCTCTGACCGCTTTAATGGAGAAGGCTAAGGCTGAAGGTGCAAACTGGAGTGAGGACCAGTGGAAGGATAACTTCAAGCAGGCTGTGATTGCTGCCAAGCCGATGTTCGCCGAACTGAGCGCTGTTACTAAAGAGATGAAGGCTGCTGAGGGTGACGAGGCTAAGGCTTTGGAACTGCTTGGTAAGATGGGTGAGGTCGTTAAGAAGTATAAGGGCGTTGACTCACTGTTCACTGCTTACGGTGAAGTTGCTAAGTCGTTCCCCAATGGTAAGAAAGTCAATGATGACAAGGAGTGGGGCGAGAAGCTCATGAAGGAGCTCGGCATCGAGATGGATTTCGATTAATTAAAGATATTCGAAGCTTTTAATAACGGGAGAGCCATTGAGCCCTCCCGTTTTGTTTATCTGTTCTATTGATACCATAATTAAGGTAAATAACTCCTTTTTGACAAATATTTCCCTTTTTTTCTTCATTAATTGTTTCTTTTTTACTACTTTTGCAGCCAAATAGTTAATATAATTGCAAATTTTATGAAGAAAACGATACTGATTAGTCTGATTGTCTGGGTATTTTCTGTGTGTGTAGCTGATGCTCAAGTACCCTCCGTTACATTGAAAACGATGGATGGCAAGCCTGTCAATACCAGTGAGTTGTCGAATGGCGGCAAGCCATTTATCATCGACTTCTTTGCCACATGGTGCAAGCCGTGTAACCGCGAGTTGGATGCCATTGCCGAAGTCTATGAGGACTGGCAGAAGGAGACGGGTGTGAAGATTATCGCTGTCAGCATTGACCAGGCACAGAACATTAACAAGGTGAAACCCTTGGTGGAGAATCACGGCTGGGAGTATGAGGTACTGCTCGACCCGAACGGCGATTTCAAGCGTGCTTTGGGCATCCAGATGATTCCTTACGTGCTGATAGTTGATGGCAAGGGTAACATTGTTTATAAGCATAATGGCTATACCGACGGTGCAGAGTCTGAACTGATAGAAAAGGTTCGGGAGCTTATAAAGTGATAAGTGATAAATGATAAGTGATAAGATGATATTGAGGTTGACAGGATTGACGCTGGTGCTGTGTGCTTTGTCTTTTTATACGGCAAAGGCGCAGGACGTGGCTACGGTTTCAGGAAGCATCCAGAGTGACATGCTGTTTCCGCAAAGTGACTCTGATATTGGTGCCACCAAGGATGGTGACTTCAATACCAATACCTATATCGATGTGCTCATGCAGAGCCGTCATGTCGATGGTGGTTTCCGCATGGAGTACATGGAGCATCCATTGCCTGGTTTCGAGAACGACTTCAAGGGCATGGGACTGTCAAATGCCTGGCTGAAGTTCAAGATGGGCGACAACCATCTGACTGTCGGCTCGTTCTATGAGCAGTTTGGCTCAGGTTTCATCCTGAGAACATACGAGGAGCGTTCATTGGGCATCGACAACTCTCTGTTTGGCGGCCGCTTGGTGGTGAAGCCCGTGAAAGGTGTGACGATGAAGGTCTTGTCCGGTCTTCAGCGCCGTTACTGGAGCAAGAGTGAAGGCGTTGTGTCAGGTGCTGATGCCGAGGTCAATATCGACGAGTGGTTCAGTGGTATGCAGGAGCATGACATGCGACTGAGCATCGGGGGCTCGTGGGTCAACAAATACGAGAAGGACGAAGATATTTTTGCCGACCCAACTCACCGCTATAACCTGCCTAAGTATGTCAATGCCTGGGATGCACGCATCAACCTGAACAAAGGACCGTGGGGCGTGCTAGTAGAGTATGCCCGCAAGTCGCAAGACCCTTCGTTCGACAACCGGTATAGCTATCGTGACGGCCATGTGGCCATGCTCTCTACCTCTTATTCCAAGAAAGGACTTAGCATCCTGTTGCAGGCCAAGCGTTCAGAGAATATGTCGTTCCGCAGCCAGCGTAACATGATGGGGACCTCGACTTTCATCAACCATCTGCCAGCATTCACGCTGGACCATACCTATGCGTTGGCAGCCCTTTACCCATACGCCACACAGTTGGCCAAGGGCGAATGGGCCTATCAGGCTGAGTTGGGCTATAACTTCAAGCGTAAGTCGGCTCTTGGTGGCAAGTACGGCATGAACCTGAAGCTGAACTACTCGTATGTCAGGTCTATCCAGGAAGCCTGGTTCAAGTGGGGTAGTGATACCTACTATCAGGACCTGAACATACAACTGTCACGTCGCATGACGAAGGACTTCAAGCTGAACCTGATGTATATGAACCAGCGTTATAACAAAACGGTCATAGAGGGTGAGGGTGGTATGATACACTCCAACATCTTCGTGGCTGACGGCATGTTCCAGTTGGCACCAAAGACCACGCTTCGCGCTGAGCTGCAATATCTGCAGACCAAGCAGGATCAGGGTGACTGGATGTACGGACTCCTGGAACTCTCGCTGGCTCCCCATTGGATGATTACCGTCAGCGACATGTGGAACCACGGCAATAGTGACATGGAGGCGTATGAGGAGAATACCCACTACCACTACTATCAGGGACTGATTACGTACAACATCAAGTCGCACCGCATCCAGTTAGGCTACGGTCGTACTCGTGCAGGCTACAACTGCTCTGGCGGTGTCTGCCGCTATGTACCTGCCACCAAGGGTGTGACGCTGTCGTATAACTATAATTTTTAGGAGTTAGAAGAAATATGAGTGGAAGTAAATTATTCACTATATGCTTATCGCTGGGCATTTTCCTGCTGACCGCCTGCGACCATATCGCAGAAGGTGATGAACTAATCCATGTCAAGCAGGAACCAGCCCAGAGGGTGGTGCTGCTGGAAGACTTCACAGGTCAGCGTTGCGTCAACTGTCCATTGGGCAGTGAGGTCATCGAGCAGCTGCAGGAAGCCTATGGTGACAACGTGGTGGCTGTAGGCATTCATGGCGGTCCTCTGGGCTTTAAAGGCAATGCCAAGAATGTGGGACTGGCGACAGACCTTGGCGACGAATACTATAACCATTGGAACCTAGAGTACCAGCCCGTAGGACTTATCAACCGTCATGGCGCTGTCAACTATGCCGACTGGGCCAAGGTCGTGAAAGAGGAACTGGCCAAGACGGCAGCGATAGGCATGACGGCGAGTGCTACACTGCAAGACGGCACTATTAATATTGTCGTGGAAGCTGCAGGTAAAGAAGGTACGGTGAGCGGCAAACTGCAGGTATGGGTGCTGGAAGACGGCATCACGGCCATGCAGATGATGCCCGACGGCTCTACCAACCGCGATTACGTCCATAACCACGTTTTCCGTGCTGCTGTCAACGGTTCGTGGGGTGATATCTTTACGATTAATGAGGCTGAGACCATGAAGCAGACCTTGACACAGGCTGTTGATGCCAGCTGGAACACGGCAAACCTCAGCATCGTGGCCTTCGTCTATAACGACAATGGTGTGGAGCAGGCGGTGAAGACGAAAGTGATAAGTGAAAAGTGACAAGTGAAGAATTATAATAAAGAGAATTGCTTATGAAGAAGATTTTTACGTTATTTGCGGGGTTGGTTGCTGCCCTTGCCGTTCAGGCACAAAGCGATTTCCCCCTGCAGTTTGCTGATAAGGACGGTAACATCATTGCCGACGGCAGCGTACTGAACCTTACTACGGCTGAGAAGGATGACTTCGACGCTGTCCAGATGCCATCTGGACTTTATGTCAAGAACACAACCAATGCCGATGTGCAGGGTGGTGGTGCCTATACCATCACGTCTCTCAGCAATGGCGCGTTCCAGACATGTTTCCCTACCAACTGTGTGTCTAATAACAGAACGGGCAGTTACGAAACATCGAACGGTACCATTGCTGCAGGTGAGCTGAAGAGCATGCAGACCGAGTGGTTGCCTGTGGATAACGGCACCTGCGTCGTCACTTATCAGTTGGTGACCTACAAGCAGAACGTCATCACCAAGCAGTGGCAAAAGGACAAGACAGGTCCTACCATTACGTTGAAGTTTACCTACGATCCGACGGGTATCAACAGTACTACGCAGAACAAGAACGTTCGCAGCGTAGAGTACTACAACCTGACAGGTCGCCGTGTACAGGCTCCAGCTCACGGTATGTACATTGTTAAGACCATCTATGTCGACGGTACGACAACATGCAAGAAACATTTATATCAATAAGTATTGTAACATACAAAAAACCAATTAGAGCTTATGAAACAAAAGTTTACACTGA
>Ga0326514_10002188_pt1 | contig 12509 bp, 8 predicted proteins | sample 3_2548_0518_D_FD_203653 | JGI IMG/M metagenome (GOLD analysis project Ga0326514, IMG submission 203653) | Bovine rumen microbial communities from UC Davis, California, United States - 3_2548_0518 | ecosystem: Host-associated > Mammals > Digestive system > Stomach > Rumen | place: USA: California...
CCGATCTTATTGCTTTCATAAGCGTACCATGCCCCGCTCTTATTGACGATGCCGACGTTCGATGCAAGGTCCAGAACATCTCCCTCTCTGGAGATTCCCTTTCCAAACATGATATCAAACTCTGCTTCCTTGAAAGGCGGAGCAATCTTATTCTTAACGACCTTGATCCTGGTCCTGTTTCCGAGCACTTCGCCCTGCTGGCGGATCGACTCGATTCTCCTGACATCCAGACGGATGGATGAATAGAACTTCAGCGCGCGTCCGCCGGTTGTAGTCTCCGGGTTGCCGAACATAACGCCAACCTTCTCACGAAGCTGGTTGATGAAGATTACGATGCAGTTCGACTTGCTGATAACACCCGTCAGTTTCCTGAGTGCCTGGCTCATCAGTCTGGCCTGAAGTCCGACATGGGAATCTCCCATGTCTCCGTCGATCTCAGCTTTCGGAACCAGTGCCGCGACGGAGTCGACAATGACGATATCGACAGCGCCTGAACGGACCATAGTCTCACAGATTTCGAGTGCCTGTTCGCCGTTGTCCGGCTGGGAGATATACAGATTGTCGATGTCTACACCGATATTCTTCGCATATACCGGGTCAAGCGCATGCTCCGCATCGATAAATCCTGCGATTCCGCCCCTCTTCTGTACTTCAGAGACCATATGAAGGGCTACCGTCGTCTTACCGGAAGATTCCGGTCCGTAGATCTCAACAATCCTTCCCTTCGGGATCCCGCCCTGTCCAAGTGCGATATCCAGGCTCAGAGAGCCGGTAGGAATCGTCTCGACGTTCATATTGGCTCCACTGTCTCCAAGCCTCATAACAGAGCCCTTGCCATACTGTTTTTCAATCTGCGCCAGTGCTGCGTCCAGCGCCTTCATCTTCTCTGCATTAAGACCTTCCGTTGCTGCGGTGTCCGTATTCTTTGTTTTTGCCATGATAAATTGTCTCCTATACATAGTCTTGAATCGAACTTATGTTCGTAATCAATATTACAGAGAAAACCTCCCCCTGTCAAGGTCATTCTCGATCCGATTGGTTTTATAATAAGGAATATTGCCCGAACAGGCAGATGCCGTAAACCGGAGGTTAACAGAAAACGGAGATAACAGAACTGTCATCTCCGTTATAACCAATATGATTTTTTCAGTCAAGTCCTTGTTTGAAAGTCTGACCTGTCGTTGTCTGATAATCTGACCTGCCGATGCTCAGCTTGTGCCTGCCTCCGGTACGGGTGAAGCGCCATATGCCATAATATTCTGTTTGATCAGTTCCAGTATGGCGGCCTTCTTTTCCCGGTATCTCGCATCTTCCTCTTCAAGGAACTGATACTTCTGGTCCCCCCGGTGATCTTCGAAGTCATAATGTTCATGGACAAAGTCAAACACATAGTTCGAATACTTCAGCGCTCCCTGTGCATTCGTATGATCTCTATTGTACAAGTCAGTCGACCAGTTGATTCCAATCTCAACATTATCTTTATTGGCATTGAGGAACGGAATCCCATACTCATCAGCGATACTGCCGATATAATTCAGCTCCCCCGCTTCCTCATCCGTATAGACAAAAGGTGAAGAAACAATCATAACTTCCTGCCCTATGCTTTCGCAGTAATCCAGGATTTCCCGAAGAGCTTTTTCTTCCCCCTGTCTGATTGGTTTAACGATCTCGGTATTATAGGGAATATTGGGCTGCGGCACAACCGCGTTATGGAACGCATACCCCATGAAAGGTCCCTCTCCCGGTTCACGAACGTAAGGTGTCCCTCTGACAGCTCTTTTCCAGTTGTCAGGCCGAAGCATGGTCCAGTAATTTTCATGCTCCAGGATCAGAGGCAGGTAATACTTCAGGTCATCCTTCTTGAATTTCAGGTCATTCGTCTTACAATAGTGCTGAATGATTTCCCACCTTTTGAAGGGATTACGATAATTCTTCAGAACACGGTAGGTCGGTACGCCCAGCTGCCCAAGATTCTTGGTGGATACGAAGCATCTCGCTTCAAGAGCCAGAACCTTTGGTTTCTGTCTTTTCAGGACATCCTTTACCAGCCAGATCACATCCGGTGCTTCCGCAGCGGCAACTCCGTATGCATATCCGGAAATTCCATATTTTTCCCACCCCTCCATAGGAGAGAAATAACGATATACATTACTGGAACCCACTTCAATAAAATCCAGCGTATTTTCCGGCTTTGTCTTAAAATCCAGAACCAGCCTCGTCTCATCACGTCCATAGACAAGCGTCATGAAATGAAACAGTAAAGCCAGTATCACCAGAAATACTGTAAGTCGGATAAACTGACTCATCCGGATTGGTTTTCTCCGCTCTGTTTTTTTTACTTCACTCATTCTGCTTAAACCTTTATCAGTTCATCTCCAGCTGCTGTGCCAGCTGTTTCCGCTTAAGTTTGCCGTTGAAAGATCTTGGGATATCATGGCATACCACGATTCTCTGCGGCATCTTGTCGGCATCCACATGGTCTCTGAGATACTGCATCATATCCTTCTTGTCAAAAGTATCTTCATCGGTATCAACAACCAGGACCGGAATCTGCCCCGACATCTTATCCTTCCCGGGAATGCAGGCACAGTCATTGATCCCCGGATAATCCCCCGCAACTTCTTCGATCTCATCAGGAGCGATCTTGATTCCACGGAAGTTGATCACGTCATCCGCTCTTCCAAGTACGTAGATAAAACCATCCTTATCGATATATCCTTCGTCTTTCGAGAAGATATATCCGTCTTTCATGACGCTTTCCGTCAGTTCCTTCTGTCTCCAGTAGCCCTTCATGTTCATAAGGCCGGCGCAGGCAAGCAGTCCCATATGATCTGCATCTGACTGGATCTCATGATGCTCCTCATCCGTGATGATAAATCTGGAATGAACAGTCGGTCTTCCGATACAGTGCTTTTTGTCACCATCTCCTGAAAAATCGAGTACGCAGCTTCTTCCGGATTCTGTTGAACCATAGAAGTTATAAAGATGCACTCCCGGAAATGTTTTTTTCAGGTTCTCTTTCACTTCGTCATTAAGATATGCCGTACCAACCTGAATATAATCCAGCTGATCTGAGAAGACACTGAATTTGCCTCTAGAAAGCTTCATGAGAACAGTGGCTGCCGTAGGGGAAAGGTCCATAGCTGTTGCATGGTAATTTTTCACAAGATCATAGATATGTTTTACGCCGGACACTCCGTTCACGAGAAGCAGGCAGCCGCCTCTCAGGAAGTTGGCGTAACTGCAGCGGATCGCATGAGAATGGCTGAGAGGAAGAGGAAGAAGTTCCACATTGCCCTCCCGCATAAAGACACCTTCTGCAATATTCTCCGCAAGCGCGACATTATTGCCATGGGTTACCTCAACGCCTTTAGACTTTCCGGTCGTTCCTGTCGTAAAAAGAATCTCAGCAGTGTCAGAACTCTCCGGATCAGCCTGTTCATCTTCACTTAATTCATCACCGCTCAGGATACTTTCATAGGATACCGTTATCTTTTCAAGATCAGCAGAAGGAACATGACGGTCCGATACGAACAGGGCCGGCTCTGTTTCATGGAAGATATCCAGGATTCGTTCATCAGCAGCATCTTCTTCCGCCGGCACAAAGATTCCCCCGGCCATCCAGCTTGCCAGGTCAAGGCACAGATATTCTGCCTTACCGTTACATAAGGCAAGAATGCGGCTCTGATACCCGGCACCTGCTTTTTTCAGGTTTGCTGCCATCACCAAAGCTTCATGATACATCTGCCCATAGGTATGTTCACCGTCGTCATCCACTACACATAACGCATCCGGATTTTTTAAGGCCCATCCGGAAAAGATCTCAAGCATCGAAGAATTCATGATTCACCTCTTACTCTAATAGCCATCAGAAATCCATATAGATAAAGGATGATGCATCATATCCCGAACCATATTTCCCGAACAGGATCACAAAGAAGAACAGAAAGAGATAGACTGCCCATCTGAACAGGATATTTCTCTCTGCTATATGCTTTCTGAGATTCCATCCTCTTTCCTTCAGAACGGAAGTGCAGAAGAGAATGAACACCCCTGCAAATCCGATGAGAAATTCCATCTTGCCGAGGCCATAATGGAGTACCGTATTTTTGAAGACTCCAAGTCCCGGATAAGTCAGCATTTTCTTAAAGATCACGCCTGCCGCTGGGATCGATGGTGCTTTGACGATCGTTCTCGGAACGATTCCGCAGAGAAGGAATGTACGGATGATCTGGAATATATGCCACTCAGGAGAGGTTCCATCGAAGTGAAGCGTCTTCATCATCTTCGGATAGATCGGCTTCATCAGTACGCTGAATGCAATGATTCCGCCCTGCCAGAGAGCCCAGATCATATAATTCCAGCCGGTTCCATGCCACACTCCGGTAGCGATCCAGACTGCGATCAGAGCGCAGATCGTTGTGGTATTCTGCCCTGCTCTCGGTCCGAACTTCTTTCTCATGATTCTGGAGAGTTTCTTCACGCCCCCGGATACCGCAACAGGCATGTTGAGATAATCACGGAACCATGCACCAAGGGTGATATGCCATCTTCTCCAGAAGTCCTCCACGCTGACCGCAAAATATGGCTGCGCAAAGTTCTGTTCGATCTCGATTCCGAAGATCTGAGACATTCCTCTTGCCATATCGACACAGCCTGAGAAGTCCGTGTAGATCTGGATCGCGTAGATCACCATGGTGAAGAACAGCAGTGATCCGGATGCATTCTGATAATCCGCCAGCACATTCGTGACAAACGGTGCAAAGCGGTCCGCTATGACAAGTTTCTTAAAAAATCCCCAGAGAACCAGCTGAACACCGAAGCATACACGCTCATAGTCAAAATAATGCAGCTCCCGGAACTGGAATCCCAGTTTGTCGTACCGCGCGATCGGTCCCTGAAGGATATGCGGGAAATAGCATACATAGAGAAGATAACGGAAAAAATTAGTCTCCGCCTTGTATCTCTTCCAGTAGACATCCAGCACATAGCCAACGGTCGAGAATGTGTAGTAGGAGATTCCAAGAGGAACGATGACCATCAGAGCCGGAGACTCTGCTGCGGCTGCTGATGCGAAGAGAAGATAGATCTTCTTTGCAAACTTCGTATAGAAAAGATATGCGAGCACAATCAGAATCGTGATCCACATAATGCGGGAAGCCGACTTCTTTTCATCCTTCCGGATAGCCTTCTTCTCTTCTTTGGAAGCTGCAGCAGCCATAGATACTTCTGCTTTCTCATGAATATCCGAGATCAGCCTTGCTCCAAGATAGGTCAGAAAAGCTGTACCCAGCATGAAAGGCAGGTAAGATAAACCTGCCTTTGCATAAAACAGCAGACTTCCAATCAGAAGTACTACCCACCGTACCTTTGCCGGAACGATAAAGTAGACAGCTGCCACTACGATCAGAAATACCAGAAAATAAAAAGATACAAAAGTCATTGTTTATATTCTCACTGCTCGTCCTGAAGTCTGGTTACAAGTGCCGCCATGGCATCGATGGAATTAAAGTTCTCCGGAACGATATCATCCATATCGATCTCAATTCCAAACTCATTCTCAAGTTCGGAGATCAGAGCGGTCAGAGTAAGTGAGTCAATAATCTTATCATCGATCAGGGCTGATTCAGAAGTATAATCCACAGAATCATCCATCTCATTCAGGATAGCAAGAATCTTCTCTTTCATAGCAAATTTCCTCCCAGAAATATGTGAATTTTATCCAAGTGTACTGAAATATGGCCAGAATTTCAAGAGTAAATAGCTCAGTACGGACATCAGACCTATCGTGATAACCGTGAGCTTCCAGCCATTTTTCAGCATATAACCTGGCTTCAGACCGTATCCAACAGGGATTGCTCTTATGGATGTCGGCAGCATGTAGGAAAGGTTGACTCCGATCGTCGCAATATAGATATATGGAACCGGATCAAGTCCTGCTCCTTCTGTAATAGATATTATGATCGGCATAGAGACTGCAGCCGTAGCAGTATTCGATGTAATATCAGAGAGCAGTAATGTGAAGGTCACGATGACAAGCACCGTAAGGAATCCGCCATTCATCCCACTGCCCGCGATGATATTTCCGATATCCTGAGCCGCTCCCGACTCATTCATGAGCGTTCCGACTGCAAGACCGCCCGCAAAGATATAGATCATCTCCCAGATCAGTTTTGTCTGTACTTTCTTCCACAGCATCAGTCTCTTGCCATCCGACCTTCTCACCAGGAAGGAAAGGACTGCGCATGTCAGAAAGGCATAAGCCGGTTTAAGTCCCGGAAGCTGTTTCTGGTAGAACTGACGTGTAAAAGAGAGAATCGTTGCTGCAAGGAAAAGTCCCATCGACCACTTCTGTTCCGGAGTCATCTTTCCCATGCTTTTATAATTATCCAGAAAATATCTTCTGGAACCACCCAGACTGTCCTCTTTTTTCACATCAAAAAGAAGAAACAGAATATTACTCACGACGATCACGATCACGACCGGAAGGAAATGGAGGACCCAGGAAGTATAGAGATATTCTTTTCCGCAGACCTGCTGCAGATAATCGACGGTAACCAGATTCATAGCCCCGCCAAGAGGGGTTGCCAGCCCTCCTACTCCTGCCGCATAGACAACAGTGAGAAGAAGTTTGCTTCCTTTTCTGCTGTTTCCGATATCCCCTTCTCCGACATAGCCCAGCATAGCAACCGCAATCGGAGTGATCGTTGCTGCCACGACGGCATTCGGAAGGAATGCCGAAAGAACTGCTGCAAAAAGATACCAGAAGATGATCTGATTTCTCAGATTGTCTCCGATCAGGCTGAGCAGCATGGCAGCAATTCTCTTGTCGAGCCCGGTAAGCTCCCAGGACACAGTAAGGATCGATGCTCCAAGCAGAAGAATGATCGTCTCAGAAGCATAGTTTGCTATGACCTTTGACATATCTGCCATCTGAAGCAGTGCATTCAGAACGATAGGAAGAAAACCAGTGATGGCATAATCCACGGGGGCTGTAACCCACCAGAATGCCATAAAGACAACTGTCCCGATTGCAGCTCTGCTGCCGAAAGCAGGAAAGACAGCCTGCGGAAGCAGCAAGATACATAATATTAACAACACAGGTCCCGCTATGATCAGCGAAATCTTTTTTGCGGTACTCAAGTTATTCCTCTCCTTCAGCCATTCGTCACTTCTTAAGCATAACTTTATTCACAGCTTTGCCGATTATTCTCCTGTAGATCTTATATCCCTTCTGGTTAGGATGCAGCATATCTTTCTTGAAAAGCCACGTTTTTGCAGTGCCGTTCTTATTCATGAACGAGGAAGCCACATCGATGTAATAGACATTCTTTGTCACTCTGCAATACTTTTGCATCAGCGCATTGGACTTTCTTTCCTGTTTCCAGGCTCTCCGCCTGCAAGGTGGCTGAAGCATCGAGACATAGAAGATCGGAACTTCTTCTCCCAGAGACTCTCTGATCAGTCCGATCAGTTTCTGAATTCTGGCAGCACACTGACTGCCGCTGACCTTGATCGTCTTTCCGATATCCTCTCCGATATCATTGCTTCCGACAAAAATAACAACCCCATCCGGATCATATGAGACGATCAGATCCTGATAGATTCCAAGCCACTGTTTGGCAGATGATCCTGCGATGGAATTATTGATTACATTGAACTCTGAAAAAGTTTTTGCGGCGCCTGTCCAGTTATCGAAAGCAGAGCTTCCCGCCAGAAGAAGTGACTTCCTGCCCGGTTTAAATTCTTCCATCGTATTGGAAGAAGCCTGCTTTCTTTTCCGGACCCTTGTTGAAAGAGAACCGTTCCGGCCGACGACCCTGATGACACAGTGGCACTTCAACCTTCCTGACCTCGCAGTGATCACTGCGATTCCCGCTTTTTTTGTTGTTACCTTGCCGGTTTTCGAAACATTGGCGATCTTTTTGTTCGAACTTTTGTAGGTTATCTTATTACCCGTTCGGGTTGTCTTCAGCTGGATTGTCCTGAATTTGATGACCTGGTAGCTGCTCTTCTCAAAATGGAAATCAAACTTCTGCTCATATGCATACCTGCGTATCAGCCTTTCCATATGTTTCTGTCTTCTGTCCGTCTTTGATGCCTTTGATGTCTTTGCGAATGCAAAGCTGGCTCCTGATATGGTCATAATGCAAGCAAGTACAAGGCAGATCAATCGCCGGAAAAATTTTCTCATCTTAGTCCTCATATACACCTGACTTTCTGCCCTTCATAACTTTTCTGAATTTTCTCCCGATGATCTTCGTGAAAATCTGATAGCCTTTTCTGCTGGGATGGAGATGGTCCACCGAAAAATACTTTCTGATAGGTACCCCTTTCTTATTAAGGAACAGTGGAACCAGATCGATATAGTAGGTATTGGCTGTCCTTCTGCAGAAATCTTTCACATACGCATTAGAGCGTGCTTCCTCTTTCCACAATCTGAGCCTCCGCTGGTTTTTCAGCATAGAAACATAGAAAACCGGAACATCATTCCCCAGTTTCTCATGCATCTCCGTAATCAGCCGGCAGATATGTTCGGCACAGACCTCCCCATCCGTGCTCCAGTTGATATCATTGCTGCCTACAAAAAGCAGCACCGCGTCAGGCTTATAGGGATAAATCAGGTCTTTGGAATAATCAAGCCACTGCTCTGCCGTCGATCCCCCGATTGCATTATTGATCAGGTTAAATCCTTTGAACGCCTTTGCAGCTTCTGTCCATCTGTCAAACCCGGAACTCCCTGCAAGAAGAACCGTCTTTCTGGACCTGGAAAAAGTCCGGATACTCTCAGCTGCACTCAGCTGCCTCTGCCTGATCTTGAGCGCATTGTCATCCGTATATTTGCTCGACTGCACGATGATGACAGCATGACACGTACGTTGCCTGTATCTGGCAGTGATCACAGCGACTCCCTTTTTCTTCGTGGTGATCATGCCCTTCCGGTCGACTTTCACGACCCTCTGGTCAGAAGACTTATAGGATGCCTTTACACGCTTGTTCAGCTTAAGCTGCAAAGTTCTCCGCAGCATAACAGTGTACTTTATCCTTGAAAAATGAAGATAGGATTGCTGCTCCCTTTGATACTTCAATACCAGGCCCAAAGCATTGCTTCTTTTATAAGATACTTCCGGTTTACTCTTCGTGGCTGCAGAAACAGATACCTTGCCAGGAATAATCATGATACAGGCCAGCAGAATACAAAGAAACCTCCGTAAAAGAGTCTTCATAAAAATTCCTCATACATCATATTATAAACTGGCAGTTTTATTATCATAACTCATCATAAATTGTTAATCAACCGTAATATTTGTTTAATATTTTTCGCGTGTCTCTTTTTTATAAAGATCCGGGATCTCCGTATCAAGACCCGGAATTCTGTCCTTCAGGAGGCCTATGATCACTTCAGAGACCTTCTCCTTGTTGGGGATCAGCTTCAGGATCTGCCTGTCCCCATACTCGACCACGACTCCCCTTGACGGAAATGTGCCTGCGCAGCTGCATCCGCTCTTGATCTGGAAATCATGCGGATATGCCTTTCTGATCTGCTGAAGCGGAAGATACTTTATCCCGAAGATTCCGGATGGCTGATAGAGAGCGAACTTCCCTACTCTCCACTTCTCCGCCTTTACAGCACCTTCATAGTCTTCCGTAAGCTTACTGCTATCCCATTCTTCTGAAAGCGGGGTAAATTTCATCTTGTCTTCTCCCTATAAAAAAGACGTCTTCCGAGTCAATCCGAAAGACGTCTCAATGAGCCGGAAATGGGACTCGAACCCACGACCTACGCATTACGAATGCGTCGCTCTACCAACTGAGCTAATCCGGCACATACTGCGCTGCTTCGGAAGGACGAAAGCATAAACTCTCTGTCCCGAATCCCCAAGCAACGTTGCCATTATATCGGTTTGCCGGTACTTTTGCAAGTCTTTCTTTTACAATTCGCGCAATTCGCACAAGTCTTTCTATTACCAGTTCTTTCCTGGAAAGGCTTCCCCTCCGTGCAGGCGGCGGGAAAGCCTTTTCCGGAACCTTCAGAACTTTCCAAGCTTTCTGAGGATCTTCTCCGGCGTCATCGGCCAGCTGTCCATCCAGACGCCGACCGCATCATGGATCGCGATCCCGATCGCCGGGGCCGCTCCGTTGCAGGCGATCTCGGAGATCGACTTTGCCCCGAAAGGTCCGTACTGGTCGTTTACATCGATCAGCACAGCCTTGAAGTCATCCGGCTGCTCCCAGATCATGGGAACTCCGTAGTCCGTCATGTTTGCATTCAGGCATCTGCCATCTTTATCCAGCATGATGCCCTCATAGAGAGTATGTCCAATGGACTTGAGCGCCGCCCCATACATCTGGCAGAGCGCAAGTTCCGGATTGATCGGCGTACCGGCATCCTGAAGCGCGTAGAACTTCTGGACCTTGATCTCACCTGTCCTGATGTTCACCGCCACCTGTGCAAAATGGGCTCCGTAAGGAACGGAAGATGCGTCAGTGACGAAGTTTCCGTGTGCGACGATCATTCCTCTTCCGGCTCCACTCGTTGCCTCATGAGACAAGGCTGCATAGGTAAGCACTTTTCCGGTCTTCTTCGAGAAGACTTCGCCCGGCATCCTCAGATCAAGATCGGCTCTCTCCTCTCCCATCTGCACCGCCGCCTCTTCAAGCACTCCCTCTCTCAGCTTCCTTGCAGCATCGAGTGCCGCATTCCCGCTGAAAAATGTTCCGGAGGAAGCATATGATCCCGTGTCGAAGGCTGCGGAATCGGTATCGCCTGAAAGCACGGAGATGTGCTCCAGCGGCATGCACATGACTTCGCTGACGATCTTTGCACAGACGGTGTCCAGTCCGGTTCCGATATCAGCGCATCCGGAGTTCAAAATGACGGTTCCGTCCGTCTCCATCTTGGCGATTGCCTCTGCATGATCGAGTCCCGGAAGACCGCTGCCCTGCATGATCATGGCAAAGCCCTTGCCGATCTTCCAGTCCGGATCCGGCGACTGCTCACGGACACCCCAGTTTATCATGTCACAGCCCTTCAGGATTGCCTCTCTCAGGCCGCAGGAACCTACCGGAACGACATTTCCTTCACGGCCTTCTCCGAGGCCTTTCAGGATATCGAGGCGATAGCCTGTCTCCACATGATTTTTGAGGACCATCTGCTTATAATCACAGCCAAGTTTGCCGGCAAGTTCCGCCATAGCCATCATCAGAGCATAGGTTCCTTTCGGTGTTCCGTAGCCCTGATATGCACCTGCCGGCGGGGTATTTGTATAGTAGACCTTCAGGTCATATGCCATGTTGGCGCACTTGAAAAGCGGAAGCGTCTTCGAGCAGCTGTTCATCGGAACGGTCAGGCAGTGGTTGCCGTAAGGCCCTGTGTTTGCCCGGACTTCCAGGAAGATTCCGGTGATCGTTCCGTCTTTCTTCCCGGACATCTTCACTCTCATCCTCATCGGATGACGGGTGGAGTTCGCAATGAATTCCTCTTCTCTCGTATTTCTGCAGTAGACGGGGCGGCCTGTGATATATGCCGCATAGGCGGTGACATCCTCGATCAGGACATCCTGCTTGGCACCGTAGCCTCCGCCCACTCTGGTCTTGATGACGTGGATCTTGTTTTCCGGGAGTCCGGTCACCCATCCGACGATTCTTCTCACATGGTACGGGACCTGAGTGGATGCATAGACAGACAGTCTGCCTCCTTCCATCCTTGCGAAACAGACATGCGGCTCAAGGGGCGTATGCTGGATCTGGCTGGTCTGGTAGGTTCTCTCCACGACTGCATCTGCCTCAGCGAAGGCTTTCTCCACATCTCCGATCCCGCCCTTGTTGGAGGCTGCGATGTTGTGATGGATATCTGCGCCAAGTGGGAACTGATAGATGACCTTTCCCTCTCTTGGGTCTTTTGAAGCTTTCCCATTATAGTCATCAAGATCTGCCGGAGCGCCTGCCCGGTATTCAACCGGCCCGTCATGAACAAGAGGAGCTCCTTCTGCCATAGCTTCCTCGACCGAAAGCACTGGTTTCAATACTTCATATTCTACTTTGATCAGACTCTTTGCCTTCTCCGCTGCTTCCATCGTCTCCGCAACGACACCTGCCACACGGTCTCCGACATGGCGTACTTTCCAGTTGAATAGCCTTCTGTCATGCGGCGACGGCTCCGGATTGCCCTGTCCTGCCTGCATATAATAGATATCCGGGCAGTTCTTTGCAGTGATGATCGTGACAACCCCCGGCACCTTCTCTGCTTCCGACGTATCGATAGACTTGATGTAGGCGCTTGCATAAGGGGACCGCAGCATCACCATATAGCAGGCATCCGGGGAGACATAATCCTCCACAAATGCTCTCTGTCCGGTGACCAGAGCCGGTCCGTCTACTTTTCCGTCAGGGGTACCGATCTCCCGCAGGTGCTCGCGGAACTTCGGGGCAGTCTTTGATATGTAATGCCCGTACTTTCTCATCTCCCTGACAAGCTGAACTGCCAGGAAATAATGCTCATAGGAGGC